>WNFP01000694.1_pt1 | contig 33024 bp, 33 predicted proteins | sample 5400201 | NCBI WGS metagenome assembly WNFP01 (sample SAMN13153355, study PRJNA577476) | soil metagenome | isolation source: 115 cm saprolite under Madrone tree | place: USA:California | collected 2016-06-14 | reverse complement strand
AATGCGCTCCTTTACACCATCGTCATCCGCCCGGTGAAAAGTGAGAGTGGGCGCAACACCGCCGGCGAACACGCGCTGGAAACCATGACCGACACGACTGGCGGTGCCATGTTCTATCCCGACACGCCCCAAGAGCTGGGCGCCATCTTTGATCGCATCGACCGCGAGCTCCGTACCCAGTATCTCCTGGCCTACTATCCGACTCCACGCGGCCCCGCCAACACTTTCCGGTCCATCCAAGTCACCGTCACCCCCGCCGATTATCACGTCCGCCACCGCAAGTCCTACCTCACCGGCCCCCAGTAGCTCTTCGTGGCACGGCCACTCCTGGCGGTGCTCTGCATTTCAAATCTCAAGCGACACCCGTCACCGCAACATCAGATGCTGCAACCGAATCGATAGCAGAGATTCAGCAAACGAGTGCCTCAGATTGGGCTATCCCATGTCTTGATGGTGTAGTCCGGGAAATCCCAAAAGTAGATTTCTATTCCGTCTGCCCCGAGCATCTCCGAAAGCAGCATTGTGCAAAAGGGACCTGCTTTCGCTTTGCACCTGCAAGAGGCGGTCTGGCCTCCGACGTTTTCTCCCATGGATGGTAAAGTGAGGAAAGCCGTTGCGCGTCGCGCCGGCCGAGACTTAGGAGAGCCACCACTCCCCCCATGACCAAGAACTATCTCGACGTCGCCATCGAAATCGCCCAGGAAGCCGGGAAAATCCTGGTGGAAGAATTGTCACGTCCATTGAACATCGTCTACAAAGGCAGTGAAGTCGATCTCGTTACCCAGGCGGACAAGCGCTCGGAACGGTTCATCGTCGAAAGGCTGACCAAGTACTTTCCCGACCACGGCATTGCTGCCGAAGAGGGAACCGGGCATGAGAGCGCTTCCGCTTCGGACTTTCGCTGGCACGTTGATCCGCTTGACGGCACCACGAATTTTGCCCACGGGTATCCCTGCTTTTGCGTTTCGATCGCTCTCGCCCAGCGGGATACGCTTCTCGCCGCGGCGGTTTTCAATCCGTTTTACCATGAACTTTTCACCGCCGCGCGCGGCGAAGGCGCAACGTTCAACGGCAAAAAAATCCGCGTCTCCAAAGTCACCACACTTTCCACCAGCTTACTCTGCACCGGTTTTCCTGTGCGGAATCGCAAAGCCAGCCCGAATCTTCAATACTACGGCGACTTCACTCAGCACTCTCACGGCGTTCGCCGCGATGGCTCCGCCGCGCTCGATCTCGCGTCTGTGGCAGCGAGCCGTTTCGATGGCTTCTGGGAATTCGGCCTTCAGAAGTGGGACACCGCCGCGGGCGTCCTGCTGGTCGAAGAAGCCGGCGGCAAAGTGAGCGATTTCGCCGGAAATCCCTATCAGCTTGGCGGACCCGTCATTCTCGCCACCAACGGGCTAATCCACGAAGAGATGCGAGCCATGGCGCTAGAAATTTCGCTCCGGCCCCAGGAGCCTTTTCGATCATGAAATCTCTCGCCCTACTCCCACATCGGTCGACATCGGATTTTCTAGCCGCGCCGCAAGTTCCGCCATTTTTCATCGTCACAGAACCGTCGTAGAATAGACAGGTGCGCAGATGCACCCCGCTCGCAGAATTCGTGACGGCTTGGTGATGAAGAAATCCAAGAGCAACCGCAAACGCGAGCAGAGCTCCAGAACTATTCCGCAATCCAGTCGCAATCGTGTGGCCTTTGCGGAAGCAGCCGCTTGCTTGGTGGAGATTGGAAAGGGTTTTCATGCGCGCGGATGGGTTTTGGGCACCAGTGGAAACTTCAGTGCGGTGATTTCCCACGAGCCGCTGCGGCTGGCGATTACTTCGACGGGCTTGGACAAGGGCTGCCTTACGCCCGCACAGTTTCTGGAAATGGACGAAGCGGCCAACGTCATACGCGGCGATGGCCGGCCGTCTGCGGAAGCTCTGCTCCATCTCGCCATCGCGTGCGGCGTAGACACCGGCGCGATCTTGCACACTCATTCGGTTTGGAGCACCGTCCTTTCGGGCTCGCATGCATCACAGGGCGGTATCGCCTTGGAGGGATACGAAATGCTCAAAGGACTGGAAGGCGTTCGAACCCACAAGCACCGCGAGTGGCTGCCCATTCTTGAGAATTCACAGGACATGGTTGAACTGGGGAAACGCGTTTCGAATACCCTGCGGCAAAGCCCCGGTATTCATGGTTTTCTTCTGCGGGGGCATGGGCTTTATACTTGGGGCACAGGCTTGCAGGAAGCCAAGCGCCATGTTGAAATCTTGGAGTTCCTGATGGAAGTATTAGTTCGCTCGGGCGCCGCATAGAGTACGTGATTCCGCACTGCCTGAGCCTGGAGATAATGCCGTGGCTGTCCTGCGAATCCCCGATGAAAACCGTTCCCTCCGTGAACACGACCAGGTGCGAGATTATCTCGCCGGGATTGGCATTGACTACGAACGCTGGGAGTCTCCGGTCGACCTACCTGCGGATGCTTCCGCGGATCAGGTCCTGAGCGCCTACGGCGACCAAGTCGAGAAGCTCAAGCACCAGGGTGGCTACGTCACAGCGGATGTAATCGACGTCAATGCGGATACCCCCGGGCTGGATGCCATGCTCGCGAAGTTCAACATCGAGCATACGCACGATGAGGACGAAGTCCGCTACATCGTCGCCGGGCGGGGCCTCTTCCATATCCACCCACAGAAGGGTCCGGTTGTCGCGATCGAGGTCGAGGCGGGCGACTTGATTCGTGTTCCGCGTGGCACGCTCCACTGGTTCGATCTCTGCGGAGACCGCTGCATACGCGCCATCCGGCTGTTCCAGGATAAGTCCGGCTGGACGCCTCACTATACAAGCAGCGGCGTGGACCGGAATTACGAACCCATATGCTGGGGACCAAGATACATTCCTCCGCAAGCAGCGGCGAAGTAGCTCGTGTGTCGCTGATCAACGAATCCCAGATCCGCATCATTCTTCTCGACATCGAAGGCACGACAACCCCGGTCGATTTCGTTTATCAAACGCTTTTCCTCTATGCGACCCGCAAGCTGGAATCTTTTCTTCGAGAGCTCTCTCAAGATCCCGAAATTCATTCTTTGGTTCAGCATCTGCGTGCGCAACACGACCTGGATGAACGCGATGGTCTTAAACCGCCCGGTTGGCTGGACAATACGGAAGAAGCGCGGCTGCGTTCGAGCGTGGCCTACGGCCAGTGGCTGATGGCACGAGACAGCAAGTGCACGCCGCTAAAATCGCTTCAGGGGAAAATCTGGCAGCAGGGATTTGCGAGCCGGGAATTGCGCGGCGAAGTTTTTCCCGATGTGCCCATTGCTTTTGAACGATGGCGGCGGCAGAAGAGAATTATCTGCATCTACTCGTCGGGAAGCGTCCTAGCGCAGCAACTCCTGTTTCGCACTACGACCTCAGGCGACCTGACGTCGTATATCTCCACTTTCTTCGACACGCGCGTTGGAATTAAGACCGACCCCGCCAGCTATGAAAAAATCGCCGCTTCTCTCTCGCGTGCGCCGGGTGAATTTCTATTCATCTCCGACGCGGTGAAAGAAATCGAAGCGGCGCAGTCCGTGGGAATGCAAGCGATCCTGTGCGACCGCGCATCTTCGCCGCCAACTGCCGGCGGTGTCATTCGCAGCTTCGGCGGCATCCTTGCCGATTAGCATCTTGGGGATCGCGCTCCCGCAGCGACGCGGGCATGAGAACGCACGTACGACTACTTGCCCTGCCACTCCGCGTACAGCTTGGCAATCGCCGGCCCGATCGTGAATCCCCACGCGAAAACAGGGAAGTTCTTGAACTTCTCTGGCACCACGTAGCGGTGTTGCGCTTCTTCGGCAGGAACTCCCGCCTTGTACATTTTCTCGGCTTGCCCCGCGATGTCGTCAAACACTTCGCGGATCGAAGCGATGCCCTCCTGGCCGCAAATCTGGCCGTGACCTGGGACAAAGAGCGTGTCCTTATCGAGCCCGGCGAATTTCTTCAGCGTGTCTCGCCAGCCTGAAACCGTGGCTTTCTCGTCGAAGCAGACGGGATACCAGCCACTGAAGAGTAGGTCGCCGGTGCAGACAACGTTCTGGTCCGGGACACGCACGAGGATGTCCGTTCCGGAATGTCCTGGGTAGGACTCGATCACCCCCGTCAGACCTCCGAGGTCAATCGACATTGGCAGCTTGGCCGGATCAATCGCATGATTCGGCAGCGACAGAACGCTTGTATTCGCAACTTGGAAGAGTCCCGTCACCGCGTTCAGATCACTCTGTGCGTGCTGCCGCTCCGCATCCGACTTGGCGTCCTTGACGCGCTTCTCGAACGGCCCCAGCGCCGCCTCGTTGTCCGCCCTCTGCAACGGCACATAGTTATCGACCATGCGCTGCGCAGCGGTTGCGTGGGCCCAGAGTGGCACGCCATTGGCACCGTAAAACAAATTCCCCATCGAATGGTCATAGTGATAGTGCGTGTCCAGAGCGCCCTGCACCGGTACCTGGCTTACCATGGGCAAGGCGCCCATCTGAAAGGATGCGCCCGCCGGCGATATGAATCCTTCGATCAGAAGCGCGGCCTCGCTTCCAGCGAGAAAACCGCCATTGCAGATCGTCGTGTTGCCCTTCGACGGATCGGAGACCGTGGCATAGAGCCCGTTTCCAATCTTCCGCACCGACGCGAACCCCTTGTCCACAATCGGCGTTGGCGACACGCGCGAGTCGATCGCCAGCTCTGCCGCCAGCGTCGGCAAGGGGATCAGCTTGGCTAGCGAATAAAATGCTCCGATTACATGAGGTCTTGGTGAGAAAGCTTCGCCGTGAAAACGACAGCGAGTTGAGCAATTGGCGGTCACCTCTGACACCGGCCACTTCACCGCCATTGCTGCTAGAGTTGCTCATGGCTCCTCCCATGGAATTGCGTTTCTTGTGATGACCCACTCTAGAAAGGGATTATTCTAGCAGAGCGGTAAAGCCGGAGGCGCAACTGGCAACTCGGCCAGATGGAGACGCAAGCACCTCCCCAACCCATTCCGGCGTGAACGCTTCCGGGAACGAAGCTTGTCATTCACAACACGGACACGATGTGCATGATGGATATACGCGATTCTTTCCGTACTATGGAGTGTGTCGACGACAACCCTTCTTGAGTCACTCCGGGGGAATTCCGTCACTCCTTGAGGGAGGCACTCCAGCATGATCAAAATTACAGGTATGGTGGCACTGGCAATCGGGCTGTTGCTCGCTCCCTCCTGGCAATCGCAGGAAATCTGGCGAGATGCGTGCATCCAGCGGTGTGTCGCTCAGCCCATGCTTGGAGATCCGGAAGTGCAGAGGCAGGAGATCGTCAGCCTGGAAAGAGAAGCCGCGCGCGCCATCCAGTTGAACAATGGCACTTATTTTCAGCGTGTCTACAGCGACGATTTTGCTGGCACACTTTCTCACGGCCAGCAGGTAAACAAGACGCAGTGGATCGATGTCATTCAATCTCCCGCGGTCAAATACGAATCGTTCAACGCCTCTGAGATCAACGTCCGTGTCTTTCAAGAGACGGCGGTGGCAACTTGTCTCTGGTCATCGCGAAGTATCATCAAGGGCCAGCACGTGAGCATCCAGATTCGCGCGGTGCACGTTTATGTGGATACCCCACGGGGCTGGCATGTGGTCTCTGGCCAGACAACCAACCTGCCTCCCGACGTGCAGCAGCCTCTGTAGCGCGTTGCCGATTTCAGATTGTGGCTTGCGTTGACGCCCCCTAAAGCGGATGTTACGCTCGCCGCTCGCTTTCCAAACGCATGCGCGCCGTCGACCTGATCCGCAAGAAACGTGATTCCGGTGAACTCTCCCGCGAAGAAATCAATTTTCTGGTTTCCGGCTACACCCGCGGCGAAATACCCGACTACCAGATGGCTGCGTGGCTGATGGCTGTGTGGATCCGCGGGATGAACCGCTCCGAGCTCGCGGCCCTCACCGAAGTGATGCTTTACTCCGGAGAAGTCCTCAACCACTCTGAAATTCCCGGCAAGAAAGTGGACAAGCACTCCACCGGGGGGATTGGCGATAAGACTTCTCTCATCCTCGCTCCCATTGTGGCCGCGGGCGGCCTAACGGTTCCGATGATCAGCGGCCGCGGCCTCGGCCATACCGGCGGCACGCTCGACAAACTGGAAGCGATTCCGGGCTTCAACGTGAATTTGTCGCTGGACGAATTTCGCCGGGTTCTGCGCGAGTGCGGAATGGGGTTGATCGGCCAGACCGCGGAGATTGCTCCTGCCGATAAGAAGATCTACGCGCTGCGCGACGTCACTTCGACGGTCGAGAATATCGGCCTCATCTGCGCGTCCATCATGAGCAAGAAGCTTGCCGAAGGTATTGACGCGCTGGTACTCGACGTCAAGACAGGTTCCGGCGCTTTCATGAAGCAAGAGGCGGATTCGATTCGCCTCGCCGAAGTCATGGTGGAAACCGGCAAGCTCATGGGTAAGAAAGTGGTGGCTCTCATCACCGGCATGGATCAGCCGCTTGGCCGGATGGCTGGCCATTCGAACGAAGTTGCCGAGTCCGTCGAAGTCCTCAAAGGCCGCGGCCCTGCCGATCTGCGTGGCTTGAGCCTCGATCTCTCCGCGTGGATGTTCTATCTAGGTGAAAGAACAAAAAGCGTGGAAGAAGGCCGCCGCCTCGCCGAAACCATGATTGCCACTGGCCAGGCACTCGAAAAATTCCGACACGGGATTCGCCTGCAAGGGGGCGATGAACGCGTCATTGACGAGCCAGAACGCCTGCCCACCGCGCGCCGGCATTTCCACGTATCGAGTTCGGGTAGCGGCTTCATCACTGGCGCCAACTGCGAGCAGTTTGGAATCGCGCTCGCCATGCTCGGCGGAGGCCGCGAAAAAAAAGAAGACCAGATCGATCACGGCGTGGGCCTCGAATTCCATAAGCGGATCGGTGATCGTGTGAAAAAGGGAGAACCGCTGGCCACGATTCATTACAATAGCGACGCCAAACTTGCCGAAGCGCAGGCGCTCATTGCCGGCAGCTATTTCGTTGGCGAAAATGCGCCGCAGGAAGAGCGGCCCCTGGTGCGCCGGATCATCGGCGTCTAAATCGATTGCGGGAGGATGGTTCATGGGAAGATGGACGGGCGTGCTCGGCATGGCCGTGATTCTCGGATTGGCGTGGCTGTTCTCCACCAGTCGTCGCGCGATCAAGCTCAAGACCATCGCTTGGGGCCTCGGGCTCCAGTTGGCTCTTGGATTTTTCGTTCTCCGTTCCAGCGTTGGCAGTTCGGTGTTTGGTTTTCTGGGTGCCGGCGCAAATAAGTTGTTGAGCTTTTCCTATGCGGGTTCCACGTTCGTGTTTGGCGACATTGGCATGCCCAAGGAACTCTCCCGGCTCGGCTTTTCGTTTGCCTTCCAAGTACTCCCCACAATCATCTTTATTGCCGCCTTCTTTGCTGTTCTCTACCACCTCGGGGTGATGCAACTCATCATCCGCGCCGCCGCGTGGCTGATGACGCGAATCATGGGTGCGAGCGGCGCGGAATCCCTCAATGTGGCTGCCAGTATTTTCATGGGCCAAACCGAAGCTCCACTGACCATACGTCCATTTCTTCCCAAACTCACCAAGTCCGAACTGATGGTTGTCATGACCAGCGGGATGGCGCACATCTCTGGTGGCATGATGGCCGGGTATATCCAAGTGGGAGGTGCCGATCCCAAAAACCTTTTAACCGCGGTCATCATGACCGCACCCGGAACGCTGCTCATGGCCAAGATGCTCGTGCCGGAGACCGAGCAACCGCTCACCGCCGGCCGCGTGGAAATGCCGCCGATGGAGAAGGAGTCCAACATTCTCGGGGCCATCGCACGAGGGACGGTCGATGGTTTGCACCTCGCGCTCAACGTCGGTGCCATGCTCATCACCTTCATCGCCTTGCTTGCGTTGCTCAACGCCATCATGGGCGGCGTTCACAACTGGCCTCACATGGCCTGGTTCCCGGAAAGTCTGCAGACCGTTTTCGGCTGGATCTTTGCGCCCGTTGCCTGGCTGATCGGAGTGCCCTGGCATGATGCCGCGAAGATCGGCAATCTTCTCGGGACGCGTATGGTCATCAATGAATTTGTCGCGTTTGGCCAGCTCGGCCCCATGAAAGGCTCGCTCGATCCGCGCACTTTTGCAATCGCCACCTTCGCTCTCTGCGGCTTTGCCAACTTCAGCTCCATCGGCATTCAGATCGGGGGCATCGGCGCGCTCGCACCAGAGCAGCGCAGCCAGCTCGCAAGGTTCGGCATCCGCGCCATGCTCGCGGGCACTATGGCAAACTTAATGTCGGCTTCCATCGTGGGGATCCTTACGTGAGCGCAAGAAAGAGCCCTAAGAAGAACACTGCGAATACGGTTTCACCCGGAAAAATCGCGGCTCCCAACCCAACCAGCAGTTCGCCGGACGGCGAGTTCGAGCGCGCGGGCCAAGCTGCGGACTTCATCTTTTCGCAAACATCTGTCCGGCCCCGGATCGCGCTGGTGCTTGGCTCGGGCCTAGGCGCGTTTGCCGATGAATTTGCTGGCGCTACGAAAATTCCTTACGCCAAAATTCCGCGCTTCCCGCAATCCACGGCCATCGGCCATGCCGGAAAGCTCGTCATCGGAAAGGTGGGAACAATTCCCGTTGTCGGGATGCAGGGCCGCGTCCATCTTTACGAAGGCTATTCCTCGAAAGAAGTAGCCTTTCCCATCCGCGTTTTCGCGCGCATGGGCGTAAAGGCCGTGATCCTCACCAACGCCGCGGGCGGCATCAAACGGGAATTCGTACAGGGCCGGCTGGTGGTGATCAGCGATCACATCAATTTGCAGGGCGTTAATCCGCTCATCGGACCAAACGACGAGAGATTCGGCTTGCGGTTTCACGACATGACCTCGGCGTACGACCGCAGATTTCGTGAAATGACTGTCGCTGCAGGAAACCGCATGGGCATGGGGATGCATGAGGGCGTGTACGCAGGTCTCCTCGGGCCGAGCTACGAGACGCCGGCGGAGATACGCTACTTGCGAGCGATCGGAGCCGATCTGGTAGGTATGTCCACGGTTCCGGAAGTGATTGCCGCGCGCCACAGCGGCATTCGCGTGCTGGGCATCTCCTGCGTGACCAATGCGGCGGCGGGAATACTGGATCGGCCACTCAACCACCTGGAAGTGCTGGAAACAGCAGAGCGCGTGAAAGGGCAATTCATGGGCTTGCTGAAAGCGGTCATTCCGCGAATTGCAGAGGCCATTGCGTAGAATATTTAGGGGCGTGCCGGGGGACGTTGGCGTGAGCGAAAATGAAACTCTGATTTCGGCCGCGACGCAAGCAAGGGAAAACGCGCATGCGCCGTACTCCAACTTTCGCGTTGGCGCGGCGCTTCGTGCCACTTCGGGAAGAATCTTTGGCGGCTGCAACGTCGAGAACGCTACCTACGGCCTCACCGTTTGCGCCGAGCGCATCGCCATTTTCAAAGCCATCAGCGAAGGCGAGCGAGGGTTCGATGCTATTTCCGTCGTCACTGACACCGATGCCCTCACGCCTCCCTGCGGCGCTTGCCGCCAATTGATCTGGGAGTTTTGCGGCGACATCCCCGTGATCATGGCGAATCTGAAGGGCCGAGTGGAGATCATGCAGATGCAAAACCTCTTTCCTAGACCGTTTGATTCTTCCCATTTGTGATGAGACTAGGCATGACCGTGGAAATTGCAATTTGGAGATGCCAGGCTAATTTCGCCGCCGTTGCGCTCCTAATTTTCACTCTCAGTCTTCTATTTTCGGTTCGCCAACACGCGCAAACTGAGAAGCAGGCAATCAGCTTCGACCTCCTGGTCAAGAATGGAACCATTGTCACGATGGATGGGGAGCACCGTATCTTCGGAGACGGCGTGGTCGCCGTGCGGGGAGACACGATCGCCTTTGTCGGCAAGAGCTCTGACTTTGTGCTGGGCCACGGGAAAGGTGTTACGACCAAGCTGACGATCGATGCACGTGGAAAGCTCGTCCTGCCGGGGTTTGTGAATGGCCATACGCATGTGCCCATGACCTTGCTCCGCGGTATGCGTGACGACGTGCCCCTCGATGAATGGCTGCAGAAGTACATCTTTCCGGCCGAAGCGAAAAACGTTACCGAGGATTTTGTCCGCTGGGGCACACGGCTTGCGGCAGCCGAGCAGATTCGGGGTGGCATCACCACGTTTGCCGATATGTATTACTTTGAAGATGCCATTGCCGAGGAGACGAAAGCGGCGGGTATGCGCGCGGTGCTTGGCGAAACGGTCATTGATTTCCCTGCACCGGACAATAAGAACAACGAGGCGATGCTCGAATATGCTGAGAAATTTCTGAAGCGCTGGCAAGGCGACCCGCTGATTCACACTGCGGTCGCGCCTCATGCGATTTACACCTGCTCGCAAAAGACGCTTCAGGATGCAGCGGCGCTGGCGCGGAAGTACCGCGCGCGGATTCTCATCCACGTCGCAGAAATGAAAAAAGAGTTGGACGACAGCCGCGCTCAGAACGGCACCACACCGGTACAGTATCTCGATAAGCTCGGTATTCTCGGGCCGGACATTGTGGCGGCGCACTGCATTTTTGTTGACCAGACGGACCGCAGGATCCTGGCGCAGCGGCAAGTGGGTTGCGTGCACAATCCTTCCAGCAACATGATGTTGGCGAGCGGTGTTGCTCCGGTGATCGAAGAGCGCGCGGCCGGCGTAGCGGTCGGGCTGGGCACGGACGGCCCGGCGGGCAGCAACAACGATCTGGACTTGATGGAAGAGATGGACCTGGCGGCGAAGCTCCAGAAGGTCACCAAGATGGACCCGCAGGCGCTGGGGGCCAAGGCCGTCGTCGAAATGGCCACCATCGAAGGAGCGCGGGCGCTGCACATGGAGAAGGAAATTGGTTCGCTCGAACCAGGGAAGAAAGCGGACTTTATTTTAATCGGCCTCGATGCGCCAAACGCTGTGCCGATGTATGACGTCTATGCGCAATTGGCGTACGCTTTGAAGGGAAGCGATGTAGAGACGGTAATCATCGGCGGCCGCGTGGTGATGCGCAACAAAAAACTGCTCACCGTGGATGAAGCGGCCGTGGTCGCCAAGGCGAGAGAGTTCCAGAACAAAATTGAGGCCTCGCTGAAGTAAGCCAGGAAAAAATGGACTCGGAAAACAATGAAGTTCGAGCTCCGCAAGGAAGAGAAGGAAGGGAACAAGGCTCAGGCATCTCCGCATCCCTGGGCGCGATTGTAAGCTCGCTCGCCACGATGGCCTGCTGCATGCCCCTGGGATTCGCGGGCGCGCTGGGGGCCGCCGGCGCAAGTGCGTTGGTCCAGAGGTTCCGGCCCTGGCTCTTGGCGCTTTCCGTCGCGCTGCTGGGGATTGGTTTCTGGCAGCAGCGCCGCGCGCGGCTGTGCTCAGTGAAGCGCAGTTATCTGAGCGCGGTCCTGCTTTGGACAGCGGTCGTGTTCGTTGCAGCAATGATCGTTTTCCCTCAGGAAATCGCAGGATTCATTGCCGATCATCTTTCAGGTGCCGCGAGGTGAAGAAGAAATTCACTGGGATTGGCGTTGCCGTGGTCGCCCTGCTTCTTGTTGTGGCGTACCTTCGCATGGATTCTTCCGCGCCCCCCGGACAAGAACCTCTCGCCACGCTCACTGCCGCGAACTTCCCAGTGTTCCAAGAGACCTTCGACAGATCCATGGAAGGGCCCCGGTTGGTGCTGCTTCTTTCTCCGACTTGAGCAACCTGTCTGCGGGGGGTCTCCGCGGTCGAACAACTCTTGCAGCGTCATGCGGATCCCTCGCTGCGGGTGCTCGTGGTGTGGGAGCCGATGCTTCCGACGGACTTGCGTTCACCAGTAAATGCCACACTCCGAAGACTCCCGGACCAGCGCGCCCGGCAATTCTGGGACCCGCAACATCTCGTGGCCCAAGAGCTTGGCAGGATGGCCGGTGAGAACCCCGACCACCCCAAGCCCGATTGCTGCGTTAACCGGGGATTCTTCTGGGATATGGCCATTCTTTATGCGCCACATTCCAAATGGCGGCAGACACCGACGGCCGTTTTCTGGAACGGTCCGGTCGTCCGCGTGGCTTCTACGCTCGAGAAGGCACTCCAGAACGGTCCATAACGGTGCGCGCTCGGGACTTGGTGTAGTGGACCCCGCAGCGGAAGCGTCACTCCTTCTCCAGTTCCTCGACCTAGGCGTTGCGCGCGTACGAAAATAGCGGGTGCGCGGAAGCCGATGCCCGTCGCGGACCTGAAATTCTTGCCGCTACCGGCAACTTCCAGCGTATGATAGCACTGTCGTCGTTCCCTCCCCGACACCCATCCTCCCCATTTTGGCAGGTGTCCCTTGCAAGCCATCGTGCGCCGATTGGAAGAACGCATTCCCCTGGCAGTAAGAGTCGATCTCTGCAGCCTGGACCTCCGTCATCGTGCCGATGAAGCCCTTACAGAAAACGTAAGCTCCCACGGCGCGCGCGTCGTTTCAAGCAATCCGTGGAAACTGCAGGATCGGCTGAACTTGTGGTGCCTGCGGGGAGACTTCCGGGCCCGGGCACGGGTAGTCTATTGCGAGCCCCTTGCACCCGCCTCATTTGCCATTGGTCTGCAACTGCTGGCCTGTGCGGGAGAATGGAAATAGCTCCGCAACGAGCTCTATTGATGGTCCCGCTACATTCGGGGTAAAACCCTTAGAGACTAGCGGAAAAGTGCCAGTAGCGATTCGTTGAGCTGGGTCAGGTCGGAATCGAGTCGATAGTAGCCGGGTCGCAAGCCGGCCGGAGTCTCACTTGATGTGACGTTGAGCACGGCAAAATCGTTTGCAGCCCTTGGCTCGTTGGCCAGCTCCGGAAACTGGTCGCCGACATAGGTGGCGGGGTGCAGGCTGACGACGAGCTCACACTCGTTCACGGATAGAACGGCGCGGAGCATGCCCTGGTTTCTTGCGTGGGGTTGGCAAAAGTAGAGATTTGGCATACGTTGAAATCGTAAGTGTTTGTGTGGAGATATTAAATAGTACTATGGGACCATTGGTGACGCGGGGTAGCTAAAGACACTCGAAAACAGCTCGAATTTCCCTGAAACTCATTAGATTCAATGATTTAGTGATTAATCCGGATTTCTCTGAGCCCGCGCGATCACCAAGAGGAACAATTCCCAAAATGAACCACATTGCGGCCATCCCCCAACTGTGGCTCAGCGTTGCAAGCACGGCCCTCAAACGGAGCAGGGCGGAGGGATGATTGGCCGCGGAGACGATCCCAATCGGCCCAGACGGCAAGCGCGATTAGCCTGAAAAGCGACCAGGCTTACCGCCTGAGCACGTCCATAGCTGTCAGAGCATAGATCGCGGCGCAATCGATCACTTTTCGCAGGTCCACATATTCGTTCGGTCCATGCGCGACAGAGAGCAGACCGGGACCGTAAGCATAGGCCGGGACGCCCAGCGCGATATAGAAGCGAATCTCCAGCAGGCCAGGGCACATCTCAAAACGCGGCGCTGCGCCGGTGACCGCCTTAGCGCTGCGAGCCAGCGCCTCGCCAAGCGCATCATCCTCGCGGCAAGCGGAAGAATGGCCTTCCTGCAGTGTCTCCCATTCAAGCGGGATACCCTCGCGCCTGCAACTCTCTAGGACCGCGATCAGCTTCGCCCCTTCCTCCCGAGAGTCTTCCTCCGGATTGATTCGCCGGTCGATCGTGAACCAGCACTCTTCCGGCACCACGTTGAAGTTTCGGCCGCCGCCGCTCTGTCCCCCCAGCATCAGAATCGAGTTGCGCGCTTGTTCCGCCCCAACGTTGAAGTTGGTGACGCGCTGCTCCACTTCTCGCTTCAACTCTTGGAGCTGCTCAACGACGCGATGCATGCGCTCGAACGCGTTCTCACCCAGGTGCTGCAGGCCAACGTGTGCGGATTTCCCGTGCACCCGGACGCGCAACGAAATTGCGCCGCGACTGGCCTTCCAAACGACGCCGCCTGTCGGCTCAGCCAAAAGCATGCCGATTCCGCTGCAGCCTAGGCGTCCCTGCGCCGCCAGCCACGCCGAGCCCCCCTCGCCTCCCGTCTCTTCATTGGGAACCAGCGTCAAGCCGATCCTGCCATTCAGTTCGGCAGCAGTTTCTTTCAGCGCGAGAATGGCGTACAGCATGGCGACAATCCCGCCCTTCATGTCGCAGGAGCCGCGGCCAAACACGAAATGCTCCTTGCGCAAAGGCCGGAATTGTTCGGGGGTTTGCGCGGGAACGACGTCATAGTGTCCGTGGAAATAAAGGTTCCGTTCTCCGCGTCCGTACCCTGCCAGCAGGCATACGGAAGACTCCGCGCCATCTTTTTTCCGTTCGGCGGTGTCGACACGCTCGCATTCGATGCCAAATTCTCGCAACCGTTTCTCGAGGGCATCCGCGCACGCGCGATAATTTCTCCCCGGTGGATTTTCCGTGGGGATGGCAACCAGCTCGGCCAAGAGTGCAGCCATCTCCTCCTCGCGCTGGCGTAGCCAGTCAAGAATCGGGCCGGTTCGTGCTTCACGCTCGCTCGATCGTCTGCTCATCGGCCTACATGCTAGAATCCCGCGCCGATGACTCCAACCGCCATATTGGGTGCTACCCTAGGCAAGACCCGTTTCGGGCCATGCAAAAAGAGAACGGCCTGGAGCATCGCGGGCCGTCGCTCGATGTGAGCCGAGTTTTCTCGAAGGTGAGCTTCCTGCCTTTGCATGACAAGAGCATCGCGTGGTGAGCCAATCTTATTGAAGTTCACCTGCCAGGTGCTTTGCTCCCGCCGGTTCTTGATCTGGAAGAACATAGGTTTGGTACCGACTGGGGCGGTACCAACTCCGGGAGCTCTCCCTCAACAGCCGAAACTACGCGCCACTGGCGCTGGTGGCGCCCGGGCCTCGGACTCCGGCAACGCCGACCCACGACGGTTACACTTTCGCTCAGCGTGCCAACTCACAGAGTGACATTGACGGCCAGTTTATCGTTGAAGTTCAATACGAAGCCGCTTTCGGTAATCTTCACGAATCCAGCGATCTCGGCGGTAACGGAGTGTTGCTTGCCAAAATTGCCACGTGCTTGCTCGCCTGCATGCAACAGCAACCGCCTGTGGTAGGCTGTGCCGCAATGGAAGCATCAAGTCGAGAAGACACATGACCACTGGCGCAATCGCATTCCCCGTGTTGCGGTGGGTGGGGCTGCTGTGGACGATGGTGTGGCTGCCGACCTATATACGCGTGTGGGGCTGGGCCAATCTGCTGCACTTGTGCGATATCGCGGTGATCCTTGGCTGCGTGGGGTTGTGGTGGGGAAGTTCCTTGTTGATTTCCAGCCAGGCCGTCAGCTCGCTGGGGGCGGGGATTTTTTGGTCCATCGACGTTGGTTGGCGGCTTGTGACGGGGCGACTTCTGGTCGGCGGAACGGAGTACATGTGGGATACACGCGTACCGCTTTGGGCTCGGCTCCTTTCTAGCTTTCACATCAGTCTGCCCTTGGCACTGCTCTGGGCGATGCGGAAAATTGGATACGACCGCCGCGCTCTGGCGTTGCAGGCAGCGATTGCCGCGGTTCTTTTTGTGGCCTCGCGGTTCTTGCCTTCGGGATTCAATATGAACTATGTGTATCAAGATCCTCTCTTTCATCGCTCGTGGGGTCCTGCTCCCGTGCATCTCGCCGTGATTTTTCTCGGAGCCTTCGCGCTTGTTTATTGGCCGACCCATCTTCTCTTGAGCTGGATGTTTCCTGTTGCCGCCACTGCGAAATAAAGTGACGAGGCGCGAATTCAGAAGCGGAGGAAAGTGCCTACGGACGCAGAAAAGAATCAAGAGCAATATCTCGTCATGCTCAAGACAGCAATGGAAGAAGCGCGCCTCGGGCTTGGCGAGGGAGGAATTCCCATCGGTGCGGCGCTATTCGAGCGCAATGGAAAACTGCTGGGAAGCGGTCACAACCGCAGAGTGCAGGAAGGAGATCCTTCGGCGCACGGTGAAACGGATGCCTTTCGAAAGGCGGGCCGGCAGCGGAGTTACCGCGACAAGATCATGGTGACGACCCTGGCTCCGTGCTGGTATTGCAGCGGCCTGATCCGCCAGTTCCGGATTGGCACCGTAGTCGTGGGGGAATCCGTGAACTTCCGCGGCGGGATCGATTGGCTGGTCGAAAACGGAATCGCGGTCATCGATCTGCACTCCAAGGAATGTGCGCAAATACTTGCGAAATACATCGCGGACCATCCTGAGATTTGGAACGAAGATATTGGTGAGGGTTGAAGGCCGAGTGGGGTGCCGTCAGAAACGTTTATGTACGGGGAATTGCCTGAATATTTCAACGTGGCGGCTCATTTTCTGGAGGCGCCGGCAGCGTCGCACCCTGAGCGCCCGGCCATCGTTGGCGAGCCACTTGAGGTAACCTGCGGCGAACTGGCAGCGCTTGCCAATCGCACGGGGAATGCGCTGCGTGGGCAGGGCATTTCTCGAGGCGATCGTGTTCTGATCGTGCTGCCGGATTCGGCGGAGTTTGTGGCCGCCTTTTTTGGTGCGGCCAAAATCGGCGCCGTGGCTGTGCCCGTGAATCCCTTCGCGCGATCCTCCGACTACATTCATTACCTCGAGAATAGCCAGCCTCGAGCGGCGATTGTTCATTCCGAGGCGCTCGCGGAGTTTTTGCCGGCATCAAGCGTGCGACCACAAATGCCGATTGTCGTCGTCGGCAAGGAAAAAATCGACATGCATCATGTGGCCGGCGCAGAGTGGAGCACGTGGACAGCGGCGGCGAGCGAACACCTAACGGCGGCAAACACTTCGCCCCACGATCCGGCATTCATGCTCTACACGTCAGGAAGCGGTGGCAGGCCAAAAGCGGCAGTGCATGGTCATGCGGACATGTTGGTCACCAGCCGGAATTATGCGCATGCCGTGCTTGGGCTGTGCGCTGACGACCTGACGTTTTCCGTGTCGAAACTGTTCTTCGCTTACGGCCTCGGAAACGGGATGTATTTCCCGCTTTCGGTGGGCGCACGGATGTTGTTGAACCCAGAGCGAACCAATGTCGCGCATGTGATCGAAATGGTAGCGCGGCACCAGCCGACCGTTTTCTTCGCGGTGCCGACCTTTTATGCCGCGGTCCTGCGGGAATCGCAGCGCCCGGGCCTCCGCGTGGATTTTTCTTCGGTGCGCCAGTGCGTGTCGGCCGGTGAAACGTTGCCCGCTGAAATCTTCAACGCGTGGAAGCGGCAATTCGGAATCACCATCCTCGACGGAATTGGTTCGACAGAGATGCTGCATATTTTCATCTCTAGCCGTCCGGGAGAATGCAAGCCAGGCAGTTGCGGTGTTCCCGTGCCGGGTTACCACGCGAAGATCGTGGATGACACCGGAGAATCGGTGGGGGAGGGCGAAATCGGCAATCTCTGGGTACGCGGCGCTAGCGCGTTCGCGGAGTACTGGCAGATTCCCGAATTGACGGCGCGCACGAAACGCGGGGATTGGGTTGTGACCGGTGACAAATTCTTTTGTGATGCGGGCGGTTACTACCACTACTGCGGGCGTGCGGACGACATGCTGAAAGTGGCGGGAATGTGGGTTTCTCCGATGGAAGTGGAGAATGCTCTGTTGGGGCACCCGCTGATAGTGGAATCCGCGGTCGTCGGTGAAATGGATGCACGCGGTCTGATGTACTCGGTGGCCCACGTGGTGCTGCGCCCAGAGTGCGAAGGATCGGGAAAGCTAGCGGCGGAAATTTGTGAGCACGTCAAGGCGCGGCTTGTGTCCTACAAAGTACCGCGTGAGGTGCGCTTCTGCCGGGAGCTGCCGAAGACCGTGACGGGGAAAATTCAGCGCTTCAAACTGCGCGGTACCTGAGCGAAAATGGGCGGGCCAAGGCCCGCCCGTACACATTACGCTGCGAGCCATCAGTCGGAATCATTGTAGGTGTCGTAGGAAGAAGCGATGGCGCGAACTTCCGCGAGAGTTTGATCGCGCAGGAGTTTGCCGTCTTCGAGAATGGTTTCGAGGACATTGTTGGGCGGGATCGGAGCACCGTCAACGACTTCGACGGTAGCGAAATCCTTTTCGTTTTGAATGAGGTTGAAGCGGCCTCCCCTGCTGGCTTTCGACGGATCGGTTTTCGGGTTCTTGTAAACGTTGTGCCACTTGCCGTTGCGGTCGATGGCGGAGCACTTTAGAGCGAATTTCAGCGTGTCGCGGTTGACTTGTTGGAGCAGAGCGCCGCCCATGCCGTAGCTCCAGATGTCCTGCGACCAGCCTTTGCGCGTGAGTTGCGTGGTAATGTTTTGGATGGTGTAGAAGTTGACGCCGTCGCCCTGGATGAAGCGCACGCACGGAACGGTGGTTTTCCAGCCTTTGCGGTTTACTTCGTAGCCGAATTTCTCGCTGACAATTTTGAAGAGCTCCTCGAGGACGGTCACGGCTTCGCCGGAATCAGGGCGAATCACCAGCGTGCCTTTCCTTTGCATGACTTTGTCACGCAGCGCGCCGCCCCAGAGGTTGCGGACGGCATTGTAGATATCGTAGGAATCGCTGACGCACGCCACGACTCCTTGGGGACAGTTTGCGAGGATGTTGGCGTAAGCGTCGAGCTCATGCGCTTCGCCCCACGCGGTGATGGTGGAATGCTCGGAAGCAGGGATGCTGTAGGCGGCACAGTCGAGCGGATTCTGAGCGCTGAGATCGGCGGAATAAAACTGATTGAGAATCTGTACGGCGGCAAGCGTGTCGGTGCCGAGAAAATTGAGCAGATGCGCGGCGCCGCCAATGGCGGCAGATTCCTTGGACGAGACGCCGCGGAATCCGAAGTCGTGGAGCTTGAAGGGAAGAAGCGAGAGATCGCCGGTGCGGGCGAGGGCTTTGCCGATGACCTGTTTGATCGCACGGGAGAGCGTGGCGACAGTGATGGGATACCAGACTTGCAGGAGAACAGTTTCGGCCCAGTTGGTCAGCCAGTAAAACTCCGGGTCGGTGTTCTCTATGGTTATGAGAGCGTTGTGGCTTTTGACTACCGTGCCTTCCTTGACGGCGCGGATGCGGAGAGGCAATCGCCCGCCGTGCTTCGCATAGAGAGATTTGAAGCCCGCGTAATTGAAAGTTTTCGTGTGGCCGGAGAAATGCGCGTGGGCGATACGGCGGGCTTCTTCGACATCGTCGAGGGTGAATACGTGGCCGGCGAAATTGGACTTGATGATGTATTGCAGCATGGCCAACATGGTCTGGTCGAACATGCCCCCGCGGGATTCGACATAGGAATAGATGTGGCGAGTGTCCGGGGGATATTGCCACCAGTGGGTGAGCTTGTAGGAGTCCGTGTTGAGGATGGGATTCAGGCGAAGCGACTGCATGGGGCTCCTTGCGGTTGCACAGGCGGATGGGTTGGGGGCCGCAAGCCACTGGCGACATTCAGCATAGCAAAAGCGGGTGACAACTGGTCTAATCGCCGCTTTTCCCGTCACCGGCGGTAGGACCACAGTGCTGGTAGGCGCTAAGCCGATCGACCTGGCAACTTTCGTCACGATGGCGCCTTAGCGGTCTTCCTGATCGCGGGCATGGTGTCCTGGCTGCCCGCATGGCGGGCGGCGGGTCGCGATCTACGGTGGTTAAGAGTTCCAGGTGACGCGGGACAACTGTTTCTTGCGGGATTCCCACTGAGCGCCGGAGAGCACGCGCGGGGCTACGTCGATCAGGCGGGGCGTGAGTTTGAAGACGCCAGCGGCGGTCCATGGTCGGCTGTCGCGCGTACGATACTCGCGGACGTTTAGGGCGTCCGCCATGCTCGTGAAAGAGACGTCCTGCACGATCATTTCCGCGAGGAACTTGAGAGTTTGCATTTCCAAGGGATCGTCTTCCAGATGCCGGCAGTCGGAGGCAATGCGAAGGCCGAACGGGATTTCCTCAGAGGCGCTGGGAGCTTCCTGCTCTTCAGGCTGGGCGGAAGTTTCCACTTCGCGTTCCCATTCCAAGGCGACCAGGCTCCAACCTGCATCGTGCATCTTCGACAAGTAAACGGAAGTCGGCAAGATGCTGACTTTCTCTCGCATACGATCGATCTTCTTCACGGAAGCCTCCTTGAGGGGGCGTTTCTAAGATGCGGAGGACGAACTTTCCCGCAGGCCATCAAGGCAATCTTGATGCCGCAGACGGAAAAGGCGGAAGCCATAGAATCAAAAAGACTTCTGGCAAGAGCCAAGGGACTCTGCGGGTTGCCTGCGTCCGTTGGCGGGATGCGAGTGTTGCGTTGCCGGACACCCTAACTGGCAGAGAAAGCCCCCGGCGGCTAATAAGGTAGAATCGCATCTCAGATTTCATCAGGAGGAGATCATGCCGAAAAAACCGACTGTCGATGATGCCAGGTTGATACTCGAGCTTTACGACCTGAGGCGCGAGCCGGAGCTTCGGAAGGCCAGGCAATGGTGGCTGACCACGTTCTGGCCCAAGAATGCGGATGACTTCGTGAAAGTGGCAATGACCATGGGGTCGGATGAGAACAACTGGTTGAGACAGGTGGGCAGCTACTGGGGAATTGCCGTGTCATTTGTTCTGCATGGGGTGGTGAGTGAAAAGCTTTTCTTTCAGCTGTCATTTTGCGGAGAACTATACTTTATCTTTGCCAAGGTGCGGCCCTTCCTCCCAGAAATTCGCGAGAAGATGAAAAATCCTGATCTGTTCCTCACGATGGAAAAGGCCATTCTGGGATCGAAGATGGCGAAAGCGCAATTTGAAAGAGTTGAGGCGCGTGTGGCGGCGATGCGGGAGCAGCGATGAGCTCGCAAGGCAGAACGATAGTCCGAGAGCTGGGGATGTTCTTCGCCCTGGGGTGTCTGGCCGCCGCCGCGCTGCTTCCAGCCGGAGCCATGGCGAGAGGGGCCGGCACTTGCACTGCGGGAACAACATTGCGATTGAGCGCGCCAGAATCAAGCCAGGGAAGCTTGCTGATGATAGAGGTGAAAAGCGCGAAGCCCTTGTCGGAAGTGCAAGGAGATTGGGGCGGACGGAGCGTCCCGTTCTGGAGGGAGGTGGCGAGTGAAACCCAGCGAAAAGGTTTGCTGGGGGTTGACCTCGAAAAGGCGCCCGGCGCATACGCGCTGAAGGTCACCGGGCAAACGACGCGCGGCGAGAAAATGAGCTGTAGCGCGACGGTGACAGTGAGGAAAGGCCGGTTCGCGACGGAAAAATTGCGGGTGGGGAAACAGTTCGTGGAGCCCAGCCCGGAACAAATCAAGCGCGCGGACCAAGAGCGCCAGAAGTTGCGCGATATTTTTGACCGCGTGACGCCGGAGCGCTTATGGGACGGAAAGTTTCGAATGCCGCTGGATGGTGTGACCACGGGCTCGAATTTTGGGAGGCGGCGAATTCTGAATGGGAATCCTGGGACACCACACGGCGGGGTGGATTTGCCCGGAACCACTGGGACACCAGTGCACGCCGCGCAGCGCGGGAAGGTGGCGCTGGCAGAGGAATTGTTCTTCTCCGGAAATACCGTTGTATTGGATCATGGTCTGGGAATTTACACCTTCTATGGGCACCTCTCGGAGATCGACGCGAAGGTGGGAGACACTTTGGAAGCTGGCGCCGCCCTGGGAAAAGTCGGAGCGACCGGGCGCGTCACCGGACCGCACCTGCACTGGGGACTCACGGTGGAAAGAGCGCGGGTGAACCCGCTGCACATTGTGAAGTTGCTAGCGAACGAATGAGCGCGTGAATGTCCAGGATTTCGAAGGCTGGCCGTGAGGGGGAGGAGATCACTGTTGAGCCACACCTGGGAGAGGAACAGCGCGGCGATGAGCAACATGCTCCGATGTGAGTTGCCCGCAGACACGGCGCTCCGCTCCTGCCTTCTGAAGTGCGAGCCCGAGCAGCGGCTGAAAGAACAACAGACAAAGCGCCAGAGAGGCAACCAGTGCCGGTGAGGCTGGCGCTCGGCAGGCAGCCGGCTCCCATCGGTACCTATCAGGAATGAGGGAGGGGCCAAAAAACCGGATACCCGGGCCAATAGCGTGGCCGCATGCGCCGTACGTTGGGCTTGGTAAGTGCCCGGGCGATCCCCAGAGACTCGCTGGAGACGGCTGCAGCAATAGGGAACCAGAATCGCAGCGCCCATCAGGAGTGTGGCGATAGGCCCGCTCTGGAAAGCGTTCACCGGCTAGTGCACCTGAAGGTATCCCGGGAGAACCACGATCTGTTCGACCTGGATGCTGTGATCAGCGCTGACTAGGCCTGTGACATGTGATGACCGCCCCGGAATGAATACAGTTTGTGCGCCCACGACAACTTTGGTTTGCGAATCGGAATGTGCCGTCACAGGAGTCGTGGTGCGCGTGTAGACTTCCTCCGTCTTCCAGTAGCTTGCTCTTGATGTTCCATCTGTGTTGGACTCGGTGAGGCGCGCGTTTCTCACGTATTTCCACAGTTTTAGCGCACGAAGCGGGCTTCCCAGCTCGGGAAGACAAAGCCCCATTGAAACGATAGGCCAGTGAGAGACACCACATAAAGAGAGCCCCCGCGGGCCCTAGCTGCTGCCGGTATCTACGCGGAGAGGTCCCCGGCGCGAGCCGCCAAGCCGCCAAGTTGCCAAGAATGTTGCGTTTGCGAAGAGGTAGGGGCAGTCGTGGCGGCGGAATCGAGATTGTTACCGGGCCTGGTAGCAAGCAGTATGGGAAGACAGGGGAGGTACGAGGGTACTGTTATAGGGCTTTCTTTTGTGGTACTGTTCCGCCATTGTTTTGGAAGTTGTAAATAGGCAGTATGGGGGTGTGTGGGCAAGGTTAGTGCTAGTCACTTCTATTTTGTCACTCTGTCTTTTTAGCACCCTGCTTACACGACACGGTAAGAGTGGACGTGTGGGTTGAAGTTGGTCAAACGTCGTGGATTCATAAATCAGATTTGAGGTCGAAGCCGAAATGTCCCTGCTTCACTTTCGTTGCAAAGAACGTCGTCGTACCCTGCGGGTAGCACTCACCGTGCCGTTGACCGTCCACGGAAAGACAGACGCCGGCGAGAAGTTCTCCGCGCAGGCCCATTCGCAGTCGGTGAACCGGCACGGGGCTTTGTTTCAGCTTGAAGAGATCGTGTTGCTGGGACAAACGCTGATCCTGGTGAATGATCACACCGCGCAGCCGATGGAGTCCCGTGTCGTCTCGATCCATCGGGCTCGCGACGGCAGGCAGTATATCGGGGTGGAGTTCATCTCGCCGGAAATAAACTTTTGGCACATGCAGTTCCCGATTTCGGGCTCCAAACCGCTGCGTCGGATCGTTCCCACCAAAATCTCCGCGTAAACCGGAGCGCGGCATTCCCGCTCCTCGGGTCAATTTCGCTTTGCGCTCAGGCCATACCTCTTTTCAGCCTATTCCATACCTACTCATTTCTTAACGCCACCATCGGATCGAGCCGAGAGGCGCGCCGTGCGGGCAGGAAACTTGCCAAAGCCGCAAACGCCGACAGGCTCGCCACTGCCAGGACGTAGGTGACAAAGTCTGTCGGCTTTAGTCCGAACAACATCGTTGCGGCCACCCTGCTGCCTGCCAGGGACAGCGCCATTCCGATCAGCAGACCGAGGCCGAGCAAAAGGGAAGCTTCCCGCAGCACCAGGTGCACAATGCTTGCGCGATCCGCTCCCAACGCCATGCGAATACCGATTTCGCTGGTCCTCCGTTCCACCATGTAGGCGATCACCCCGTACAAGCCTACGGTGGCCAGGAGCACAGCCAGCAGTCCAAAGAATCCGGAAAGGTGGGCCATCAGGCGGTCTCGCTGAAGAGACACTTCCACCATTCTGTCGAACGGCGTAAAGTCCATGTCAATCCCGCGATTGATTTGCTGGACGGTGCTCTTCAATACGGAGATGAGGCCGAAGAGCGAAGCTTGGGATCGAATGAGGATGGTCTCGTCCTGCTCGGGGTGCTCCTTCTGGGTGACCGGCATGAACATCGTGGGCAGATATTCTTCCCGCAGATCGTAAAGTTTGGCATTTTTCGCTAGTCCGACGATCTGAAATAGACCGGTCTCTTTGCGTTCCGACTTTACGCGCAAGGTGGCGCCGACCGGATTTGCTCCGGCGAGATACTTCCTGGCAAAACTCTCATTGACGATGGTCACCTTGGGCGATGTCAACGTATCGCGATCATCAAAATCCCGCCCCGCCAGAATCGGCGTATGCCACGTCGCGAAGTACTTCGGGCTGATCTCGTTCAGCTCGCTCTTGCCCTCGATGACCTGTCCGGCCCTGTCCACCAGCACTTGCCGGTTCATTCCGTTGCCGCTCAGCGGGACGATTCCTGCTTCAGCGGCAGACTCCACGCCGGGAATCGCTCGAACCCGCCGTAGCACCAGCCCCTTAAATTCCGCGCGTCGGTCGACGGGTAAATGGAGCGCGGTCAGGTCCAGATCCAGCTCCAGCACCCCGTTTTGCGTGAATCCCGCATCCAGCGTCGCCAGTTTCTGCAGGCTCCGCGCAAAGAGAATCGCACCAACAACCAGCATGAGCGACATGGCGATCTGCGAAACCACGAGAACGCGCCGCAACCCAAACCGTGCGCGACCGCTCGTGGCGCTCCGTCCGCTCGACTTTAGCACCGCTCCCGGGGACACTCGCGTTGCCCGCAACGCCGGAGCCAGCCCAAACAGGACACACGTCAGCATGGTGATCCCTGAGGTGAATCCCAGCATCCGCCAATCCATGGCCAGGTCCACAAACAGGGGAGCGCTGTCTGTGCTGATCGAAGCCACCAGCAAGCGAGTCAATCCATGCGCGAGTTGAGCGCCCAGGAGCGCACCTGCAAGACCAAGGAGCAGGCTTTCCGCCAGCAATTGCCGGATCAATCGGCCTCTGGTCGCCCCCACAGCCATGCGCATGCCCATTTCCCGTTCGCGGGCACTGGCCCGCGCCAGCATCAGGTTGGCTAGATTCGCCGAAGCAGTCAGCAGTACCAGCGCTCCCAGCCCCAGCAGCAGCCAGAGTGGGTCCTCGTACGTCTCGCGCAAGCCAGAGATACCTGTACCGGCAGGAAAGGCCCCGAGTTTGTAGCCGAGAAAGTGTTTGGCATCGCCAGCGTCGAACTCGGTCGGCAACGTAGCCTCGAAAATCGCTGGCGAAATCGCGCGCAAGTGCGCCGATGCTTTCTCCATGGTCCACCCGGGCTTCAGTCTGCCCATCACTGTGAGCCACCAGCCATCCCGCCGGTTCAGCACACTGAACTCGCTGCGAATCGTAGGTTCCGCGCAGAGGGGCACGGCTACATCGAAGTTCCGTCCGACCTCCACACCGTAGAAACTCGCCGGCGCCACTCCGGCTACCGCGAAGGGATGCTTCTCAATCGTGATCTTGCGCCCGACGATAAATTCGTCGCCACCGTACTCACGCTGCCAGAAGGCGTGGCTGACGACTACTCCGGGAGCGGCACACTCGGCGCGGTCATCCTCAGGCGAAAGTAATCGTCCTCTTTCGGGCACAATTCCCAATACGCCAAAGAATTCACCGCTCACCCAAAGGCCCTGGACCGGGTGGACTGGGCCGCCTGGAGAGATATTGAAACTCGTTGGTCCCCAGGCGAATACGCCCGAGAGCGCCTGCTGCTGCGTGCGAATCTGGCTCCACATGGGGTTTGTCAGATTGGGATAGCGCGATACGAAGGCACCGGTTGCACCGTTGCGTTCGGCGATGCGCACCTCCGTCAGTTCCTGAGCGTTTTTTACCGGGAGCGCTCTTAGACGAATCGCATCCAAGAGCTGAAAGATGGCGGTGTTGGCTCCAATGCCTAGCGCCAGAGACAAAATCGCTGCGGCCGCAAACGCAGGACTGAATCGCAGCAGTCGCAAGCCAAACCGCAGATTTACACTCTCCGCGCCGCCCATCTCGATACGCGCAGCCCGCACCGCTTGTTCGCGGTTTATCCCGCGGCGTATCTTCTCGTTCACGGCGGCGTCCAGATACCCGCGCAGTTCCTCATCCATTTCGCGCTCGACCTGTTGCTTGAAGAACAATCCCCGCAGACCACCCGCCAGATTTCGCAGCAGTGACATCGCTTACCTCCTACGACTCCGCCTCCAGAATCCGCGCGATGGCCGCTGCTTGTCTCGCCCATTCGCGGGTCTCGCCCTTGAGTTGTTTGCGCCCGAGCGCTTGCAAAACGTAATACTTAGCGCGCCGATTGTTCGCAGTGTCCCGCCATTCGCTCTTGAGCCAGCCGGCCCGTTCCAGCCTGCGGAATGCCGGAAACAACGATCCCGGATTCACCTGGAAGACGCCTTTACTGATCTGCTCGATACGCATGGCGATACCATATCCATGCATCGGCTCCAGCTCCAATGTTTTCAGGATCAACATGTCCAGCGTGCCCTGAACCAGGCCGCTCGGCTTGTCCGCCATGAAATGTGCTCCTCTCGACTGTCAAGAGGAAGATGGCATCGATACCCTAGATTGTCAAGAGGAGCAGTTCGTTTCGCCGGTTTCATGCCCTGCCAGGCGTTCCGCGGTACGATCTACGTGTGCCCGCTGGTGTGAAAAGGATCGGTTTAATTTCGGATACCCACGGCTTACTGCGCAAAGAAGCAGTGGAAGCCCTGCGTGGGTCGGAGCTGATCATCCACGCCGGAGACGTGGGGAAGCCGGAGATTCTGGACGAGCTAAGATCGATCGCCCAGGTTATAGTGGTGCGCGGAAATGTGGATACCGAGTCCTGGGCGCAGGGGCTGCCGGAGACGGCCGTGGCGGAAACAGGCGCGGCCATGATCTACGTTCTACACAATGTGAACGCCCTGGATTTGAATCCTGCCGCAGCCGGTTTTCAAATCGTCGTCAGTGGCCATTCCCACAAACCCGGAAAGACGGAGCGCGAGGGCGTGCTCTATGTCAACCCTGGAAGCGCGGGACCGCGCAGATTTCAATTACCGGTCACGGTGGCACATCTGCGATTGGGAGGGATACCGTACGACGTGGAGTTCGTGGATCTCCAACCATCCCGGTAACCCCAGCGGCACGGCCTGCGCAAACACGGATGCGGCGCGCTAGGCAGCTCAATCGGCGCCCTTAACTGAAGACCAACAGGAGGCGTGGGTTTTTAGGTTTGGCGCACAGACATTCCCACAATGACCGTTTCGTCTTTGTCACGTTGCGTGACTCTTAGTGTGAAGCAGGAACCCACGCAAGGCCATCGACGCCCGGAGTGAGGTCGATAGGCGGCTGCATTATCCAGGAGCGCAGGTCGAGAACGGCGATCTTGCCGGCACCGGTCCCGCTCACGTAGGCGATTTCTCCGCCCGGTCGAATCAGGATTTCCGAGGATCTCTCCGGAACTTCCAGTGAACGCACAACCTTCAGAGTTTGCAAATCCACGACATGGAGCCGATTGGCGCCAAGGCTGACGGCCAGCAACCAGCGCCCATTGGGAGTCGGCGCCGACGCATACGCCACGTCCGGCAATTCGATCCAGTTTGTAATTTTGTTCGTAGCCGTCGCGATGACCGCGATGCGGGGAGCATCTTGATCGTGGGTGAAGATGCGGAGGCCATCCGGTGAGATGGAAATGCGCTGGACACTCTTTGCCACGGGAATCGTGGCAATGAGATTGCGCTTCACCAGATCGAGCACGCTCACGCTGCCGGCGCTGACGTTGGCGGTGTAACCGCGGTGGCCGTCGAGCGAAAGAACCAGCATGTGGGATTGCGGCTCCCCCGTCGGAATTTCCGCGAGCAGCTTGCGCGTGGAAGGATCAATAACGCCGACGGCATTTGCAAGCTCGGCGGTAACGTAAAGAAGACCATCGGGCCCCAATTCGGCGCGGTGCGGGCGAAGGGGCTTACCCAGGTCGATCGTGGCCGCCAGTTTGCGCTCCTGCAGATCAATCACATCAATCGTGCTGCCGTCCGTCCCAGGCCTTCCGACGCCAGCGTTTCCGTAGATCGGCACGTAAGCAAAGCGACCGTCTTTGGACACGATGACTTCATGTCCGTTCACGCCCACAGAAATCTTTGCCAGTTCACGGCGATTTTCGGGATCGACGACCAGTAAGGTGTGATCCTTCTGATTGGCCACGACCAACAGACCGCCCGCAGGTGACGCTAATCTTGCGTCTCGTAGCTCAGATGAAGCGACAAGCATCATGGAAACAAGGAGCAATGATAGGCGTGCCAGCATCGACCACCTCGACGGAACATCCTTTTCCTTCGAATGTGCCGAATCCTAGGGGAGTATATCTTTTACCGAAGTCAGTGGCTACGGCTGCGTTTCTTGTTCACTGGTTTCTTACTCCGAGCCTTGCGCGCCAACAGCTTTGCGTTGGAGACTGCATCGCGTGTCTTCCTTGGAAGTTTCGCGAATACCAGGTCATAAGAATCGCGCAGCAAGCGCGCGAGTTCGTCCGCCGGCAAAGCGTCCTTGGTTTGAAGCCCGACCCATTGCGCTCGTGCCAGGTAAGGCGCAGGAATGATGTTGGGTCGTTCCGTGAGTTGTGCAAAACTTTCCGGTTCCGCCTTGAATGAAAGACACACCGGAGCCGGCTCCAGCGGTGTCGCGGCGAACATCTTCCCGCCTACTTTGAACAGCAAGTCGCTGCCCCACTGAATCTGTTCCGTGGCACCCGGAAAGGAAAGGCAAACCTCGCGCAGCCAATCGACGTTCATGAGCAAGATTCTAGGACAAAGAGAGGGCTTGCTTCAATCGACGAGACGGCATCTCCCCCGACGTCGCTCCCGGGTCATCCTTCCCAAGCGATCTCCTTCACCGGGCCGATCACAAAGATATAAGAAACAGCAGCGAGCAGTGCGACGACAGCCATGATTACGAATGCCACGAAGAACCGTCCGGTGTAATCGATTACGAATCCGGTCACTGCCGGCGCGATGACACCGGCAAGATTTCCGACGAAATTCTGCCAGCCCGTCCATCGGCCCGCCATTCTCGGACCGGCCATCGTTTGTGTGATCGCCCAAATATTGGATCCGCACATGCCACCGGCTGCGAACGCTAGTAGCAGCAGAATAACAGAGACCGTGGGACCGGCGAGGGCGCAGCCCAGGAGGTATAGCCCGGCAGTCCCCGCTCCCGCACCCGCAAAAGTCTTGCGAACAAGAGTCGGCGTTCCACCGACGGCGATCCACCGGTCGGAGATCCAACCGAAAACTACCGCGGCAGCTGCGTAGCACAAGTATCCCAGCCCGCCAATTTTCGCCATCGTACCCATCGAAAGGTGGCGCTCACGCACCAGATAAAATGGCAGCCAGGTGATCTCGAAGTACAGCACGTAATTTGCGCCGAACAGGCCCCCGCAGGTTCCCCACATCGATCGTTGCTTCAGGAGTTCGAGAAATCCTGCGCCGCTTCGTTCTACGCGGGAAACGACCATACGTCCTCGCGGGATCCATGCGAACCAGGGAATCAGCCAGGCCATGCTGACCACGCCAAGAACGATGAAGAAGGAACGCCATCCGAATCGCGCCATGAGCGTGCCCCCGAAAAATGTGCCCAACGCCGGGCCGCATCCAACTCCGGCAGCGATGAGCGCGTTTGCAAATCCGCGGCCCACCTCCGGAACGTGTCGCACCAGCATTCTCGCATAGCAGGGATAGGCGACCGATTCGCCGACCCCGAGCATAAGGCGGGCGGTAAGCAATGCGGTAAACGGGTGCAAACCGCCGGTGACGGTCGTCGCGCCGGACCACAGGAAAAAGCCAAGAGCCATCACCCATTTGACGTCAAAGTGGTCAGCGAGCCACCCGGAAGCGGGAAGGAACAGAGAGTAGGTCCAGAAAAAGGAGGACAACAGGATGCCAACCTGCGAGGCCGATAGTCCAAGCTCGTCTTTCAGCAAAGGTGCGGCGATGGAGAGGTTGCCGCGATCGATGTAATTGATAAGGGCGGAAAGAGCCAGGAGCGCAATCACCCGGGTGGCCGGAGGCGAAAGCCTGCTGTTCTCGTTGGCGGGTGCGGTGGGCAAGTGCGAACGCCGGACATTTCTTTCCGTCCGGGCGTCTTCGTCCGTGCGAATCAGTTGCTTCCCTTGAGGTATTTGTCGAACCACGCCACCGTGCGCCGGATCGAATCGATCTGATTCTCACGTTTTTCGAAGCCGTGCCCTTCGTTCGCGTAGTAGTGCGCATCCACGGTCTTCCCATCTCTCTTCAACAGCATGACAACTTGCTCCGCCTCTTCTTTGGGAACGCGCGGATCGTTTTCTCCCTGTAACACCAGCAGCGGCGCCTTCACACTGTGGATATAAGTGATGGGAGAGGCGGCATTGTAAGCGGCGCGATCTTTCACGGGATCACCGAGCAGGCTCATTTCGTATTGCTGCAGCATGGGATCCTCATGTTCCAGCATGGTCATCCAGTTAATGATGCCGTACATCTCCACACCCGCCGCCCAGATGTCCGGAGTCCTGCCGATGGCCATCAGGGTCATGAATCCACCGTAGGAACCGCCAGTGATCCCGATCTTATTCGGATTTACGTAACCGGTGGCTTCCAGGAACTTGGCCGCGTAAACCTCATCTTGTAAGTCTCCGCCGCCCAGGTCCTGGTAGTTGGCCTTCTGAAACTCCATGCCATAGCCGGTCGAACCACGCACATTGGCCTCAATGCAGATGTATCCCCGGGACACCAAGGCAGCCACCCGCGGACTCCAGTAGTCTCCGGACTGCCCGGTCGGCCCGCCGTGGGGCAAGACCAGCGCCGGGTTCGAACCGTCACGTTTCAGATTGAAGGGAATCCATAGCAGCGCGCTTATCGTTTTTCCATCGAAGGATTTGTAGCTGATGATTTGTGACGGTGATCGTGGCGCGGAGTTCAAACTTGCAATTGCAGAGTACGTGAGCTGCTTCGATTTCCGTGATGACACATCGTAAGTCCAAAAATCACCCGGCTCTACTGAGCTCTCGTGCGATAACAGAAGCCGGTCTCCGGTGGGCGAAAAGGAGCTGGGGTAGCCGGCGAAACCGTTCACGCCTCCGGCCACTGGGATTTTTTCCGAGTGCATCGTGGCCACGTCCGCCACGTACGTATCTACGCGCCCGTCCGCGTTGATCGTATAGGTAAGCCAATTGCCGTCGGGAGAGAAGTCACCCGAACTGGCCTCCCACTTGGTGTCCGTGACCCACACGAGCTTTCTCCCCGGGATACCCAAGAGGGCCACGTTTTGGTAACCGCTCTTTTCGTTGGAGGTAATCAAAAGCTTCTGCCCATCCTTGGACAAGGAAGATGCTATGTTGAGCACCTGTCCTTGGTGCGCGGTCAGGTTCGTGGTTTTTCCAGTCGCGACGTCAATCGCGTAGACGTCGGCGTCCGTAAAACTGACTTCCAGACGGTCCGCGTAGAGAGTTTTTCCGTCGGGACTCCAGGCCACCGATTGCCACAGATGGTTCGGAGTGCTTTCGTGTGTGAGTGGCGTCATCTTCCGCGTGGCCCAATCCAGCAGCGTAATGTTGTACACCGTGGCTTCCTTCGGCTTGGTATTCAGCGCGATGGTCTTCCCGTCCGGAGACCATCGGGGGCTCTCTTCGCGAATCTCGGGAGTGTTGCTCAGGTTGATCACTGCGCCCCCATCACTCGGGATGGCGAAGACATCCCACAACTCATTTCCACCGGTATCCTGTTGAAAGACGATCCACTTGCCGTCGGGAGACCAGGTGTCGCCGTACTGTCTCTCGTCTGACTGCGCCAGTTGTATCGGCCATCCTCCGTCCGCGTTCACTTTCCACAAGTTCGATCGGCCGGAGATGTCCGTGGTGAACGCAATCTCTTTGCCGCTGGGAGACCACGATGCGCTGGAAACGCTCCGCGTGAAATAGAGATCATCAATCGGAATGGGGCGCGCATTTGGATTGGACGCCGATGTGATTGTCTTTGGATCGCTGATTTGTCGCGCATCCGGGCCCGACGACTGGGCAACCGCGGAACCACAAAGCGAGAAAACCAAGAAAGAAAGACAGGTACTTCGCGCGGAGTTCATCGTGACCTCCCTTTCAAGCCGGCATCTTGCCAGCATTGCGTGGGGATTCTTGAAAAGATTCCGCAGCTGGTTTCTCCTGTCGGAGCGTTCCCTTAACTCCAAACAGTGAGGATCGCTCCCATGACGAGGTAGCAGACGAGCTGGTAGCCCGTGTTGATGGCGAAGAGCTTCATGCTCTGCTTCGCGAACAGCGCGCCAGTCAATTGCACGGTGGCGACGAATCCGAGCCACACATGGAAGCTAACCATCAAGCCGAAGTGTGCGCTTTCCGCGCGAAGCCCGTGAAGGATCAGCGCCAGCGTGAAGGCCGACACAATGCTGGCCAAAAGCGAACCTGCATAGGCCGGGCCGGCGTTCTTTTTCATTTCGTTCATCCGGGCTTTGTCGTTCGGGTCATAGCCCATCTCGCGTACCCAGGCATTTGCGAACAGCAGGGGTGAGTACCACAGGAATCCCACCACCATTGTGGATATCGCGGCTACCAGGATTGCCAGCCAATTCAAGTTATGCATGTGCATGAATGATTTTCTCCTGTCAGCACCGCGGGGAACTGCGGGCGCCATCCTATGATGCGTTTCGGTATGATGCAATGGAAAATAGGTGGCGGAAGTCTTTCAAAGTTTGCTGCGAGCCGCGTTCCTGCCCGATCATCTCGGTCCAAAGTCTTAGAGTTAAGTCCTTGTGTTCCGGGTTTCCGGGCGGCCAGCGAGGATCTTTCGTCACGCCCCCTGAGAATTTTCAAGTCGAGCAAGATGGAGTGAGCCAGGTCCGAGCCGAAATTAGGACGCGAGGAGTGGTTTATGAGCACAAGAATGGTGCGTCTGCTGGCTTGGGCATCCTTGATCCTCGCGTTTGCGTTGCTCGCAACGGCGCCGGCCGAGCCACCGAGGAAGCGATCCGTCAACTAGTTGACTGTAACAACCATTTATAGACTATAATCGTGTCTATGAGAGACACGATCACGTTGACGAACTCGGAGCTTATGGAACTGACGCGGCGCGCCAATAGTCGGACGGATCGGGCGGAAGATGCCCGACGGGCGCGGCTGATCTTGCTGCTGGCGGAGGGCCATACCTGGGAT
>WNFP01000385.1_pt1 | contig 33153 bp, 18 predicted proteins | sample 5400201 | NCBI WGS metagenome assembly WNFP01 (sample SAMN13153355, study PRJNA577476) | soil metagenome | isolation source: 115 cm saprolite under Madrone tree | place: USA:California | collected 2016-06-14 | reverse complement strand
CCTCCGATGAGATCACTCGGCTGGTCCGCCATAGACGCGTTCCCCCTGAGGTTCAGGAGGAAGAATACATCTCTCCTACTGATTGTCAAGAGGAGAACCACGACAGTCTGCACTTTGAGAGACACCCGTAAGGGCGATGAACCACCACACCTGCTCTAATGACGGGAACGTCGGCGAGCGGACCACAACGCAACGCGATTGCACCTAACATATACACTTATCTACACTCAGAATTCCTCTAACTTTCGGCCGCTTTCTCGATCCGCCTGCCGATTCAGGCGCGCGGAATGGCCGGAAAGTAGCGCTCTTCCAGGATGATGCGGTGGTGCATCTGGTGGCCCGCGGTGATGAAGGCCAGGGCGCGCACGGTCACTTCTTTCTCATTGGCCGTGCCGCGCCGCGACCAGACCTCTTCCTTGAACGAACGAAACAAGCTGATGCTCGAGCTGCGTACGGCTCCAAACTCCTCGGCCAGGCCCGCGAGTGTCCGCTCGCCAAATCCGCCACTGCGCACGTAGTCATCCTGCTCGAATCCGGGAAGCAGCGTTTGGTCGCTGCGCGCAAACCGCAATGCCCGGTACGTAAAAATGCGTTCGGTATCGGTGATGTGTCCGAGAACTTCCTTTACCGTCCATTTTCCCGGCGCATACCGGAAACTTCCGTCCCGCTCGCTTCGCCCCGCAAACAACTGCAGCATCTGCAGGCGTTGCGATTCGAGAACGCTCAATACCTCGGACCCCGGAACTTTCGATATATAGTTCGCGTAGTAGTCCGCGTATTCGGTCGCTTCCGGTCTGTTCATGATGGAACCTCTCAACTGGAGACGGAATTATAGCGCGGGGGGGAACTCCAAGGCACTTCGAAGTCGGCCGGGCGCACCGTAGGGAAAGAGTAGATTCAGACTGCGGAGATAGCCACAGCCATTTCGGCTGCCGACTCGCCTCCTTACGGCAATGTGTCCGCACTCATCGTCCTTCGGCACATTTTCCGCTGCCTGGGGCCAATCTGTGCTTTTTGTTTGGCCCTCCTTATTGCAAGATAGCGGCTGCCTATGAGCACATCCGATCGCACCACCATGCGTGTTGCTTTTCAGGGCGAACCCGGCGCTTTCAGCGAAGCCGCCGCAATCCAGCTTCTCGGCGGCGAAATCAGAACGGTGCCCCGCGCAACGTTTGAAGCCGCCTTCACGGCCATCGCCGAAGGCGCCGCTGACGCGCTCCTGGCTCCCGTGGAGAATTCCCTGGCCGGCTCCGTGGTGCGGGTGTTCGATCTGCTGATGGAAAGCCGGCTGGCGATTGTCGCGGAGACGATTCTGCCGATCGAAATGCAGCTCATCGCGGCTCCCGGCGCGTCGCTTGCTGATATCCGGTCTGTGGCCTCACATCCCATGGCGCTGGCCCAGTGCGAGCGTTTTTTCGCTGCCCATCCCCAATGGAAGCGCGTTCCCGCCGAAGACACCGCCGGGAGCGTGCGCGAAGCGCTGTCTCGCGGAGACAAATCCTCGGCCGCCATCGCCGGGCGCCGCGCTGCCGAGCATTATCACGGCGTGATTCTTGCCGAAGGCATCCAGGACAACGCCGAAAATTTCACCCGCTTCGTGCTGCTACTCCCGGAAAAAGAAAGCGCCACATGGATTTCTCCCCAGGCTCGCAAAGTTTCTCTGGCCATGCGCCTGGCCCACCGCCCCGGCGCGCTGCTCGCCTCACTCGAGCCCTTTGCCAAGCAGGGAGTCAATCTCCTCAAGATCGAAAGCCGTCCCATCCACGGCCGCCCCTGGGAATATCAATTTTTCATCGACGTCGAAGCCGAGACACCCGCCCGTCTGGATGCCGCCCTCGCCGAAGTGCGCTCCGCCACCAGCGAACTCCGCGTCCTCGGCCGCTACCTCGCCGCGTCTCGCTAGACGCGGGGTGTGTCCGACAAAAAGAAGGCCGGATGGACTGCCCGGCTCTCTTTTTGTGGCTTCTAAACTTTTCTCTTGCCTAGCAGTAGCTGCACTCCGCTTCACCCATACCGCCTGCGATGCCGTCCTTCATCCGCCGCAAACGGCGCCCCAGGCGCTCGGCCATCTGGTGTCTCGCGCGCCACAACCGCGCTTTCAGCGTATTCTCCGTCACGCCCAGTTTTTTGGCGGCTTCTCCGGTCGAGTAGCCCTGCACTTCGCGCAACACGAACGCGGTGCGCAAGAGCGGTGAGAGCTCGTCCAGATTCTCGCTGATCATCTCTCGCAGTTCGGTCCCGGCAAAAACCTGCTCGGGATTGGGTCCGTCATCCGCGAAGCGTTCCGCAGCGGGCAGCTCGTCCTCGCGCGGCATTTCGTCCAACGAAACTGCCGGTCGCGCCTTCGCGCTCCGCCGCCGCATCAGCGCCGCGTTGATCACGATGCGCGTCAGCCACGTCGAAAACTGCGAGCGGCCCTCGAACCGCTTTAGATTGCGGTACGCCGAGAGCAGCCCGTCCTGCAGGGCGTCTTCAGCGTCTTCCGTGTTTCCAAGGACGCGCAGCGCGGTCTGAAACAACGGCCGCTGATAACGGCGAAATAAGGCTTCCACCGCTTGCTGGTCGCCTCGCTGTCCGGCGCGGATCAAGTTTGCTTCATTCAGTTGCATTCCCACTGCCGCTTGTGTTGCCATGGTTGTCCCCCCGTTCGAACCAAAACTCTGGCGTGACCTCTAGGCGCAGAAACTTTTTCCCTCAGTGAACCGGCACCCCTCCAGCCGGCACTCTCGGCTTCTTCATCAGCATCAAAATCGGAATCACCGCAAAAAACACCACGCCGAGCAGTTTGAAATTATCGATAAACGCCAGCATTACCGCCTGCCGCTGGATGGTGCCGTAAATCATTCCGTGCGCTTGGGCGCTGGCGTGTGCCGCCGTCGAGCCCGCGGCGATCAATTTCACTTGCGTCCCGTTCAGCGTGTGGTGATACGCGGCGCTGAAATCGTTGACGTGCTCCATCAGCCGCGACTGATGAAATTGCGCTCGGCGGTCCAGCATCGTCGTTACCGTCGCAATACCCACGCTGGCTCCGATGTTGCGCGCCAGGTTGATGATTCCCGTGCCCATGTTGCTCTTTTCTTTTGGCACGTACGTGAACGCCGCCACGTTGATGGGAATGAAAAGAAACGCCAGCCCAAAGCTCTGCAGCATGCGCGCCCGCACCGCGTGTCCATAGTCCAACCCGAGGTCCCAGCCGGCCATCACAAACAGCGCCGACGCCGACACCATGCACCCAAAGGTAATGAGCACCCGGGTGTCCACCTTGGACACCAAAATTCCCACCACCGGCATCATGCACATGATCACCGCGCCGCCCGGCGAGAGCGCCATTCCCGCCAGTTGCGCCGTGTATCCCAGCAGTTGTTGGAGAAACTGTGGAATCAATACCGTGCTGGCATACAGCACGAACCCCAGAAAGAACATCGCCACCGTGGCGATCGCAAAATTGCGGTCTTTCAGCATCCGCAAGTCCACCACCGGCTCCTTCTCACGCAGTTCCCAGAGGATTCCCGCGATCAGCCCAAAAATCATCAGCGCGAAAAAAACGCGAATGAAATTCGACGACAGCCAGTCCTCGCGCTGTCCCTTGTCGAGAATAATCTGCATGCTCCCGAGGCCCAGGCTGATCAACCCGATGCCGATGTAGTCGATCCGGAATCCCGCTCTCACATTCGCTTTCTTCATATACGGCGGGTCGCTGATCAAAAAGTTGGTCAGCACAAGCGAAATGATCCCCACCGGTACGTTGATGTAAAAAATCCATCTCCACGAAAAGTTGTCGGTAATCCATCCTCCCAGCCAGGGCCCAATGGTTGGCGCCACAACCACGGCGAGCCCATACACCGCAAACGCCATGCCACGCTTCTCCAGCGCGAAAGTGTCGTTCAAGATCGCTTGCTCGCTCGGCTGCAACCCCCCGCCGCCCACGCCCTGCAAGATCCGGAAAATCACCAGCACGCCCAGGCTGGGCGCAAGCCCGCACAAGAACGAACTCAGCGTAAAAATCGCCACGCACGTCATGTAGAACCGCTTCCGCCCGATCAATCCCGAAAACCATCCCGAAAGCGGCAACACGATGGCGTTGGAAACCAGATACGACGTCAGCACCCAAGTCGATTCATCTGCACCCGCGGACAGGTTTCCCGCAATATGCGGGAGGGCCACGTTGGCGATGGAGGTGTCCAGCACCTCCATGAACGTCGCCAGCGTCACGGTGACGGCGATCACCCAGGGATTGATGGTCCCGTCGGGCATCCGCAACTTGGCTAGTATCCTGTCTCGCATGGCCTTCGAATCTCAGTCCCGGCTGGTACTACGTACTACCGTTCAAATCCCTTTCGTTATTCCCGGTTAATTCGTAATCACCGTCGCGTCCACATTCATTCCCGGCCGCAAAACCGCTTGCTGGGAAGAAATGGGGTCCAGCACGATCTTGACGGGAATCCGCTGCACCACTTTCACGTAATTTCCGGTTGCGTTTTCCGGTGGGAGCAGGCTCAGGAGTGATCCGGTGGCTCCGGCAATCGAATCCACTCGTCCGCTAAAGGTCTTGCCGTAGGTATCCACCTTCACTTCTGCTTTCTGCCCGGCCTTCATGTTCCTTAGTTGGGTCTCTTTGAAATTCGCCGTCACCCACACACTCTCGAGGGGCACCACCACCAGCAATCCTTGCCCGGCTTGCACGATCTGCCCCGGCTCCACCTGCTTGTGTGTCGCCACGCCATCGACGGGAGCGGTGATCTCCGTGTAGCTCAAATTCAATTCCGCCGCTTCGAGCGCCGCTCGCGCTTGTTCGACCTTGGCGAGTTTCGCCTGCGCATCCGCGGCCCTCATGCTCACCTGCTTGATGTCCGCGTGCGCCGAGGCCACTCCCGCTCGCGCCTGCTCAACTCGTGCCTTGGCGGCATCCAGTTGCGCCTTGGCAACGTCCACGTTGCGTTCGGCCTGCACCAGTCTTTCTTGGTCCGCCTTAAGCGCGCTCGCGGTGGCATCCGCATTGGCTTTCGCTGCGTCGTACTGCTGTTTTGAAATCTCACCCTTCTGCATCAGCGGCAAGTAGCGCGCCAGATCCGCCTTGCCCAGCTCGGCATTCGCCCGGCTCTTCTCCACGTTGGCCTGCGCCCAGGCCAGATCTGCCGTCTGGGCCTGCTCGTAGGTAACCTGTGCTCGGGCTAGGTCCGCCTGCGCCCCCAGGAACTGCGCATCTGCACTGGAATTCCCGCTGGCCACGTTTTCCCGTGTGCGTGGCACGTCCACTCCCGCGGAACGCGCTTCGCTCTCTGCCAGTGCCAGCGAAGCCTTGGCCTGTTCCACCGCCGCCTGGTAATCGCGCGCATCAATCTTCACCAGCACTTGCCCGGCCTTCACCGCCTGGTTGTCGTCCAACAGCACTTGGGCCACGCGCCCGTAGACTTTCGATGCCATCGGCGTGATGTGTCCGTCCACCTGCGCGTCGTCCGTGGTCTCGCGGTTGTGGTAATAGGCGAAGAGCCCGGCTATCGTCGCCAGTACCATCGCCCCGCCCCCCATGAGCAGCCGCTTCATCTTGGGGTTCGCCAACCCTTTGGGCTTCTCCTCGAGCGACAATTCTTCTGTAACCCGCGGCATTTTTGTCGCATTTTCGAGTCCCACTTCGATCTCAACACTCATGGTTCCCCCGCTTACTTTGCGTAAACTTTTTCCATTTGCCCTATCGAACGCGCCAGGTCGGCACGCGCCTGGTTGAAGCGGTATAGCGCCGCAATCTGGTTGTCATTCGCGCGGGCCAGCGAATCCTGCGCCTGAATCACTTCAATGTTGTTCGCTACTCCCGCTTTGAAGCGGTCCCGGGCCTGATCCACTTCTTCCTTCGACAGTTGCACGCCGAGGTTCGCCACTTGCACTTCATTGCGCGCCGATTGCAGATTCAGCAGCGCCGTTTTCACATCCAGGGCGATCTGGTTCCTCAAGTCGTCTTTCTGTTGGCCCAGCTTTTTGATCTCCAGGTCCGCGCGGACGATCTCCGCGTGTATCCGGCCACCGGTAAACAGCGGCATATTCACGCTGGCTTCGTAGGTGTAGGTGGGCAGCGTAGTGTTTCCCGAGCTACCCACGTATGTGAATTCCCCGTCGAACCGTAACGAAGGCAGCCGCGAATCCTGCGATGCCTTCTTTTGATATTCCGCGGCCTTGATCTGCGATTCGAGCGCCTTCCACTCTTGGCGCTCCGCCAGCGCGAGTTCGATGCTTGGCTGGACTTCCGGCTGCGGGGTATCAAAAAAACTCAAAGAATCGCCCAGCTCAATGGCCTGCCGCGGATCCAGATTCAACAAACGGATTAGTGCGAAGAGCGATGTCTGACGGTCCGTTTCGGCCTCGATTAGCCGTTGCTTTTCATTTTGTAGCTCCACATTGGCGCGCAGCGTGTCGATCCCTGTACCCACGCCCTCTTTTTGTAAGTCCGCCGCCTGGTCATACAGCGCCTGCGCCAGGCTCACGCGCGATTCTGATGCCTCCACATTGGCGACAGCGCGCAGCGTCCCGATGTACTGCGAAACCACCAACAGAATCACTTGCTCTCTGGTCGAAAGGCTGGTCGCTTTGCTGGCGCTCACCGTGCTTCGCGCCGCTTGGTATCTCCGCCATAGCGTCAGGTCAAAAACCGGCGTGCCGAAGCTGGGACCCGCGGAAAACACCTGATACGGTCCAAGGCTCTTGGGAAATCCGGGAAACGGCGTCCGGCCTCCGAACTGCGCCAGCAGATTTACTTTCTGCGCTTCGTCGGAGACCTTGGCATTGGCTTGCGGCAGAAGATCGGCTCGCCGAATGTTGCGGTCTTGTTCGCTCTCGGCTGCTTGCAAAATCGCGATTTGCACCGTGGGATTCTGCTTAAGCGCCAGCCGCACGGCTTGATCCAGGGTCAGCCGCAGCACCTCGGTGGGTGCATTCCCCGGCAAGTTGCTCTGCTTGTTTCCCCCCTGGGCATGCGCAACCGGGGGCCCCAGCATCAAACCGAACAACGCCGTGTAAAAAATAATGTGCGAGCGCTTGGGACGTTCCTTGGCTCGCGGGCTGGTATCTTGCTTCTCTCGCGCCACGATTTCGTGCACGATGGCTTGGTTCAGGCAGCCTTCGGCGACCAACCGACCACCCTGGCGGTGGATTTCCATCAGCAATGCCTTTCCGGCAGCATCAATGAAACTCACGGCACAGAGATTTACGTGAAACTTCTCGCGCGGCGAGGCCGCGTGCAGCTCCCGCCAGCACTGCTCGAGCGCTGCCACCCAGGGCCCGGCCAGCCGGCCCTCGACGGAAAGGAAAGTCTTTCCGCGTTTCTTCTCGGTTGTAATTCTTAACATGAATGCAGCCCTGTTCGAGGTTAGTAGATGCATTGGGATCACCATCCGATGCAAATCTTTGTTAATGTATAAGTTAATCTAAAATAAGCACTTACTTCTGGATTAAGGGTTAGGATCGTTTCAGATATGACCATATATGGTCGTTATACTAAATATGGTCTACTGAACTGTGACCATATATGGTCTTTACTTGCTTTGGGTTGTGGCCCTACTTTACGGCTGAGCGCTCTTGGCTTTGGGCATCGCCGCCAGTTGTGGCGGCCCCCCCACAACCTTCTGAAAGAGTTATACCGAGCAGCAGAAGAAGCCACGCAGACGTTTTAAGTAGCCTGATGTCCCCGGCCTGAAGTCCGGGGCTTGACGGCCCCACGAGTAAACAGGCCGTCGAAATTTCAGGCGAGCGAACCTACTTCTTCACTGCAATGGCCTGCAATTCGAAATGCCCGCCCCGCAGGAGCGATCCGGCTCCGATGAATTCCCGCGCCGGCAAATCTTTGGTGGTGAAGTAGCTCTTGTAAATGGGATTGAATTTTTCGAACAGTGCGAGGTCCGTACATGCAATTTGCACGTACACCAGGTCGTCCATGCTCATCCCGGCCTGCGCCAGTACCGCTTTCTCCCCGTCCAGCAGGTTTTTGATCTCCTCCTCAATCTGCTCCGGCGCTTTTCCGGTTTTCGGATCCAGACCAAGCCGCCCCGCCAAGTACAGCGTATTCCCGGAGAGAATTGCGTCGCTGAACGGCAGTTGTGCAGGTTTATCTGGAAGATTGATGGCCTTCCGGGTGGGCTGTATCGTGACCTGCGAAAACGCGCCGTGCACCGTAAGAATTCCCGCCACCACCAAAACCACCACGAGGAAACTAATGCGACGATTCATTTTCCCCTCCATTCGAATGACCTGCCGCGTGAGTGTAATACCCAGGTGCGCGTTCGGCAAGCCGTCGGCCGTGCTGGGCCACGGAAGACCACCATCTGCGTGGTATCTCGGAACTCAGTCGAATTTGAAGGCAATGAGCCCCATGCGAATGAAGTACAGCGAAGTGAGGCCCACGCCCAGCCACAGCAGCACTCCGAGAAGAAGCGGCCGCCACCCCACCTCCTTCAGCGTAGCGCGGGAGATTCCGCTGCCGATGAGGAACAATGTTGCGGTGAGGCCGAGTCGTCCGAGGGTGAAGAGCCACTTGGCGGGATGCTCGAACGCGGGGAAATAGGTGTTGAGAATCGTGGCGAGAACGAAGAAGGCGATGAACCACGGGAGCTGCGGGCGGGGCCGGCTGCCCCCACTCACGGGAAGGTTCGGGGAGCGGTTGTGTTTGAAGGCCGCCGTGGCCAGTGCGAGCGGAACGATCCACAGGGCGCGGGCAAGTTTTACGGTGGTGCCGATTACCAGGGCCTGGGAGCCGTACTTTGTGGCGGCGCCGACGACGGAACTTGTGTCGTGGATTGCCAGTGCGGCCCACAGTCCGAATTGCGATTGCGAAAGATGGAGGGCGTTTCCGATCGGCGGAAAAATGAGCAGGGCGATCGAATTTAGAACGAAAATCGTGCCGAGCGATACCGCCATTTCTTGTTCATCGGCTTGAAGAATGGGGCCGATGGCGGCGATGGCGCTGCCGCCGCAAATCGCCGTGCCGGCGGTAATCAAGAACGACGAATTGCCGCGCACCCGCAAGAGCTTGCCGAGCGCCAGTCCCGCCAGTAGCGCAAACGAGATCCCCAGCGCGGTGTAAATAAATCCGCTGCGGCCCACGCTCAGGACTTCGTGGAGATTCATGCCGAAGCCAAGGGCTACGACGGAGCCTTGGAGAAGAGTACGCGCTATACCGCGGCTTTCATTGATGTACGGGTGCGGGAAGCTGAGACCGAAGAGAATTCCCAGGGTTAGCGCGACGGGCGGAGAGAGCCATCCGGCGAACGAAAGCGCGAGCGCAAGGATGAAAATAATTTTCGGAAAAGTGGGCATCGACTGAGAAAAGAGTATCAGGCGGGGCGGCGGATGAGCCAGTGTGCCGCGGTTTGATGGTGCGCGTTGAACATGATCGGCAATCCTGACACCCAAGAATTCGAGATCAAGCCGGCGGGAGTGCGCGGAAAAAGAAAAAAAGATGAGTGGCGAGCTATTCGGGGGGTTTCTCAGGCGACCGAGAGGAGGTGGGTTGAGCGGGCGGTGGGGGAACTGCTGCCGCTGCCGGCACGTAAGGAACACCCGAGAGGGCAGCGATGATTTTCTCGGTGGCGCCTTTGCTGATTTGACAGTTGCGATCGTAAATGCGGCATTGCGCGAGGGTGTATTGGCAGCCGCAAGTGCATCCTTCGGCGTTGAATTTGTGGAGGGACACGATTTTTTGTTCCGGCGTAAGTTTAGAAAGATCGACTCCCGGGAGCTCGGTGGCGCGGACGGCGTTCTTGATGAAGATCTGGCCGGTGTCGTCGAAAGTTTCTACCTTGACGTTGCCGATGGGCAAGCCGAGGAGCGAGCGGACTTCTAATTCATAGAGCATCGGGTTGTGCAGCCCCTCGTGCTTCTGAACAATGCGTCCTTCGGTATCGAGGAGAAAGGACGTGGGCAGAGCCGCAATCCCCCCGTACTGTATACGGATGTCATTGGGAGCGAGCGCCACCGGATAGTTGATACCGTATTTTGCGACGACTGTTTTGATGGCGGCGGCATCGTCATCGTCGACGATGAGGCTGAGAATCTGGAAGCGGTCCTTGTATTTGGCCTGCAGACCGATGAGATCGTAAATCTCCGCTCGGCAGGGTCCGCACCAGGTGGCCCAGAAATTCAGAAGGATGACCTTGCCTTTGGAGTCCGCGAGAGAGACGGGTTTGCCATCAAGGCCGGTGAGTTTGAAGTCCGGGGCGGGATCGGGGTTGCCAACAAAGCGGATGGCGGGTTGCTGGTCCTGCTGAGCGGCGGCATCGACCGGAAAAAAACCAAGAAGCAACCAAGCAACGACAGGAAGAACGGGGTAGCGATGGTGATAGCGTGTCATGGTGTCATCTATAGGAGAGCACAGTGGAGCGACGACGCCAAGAGGACGATTGGAATTTCTGGTCTACAGATTACTCCCTCCCTTTTTTCCGGAGACTACGGCATTCTACTAGCTGGTACTCGCAGTACTGCGAAATTTCGCTGGGGCTGAAGGATTTGCCGCCGCATGAGCGCGGGAGAAACTATATCCATTTTATTTTGAGTCCGTTACAAAGATAGCAGTAGGCGGGAGTGGTGCCTCTCATTTGCGTGGAGGTGCACATGCACTTGGCCAAACGGCACTACCTTATGATGGGGGGAGCGATCCTGGTGGCGGCAGCGTTGACGCTGTCTGCTGCCACTTTCAGAGCTGGGTCCGACCCCGTGATGTTGCCAGAGCACACGGCGATTCACGTGACACTCGACCAAGCTCTGGCGAGTAACCAGAGCAGACCGGGAGACCACTTTGACGCCACCGTCTCCCGGCCGGTGGTGGTGGGCGGCAAGACGGTAATCCCTCAGGGGGCACACGCTGAGGGTTTGGTCGTGGACGCGCGGCAGTCCGGAAGATTGATGGGCCGGGCGCAGTTGCAGCTGGCGCTCGAGACCGTCGCGGTGAACGGGCAGAACTACGATGTCCGCACCATCTCGCATCCGAGAATTGGCCCGGACCACAAGAAACGCAACTGGGGGTGGATCGGCGGGTCGGCCGCTGGCGGAGCCGTGATCGGCGCCCTCGCCGGGGGAGGCACTGGCGCGCTGATCGGCGGCCCCGTGGGAGCGGGAGCCGGAGCGACGGTTGCGTTAGTGACAGGCAAGAAAGACATCAAGCTTCGGGCGGAGACCCCGCTCAAGTTTGAGCTTGCTGAACCCGTGACCATCAACGTGAAGGGCTGAGGTTTTTTCGCGGCTTTCAAGGGCGGGCATGATTCGCGCCGACGTTTGGCCGAGGGCGCCCACCCTCGTTTTTTGCGAAGATTCTTGCAAATTGAAGAGCCACTGGCGGACACCAACACGAAGACTAGCTGATGCCGTCGTCGATGTGGGCCACAGAGGTGGTGGAACACCAGGATATCTGTCTGCTCGATGAAGGCGGACAAGCCCAGCGATTACACCGCATCGCTCAAGAAATACCCAGTGCCGACGTTTGAGGAGCTCAAGTCCAGTGCTACGGCTGAGACGGCGCGGCAGAAGCCACGGCGGTGTTGCCGATGGCGTCACCATTGACCACCAGCTCGACGCGGCGGTTGCGCTGGCGGCCCTCGGCGGTGTCGTTCGAAGCGACGGGCTGCGTTTTGCCGAAGCCGCGGGCGGTGATGGAGGAGGCCGGGACGCCTTGCTCGGCGAGAAAATCGCGGACGGAATCGGCGCGGTGGTCGGACAGCTGTTGATTGAATTCGTCGCCGCCGACGCTGTCCGTGTGGCCCTCGATCTGCAACGCGAGGCCGGCATGCGCGAGGACGATGCCGGAAATTTTGGCTAGTTTTTCGCGAGCGCCGGGCTTGAGCGTGTAGCTCCCGGTGTCAAAGAGCACGTCCGACATGTTGACGATGAGACCGCGGGCGGAATCGCGGGTCTGCAAAATGGAATTCAACTGGCTGAGGAGCTGCGAGCGAAGCTGGGCTTTTTCGGCTTCGGCCTGCGAGGCGGCCTGACGCGCTTTTTCGGTTTCGGCTTCGGCAGCACGCTGCTGGGCGACGGCAGCGGTGCGGTCTCTGGCGGCTTGGTCGGCGGCAGCTTGTGCGGCTTGTTGCTGGACAAGGGCCGCAGCACTGGCCTTCTCGGCTTCGGCTTTCTGGCGACCGGCTTCTTCGGCGGCCTTCTGCGCTTCCTGTTGCATGCGCATCGCTTCGGCCTTGGCGGCTTCCGCTTGCTGGCGGGCTTGCTCGGCTTCCTGGCGCCGCTGAGCTTCACCGGCGGCGGCGGCGCGGGCCTGGGCCTCACGTTCTTCGGCAGCTTTCTTGTCCGCGGCAATCTTTGCCTGCGCGTCTTCTTCAGCCTTTTGCTTTACGGCCATGACGCGAGCTTCTTCGGCGGTTTCCACGGCTTCACGCGCGGCAGCTACGACGGATTTCTTGTCGCTCTTGCGCGCATAGACTTCCTCGGAGTTGCGCAGCTGCTGTTCGGCCTTAGCGAGCGTGGAAGCGGCATATTTGTCGGCCAGGGCGATATGCGCGATGCGCAGAGAGTTGCGCGCTTCAAAAAGTTCGAGCGGGGCCTTGCGGTCGATGCCAAAAATGGCGTTCTCAATCTTGGTGTTAGAGGAGGAGTAGATGCCGCGGCCGAGAAGCTCGTAGCTGGCGTCGATGTTTTCGACTTTGCCGAGCGTGGCGGGACCAAAAACATTTTCCAGCACCACCGTGTTACCGGGCTGCGTGACGGCGAAATACGGCTCGGCAGTAACGATCATGCCAAAGGTTTGCATGTCGGAGATGGCTTTCACTTCACCGCTGCCATTTTTCAGCACAACTTCGCCGAGGTTCACGGCACGACCTCCGGGTGAGACGGCCCACAGAACGTAGGTCAGATATTCGAGGCCGAACTTGGTGGCCTCATCCAGCCCTGCGAATTTGGCTTCAATTTCCGTGCGGCTGCCCTTGTTCTGAACTTTGGCTTCGCCGTTGGCCTGCTGCATCAATTCCGTGCCTTGAAAATCGATCTTGGTGGAGCCGCCGGCGCGACGGTAATTCACGGCTTTGGTGGTGCGCGAAACAGTTTTAGCGGGGCCGCCAGACGCTGGACCCTGACCGGGCGCGGGAGCAGCCAGAATGCTGAATATCCCGGCTAACACGAGACATGTCGATGCGATTTTCACGTCAAACCCCCATGGCCTTGAAAGGCCCAAACATTCCGATGCCCACAATGCGTAGGGCAAGAACGACACACCCGGCGTCAACCAGCGTTTGAAAATCTCCGCGGTAGGGTAGGTCGTTTCGTATCTACAGGCTAGCAAAGAAAGGAGCAGAAAGAGGCGGCACGGAACAGACCTTTGCCTAAGTCATTACCTCGTCCGGCGCGGTAGGGATTGCGGGAAGACGTTAAAGCGCATCGCTCATAGGGACCGCAGGAATTCGATAAGCGCTTCCTTTTCGGCGGGTTTGAGTTTTTCAAATTTCTCGGTGACGTGAGCGGCCTCGCCGCTATGACGCAGGATGGCATCAAGAAGGGTGACCGAAGCGCCATCGTGCATGAGGCGCGAGTGCAGGCGGACGCCCCAAAGCGGGGCGGTGCGGATTTTGTTTGCGGTGTTATGGAATTCGGGGAGCACGAGGTTTCTCCAGGTGACCTTGTACATGTTCTTGCCGTAATGCTCGGTCATGGACTGGACGATGCCGTCGCCGGTGCCGACATTGTGAAGCAGGAAGTCGCCATAAGGGTGGAACTGCTTATCCCCGAGTGCCGGCGGGATGGTAAAGGCGCCGCCGTTGACTTTTGTGCCGACCGGGGCAGTGGTCAGCGTCTGGAGGTGACAAATATCGCAGCCCACTTTGTCGAATAACTCCGCGCCCAATCTTGCTTTGGGGGTTTCGGCGACTTGGGCGTCGCGCGCGGGGGCTTGGCTGGCGCGCATGAAGCGCGCGAAGTGATCGATGTCGGAAAGGCCGTCGGGACCGGGCTGGTCATTGGGTTCGCTCGCGGTGTTGCAGAGGTTGGTGACTTCGTCTGGTTGCAGCCGGCTGGTGACCCCCATTTCGTTCAGGTAGGCATCCGCGGAAAAGGACAATAGGCTGGCCTGCTGGTCTTTCCAACCGAACCGGCCGACGGCGGTTTGGCCAGGCGCTTCGACGACGGGAACGTAAAGGACCTGACCACAGATTTTGTTGTGATTCTTCTTGCACTGCTCCTTGGCGAGATCGACAAAAGTCTGATCGGCCACGGCCTCCACGAATCCATCGCCCAGAAGATTCAGCGAAACGCGGAAGGTGCGAATCTTTTCCGTGTCCGGCACGCGCTCCTGAATTTCCGCGCTGGGGAAGGCGCCGTTCGGGCAGATGGCGCGATCGTTCACCAGGGAACGGCCTTTGATAATCTCGGTTCCGCGGGCGATGGGGATTTCGGGATCCTGAAATTTGCCGTCGGCGCCGCGATGACCAGCACGCAATTCATTGACCTGGCTGGAGCCGCCGGAGGTGGGATTCTGATGGCACTCTCGGCAAGATTGCGCGTTATAGAGAGGGCCGAGGCCGCCCAAGACGGTTTCGGTCTCCTCAAACTTGGCTTGATCCGCCGCGTGGGTAGGATCGTCCACCAGACCGTTGCTTTTGTTGTCGAAACCCGTAGGCGCTTCGGGAAGGGGCGGGGCCAGTAGGAAAACAGCACTAGCCAGCAAGGACAAACCCACCAGGTTTTTCATGTCCACCTCGGGCTGGTGCAGGAAAATCTACCCTGAAATAAAAGGAAAGCCAAGTTAAAAAACCGTAGAAATGTAGCTGCTCGCGGAGCGTCACTTAACGAATTGGGGTGCTTCGCCTTTGGACCACCGGTCTTGACATCCTCCCCGGGCTAAAGTCCGGGGGGCTCCACGCCTAAGCGATGGATACCTTCGGTGGGTGCCTGCCACGACGCACTTACTGCATGCCAAGGTTGTCAACAGGCTAGCGAGGCGAGTCCGCCTCTCCGATCCCCGGCCGGAAGCCCTGTCCGTCCCCACGGGTAAACGGATCCGCAGCAAGGACTATTCCTCGAGTCATTCAATGGCGTTCCCGTGAGACTGCTGGATCGGGCGGCGGTGCTTCGCGAGGTTCCCGATGGCGGCGCATGGCGGCCTCGGCAGGGCCCGACCACTTGTTACGAAGTTCTTCTGCGCGGCGGATGACGCGTTCGATGAGATCGCCGGAAGGCAGTTTCTTTGCGGTGGCATCGGAAGCGGCGCCGTTCGGAGAAATTTCAAGCAGCTGGAGTTTTTCGAAAATGGGTTTCATGGCGCGGTCTGCGTTACGGAAGAATTCCGTGCCGCGGACGTGCGTAAAGATCCAGCCCATGCGCTCGAGAACCGACTGGCGGTCCATGTCTTCGGCAAGTTTTTCGAGGGGATGATAACGGTCGCCATCGCACTCGATGGCCAGGCGGCGGCCGTCGCCTTCGACGACCAAGTCGATTCGAAACCCACCGACGCGCCATTGTGGAGCGACGCGATAGCCGGCAGCGCCGAGGCGCTTCATGACTTCGCGCTCAAAGGTGGACTGTGTGCGCTTCTCCTTTTCTTCGAGCGCGCGCATCAGGCGGCTTGGATCTTGCGCGTGCTCGATCAATTGGCGGCGAAGGTCGTCGGCCTTGAGGTCGTGGTTGGGACTAAGAGAGTGGACAATCCACATCTGGTCGCGGGCGCGGCTGGCGGCCACGTTGAAGCGTTGCTTGAACAGTTCCTGGTCGCGGAGGGAGAGCGGGCCGCGCTGCGCGGTGTCAACCAGGGAGATGAAAATGACATCGCGCTCGTCGCCCTGAAATTGAGCGGCGTTGCCGCACAGAAGGCGATGGAGTTCGTAGCGGTCGGGCGAGAGATGGGAGCGAAGAAGGTTATCAATCTCGATGGCCTGTTCATCGCCGACCAGAGAGACCACCCCGAAGCTAGTCGGCTGGCCAGCGTCGTTCTTCTTGTACTCGGGCTGTTCGATGGCAGCGGCCAGGAGCGAGGCCAAGGCTTGGGCCTCCTGGCGGTTGATTTTGCCATCGCGGCTTGAGCCGGCGACGCGATAGGCGATCGTGTGTGGCCGGAGATGGACACGACTGGCATCGCGCAAAGGCTTGATGCGGTAATCGTACGAAATCAAGTTGCTGAACTGGATGATTTCCGGAACGCAACGGAAATGTTCGACGAGGCAAGTGGTGCCCCCGAAGGACTGGCGCGCGAGGTCGTAGATGGAAATCTGACCATCGTAGAGATCGGAATTGGGGATTCCCGGGAGGTACTGGAAGATCAGATTCTGGATGATGCCCAGATCTTGGCCGACGGCCGAAGGGCTGACTTGCTCGTGGTCTCCAACGACGAGCACGGTCTTTCCAAGATAGAGCGCCACGAGCGCCATGACATCGCTCTGGCTGGCCTCGTCAATGATGACCACGTCGAAACGGGTGGTGCGCGGATCGAAGTTTTCGACCACGCGGGAAAGAGGCATCACCCAGACGGGAACGGCGCTGCGGCATTCGGACATTTTCCTGGCGGCTTCGGCACGCAACAGAGAAACGCGAATGCCGTGCCCTTTGCCGATGCGGCGAATGGTGTCCAGCCATCCGACCAACGCCTGGCGCTGGCGGGAAGAAGTGCGACGGGCCTGAGAGGACCAGGCGCGCTTGTCAATGAGACCGACGGTGACGCGGCGAAGCTGTTCACGAAGTTTTTCGCTCTTGGTCTGGAGCCCTTCGAGGGAGACGCCGGCGCGGCGGTCGAGCTCGTCATTGAGCTGGCGCCAAATCCAGGCAGCGGCGGGGTCCCGGGGCGGCTCACCGCGGCCGTGGACTCCGGTGCGGTCGCGGATAACTCTGGCCCACGCCGGGGCAGCGCCCTCCAGCTTGGTGAGCAAGGCGCGGCGCAGATCGAGGTCGGCTTGGCGGCTCTTGAGTTCGAGGAGCCGCTCATAGGCGTCACGGTACTGATTGGCATCCTCGTCTTTCACGGCCGCCAGGAGTTTGGCGGTGGCTTTCGAAGACTTGGCCAGGCGCGCAGCAAGCTTGAGGAGGTTCTGGAGATCGCGGATTTCTTCTTCGAGCTGGAGCAGCTTCAGCTTTTTATAACGCGCGTCCAAGATCGGCAGCAAGGAGTTATTGACCGCCCTGCCGATGCGCACCAATTCGCCGTCCGGGCCGACGACCGCGGGTTGTTCGGCCAGGAACTTCTCCCAGCGAAATCCGAGGTCTTCGAGTTGCTGTTCGAGAGGGAGCCAGGTGTACTCATACCAGCCGAGGCAATGATCGATGGAATCGCAAAACTGCATCAGCGTTTTCTCGACTTCTTCGCCCATGTCACTCGAAGGGAGTGTCCCTAGGACCGCCACCTGGCGGTCCCAGCGGCCGGCGAGGTCTTGGCGAAGAGTCTTGAGGCGCGACAGTTTCCGCAGTGCGTGGAAATGTTCCGGGAGGCGCGGGTGGGCATTGTTCACCCTTACGGATTCCATGAAATGGTTCCAGGATTTGTGCGTAAGAAGCGTGAACGAACCGAGTTTGCCGCCATTTTCAAGGTGGCCGAGGATTTCGCCCGCGATGCGCTCCTGATCTTCGAGCGCATGTTCCGCAGAAAGCTGCGGGCCGTACTTGACGAAGGATTCCTGGGCGTTGGCGGCTTCGCGGTGAACCAGGCGGACGAAGCTGACCAATTGATCCCAGGGCTGGCGATGCGCGTCCCCATATTTCCCAGCGTAAACCGCGGCGAGCTTCCACTTTTCCTTTCCTGAGAGAGGCTCGACGGCTTGGGTCAAGCTGCTAGCGAGGGATTCCAAATCATCGGGTGAGCCGGGAGACGAACTGGATTGCCAAAGATCGGAACGCAGCTCCAAGTCCTCCATACCGAGGCGATTGCGCTCGCTGACGGAGGCCTCGAAGTCTTCGGGCCTGGGAAGATCGTGGAGCTCCGGGAGGTGTCCGGAGAGCTCGGTTTCATCTTCCCGCGTGACGGTAACATTGGTGCGATATAGATCCGTCAACTCACCCGGAGACAGGGGCAGGGGAGCTACGGCGGCGACGGGACCGGGGATCCAACCGAGAGTCTCTTTTTCCTGCGCTACTTTGCGAGCGGCATCGGCCGGGGCCCAGGATTTTCCGGCAATGACGATGTCGCGATACTCATCGGCGCGGGCGTCAGCGAATTGGTTTCGGACATCATCGAGCTTTTTCAGCAGTTCGCTGCGCTCGGCTTCCAATTTCTTCCATTCGATTTCGAGCGAACCGGCGTCGGCGCGCGACAATCTTTCCGCAATGGAGCCAACCGCGCTTTCCAATTGTTTGCGGCTGTCCAGGTCGCTTTCGAGAAGGCTGACGCACAGCGGACGCAGCTCAGGAACGATGTGATGGCGCACCATGCGCAGCGCTTTTGTCGTATGGCTGGTGACCAGGACGCTTTTCCCCTGGGCCAGTAAGTGGCCAATCAGATTGCCGATAGTGTGCGTCTTTCCCGTGCCTGGCGGGCCTTGCACCAGCACGCCGCCGTATTCCTCGAGTTGTTTGGCAATCCGGATCTGCTCGGGATTCGCGGGTTTGCTGAGAAGAACTCCGGCATCGGCTTCGCTGTAACGATTGGTGGAAGGATCCGTTTCTGCCGTATCAGGAAGAGGAGATTCCTCTCCGACGATATTCAACAGAGACCAGGGCAAGTCTTCGCGCGTTCGAAGGTCCGCCAGGATGCCTTCGATGGCAGCGGCGAACCCCAAGGTGCGGCCGCGCAGGAATAGAATCGGATCGCGCCCGATCTGGGGATCATTGGCTTCGCCGGCAGGTGCACGGTCCTCGAGCAACTCGCCGCGCGGCGAGAGCTGAACCACCAGACGCTTGAGAAAGCCGGAGGTGGCGCCATTGATGAGCGGATGAAAGCCTTCCTGCTCCAACTCCTCGCGGCAACGGCCGATGGCGCGTCCGTCCACGTCGGTCATAGATTGGAAGAGGGCAGAGTAAAGTTCGACCGGGTAGTCGGCTTCCGTGAGAGTGAATTCGGGTACCGCGGCATTGAACTGAAGTTGCAAGCGCTGCAGCAGAATGGGATGGTAAATGCTGCCTTCGGAGCGCTGCCAACTGAGCAGGCCATCTCCGAGAACCAGTTCGACGCGCTCGGCTTCGCGGTCGATGCGGCCATACAGCGAATACAGGGTCTCAAAGATTTTCATCGCCGCGCGAGCGGGCTTTTCGTTTTTGGCCCATTCTTCGCGCGCCACTTTCCAACTCTGCAAAGCGGCCAGCCTTCCCGCCACATCGGCGAAGTTGGCCATGCGTGTTTCGCCCCCTTGATCCGATTCGTTCCGGGAAGCACTGACAAACGGCTCCTTTGACGGGTCGTCCCATCCGGCTTCCAGCCAGGTAGCAACGCTGCTGGGAGGTTCAGGTGGAGAACTGAGCGCCGGGCGCTGCACCTTCAGAAGGAATCCGCTGGAGCCGGTGTCTCCGTTCGGAAACTCCGCCGGTTTGTTTTTCGCGGGACCGGATTTAGTGCCGCCGCGTTTGATGGAGGGATGGTCCGGAAGATCGTGCAACCAGAAGCTCCAGAGCTGTTCGCGAATCTGGCGCTTGGCCGGATTGCGATGCTGGTTGAGGGCTTCCAGGTAGCGGAAGACGCGGGTGAGCTTTTCACGCGCGACGCGGAGTTTCTCTGGAGTCATGACTCACTGCCTCTATTCACCACTGGTGTAGAGGCTGGGCATAGCTGGTGAGACGTTCAGGATACCAGCGTTTCGCAATAGGCTGTCAATAGAACCGGTGCGACTGGGAAAAAGTTGGCAAAGCAGGCCCTCTTCAAGGAGTGCATACCGGTCACCGGCCCCCAATGCTTTTCAATCCTGGCCGGGAAGAGTATAGAGTATACTGGCCTGCGTGAGGCCAGCAGGGGCGGCCCCACACCCACCCAGGGCCCACCGATTCGGCATTTCCTTCATCCCGCGAGGTTGAAGGTCGCTAGAAAAATAAAAAACGCCTCTCATAAAAACATGAACCTGAGGAACATAAACCTGGATCGGCGTCAAGAATACAGAAAGGTACCGGAGAAATTTGCATTTTTGCAATTGGAGGGGGATGATGGCGGAACCGTGCTGGACGTCTCTGAAGGTGGTTTGCGCTTTAAGACGTTTGCCCCCGTGCGCGAAAACGGACCAATTCATTTTTGGTTTTCGCTCAATCTTCGGGAACACATCGAGGCGTGGGGTGAAGTGGCCTGGATCAATGCGGCGAATAAGTGCGGAGGGCTTAGGTTTCTGCGTCTGTCGGAGGAAGGTCGCGCGCAGATTCGCGAGTGGCTGTCCCAGCCGGCTTTGAAGGCAGCTCCTCACGAGGAATTTTTGAGCTGGGGAACGGCGAAGGAACTGCCCGCCAGTATGGGGGTGCCCGAGACAGACGCCACCGCCAGGTTCGTGTCAAAAGCGCGTCCCCGACAAGCGGCGAGTGTGTCCGCCACGGGGGAAGCCGCAGATGCGAGCACCCTATCCCCTGTACCGCAGAAGTTGGAAGCCACCGAGCTTGTGCCCCTCGTACGGCATCTCTCCCAAATGCGACGGCAGCTCATTGTCGGCTTATTACTGGGCACCTGCATTTCTGGGACTATTGCCGTAGCAGCGATCAAGTATTCGAATTATCGCTACCAAAACAGGGGCTTGGCAAAAGTGCCGGTAGAATTATCGGCACAAACAAGCGGGGGAGCGGCATTGCCCACGCCGCCGATCAATCCAACTACGGCGGGCAGTGCCTCCGCAGGGAGTGGCAATCAGAAAAAGAGAGCAACAGGGGCCTACCCGCCAAGCATACTGGCGACGGAAACCGGCGGGCACCCTAGTCCTCGCGCCTGGGAGGCACCGGCGTCAATGCCAGCGGCGCAAGCACCTAGGCAGCCAAGTTTGGGCGGCAACGCCAGCCGGCAAAAAACTTCCATGAGCGCTCCACAGTTGTGGGTTTTGGTGCAGGCCGGCAACAGCAATGCTGCGGCAGCGCTGGCTGAACTCTACATCAAGGGCGACGGCGTCCCTCAGAATTGCACCCAGGCGAGACTGCTATTGCTGGTGGCTTCTGAAAAGCGGAACGCGGTAGCCATCAAAAGATTGGCAGAGCTGGACAAGACCGGGTGTCCGGCCAATTGAGGCTTCATTTTCTGGTGTCTCTCGTTCAAATTGATACTGCAAGTTAGGCGTCGGCAGCGACCTGGGGTACGCGGGCGAGGCTAGACCGGGCGGCGGATGCCAAGCTTACGCATGCGCGCTTGCAACGTAGTGCGCTTCATGCCCAGGAGGACGGCGGCGCCCCTCGGGCCGCCGATGCGCCATTGCGTTTGTTTCAAGGCGCGCAGGATGTGCTGGCGCTCGGCTTCCTGGAGAGTGAAGATCGAGGAGGTTGGGGAAGTCGAGGAGGTAAGGGGACTTGAGGAGGTCAAGGAATTTTCGCCGGAGGCTGGCAGCGCCGCAGATTTGAGTTCGGAAAGAGGAACGCGGAGTTCCTTGCCAGGCGAGAGGAGAACGGTGCGTTCGATGAGGTTCTCGAGTTCGCGGACGTTGCCGGGCCAGGAGTAGCGGGCCAGAGCGTCCATGACGTCAGCGGGGATGTACTCGACATTTTTGTTGAGCTGACGGCTGAATCTCTGCACGAAGTAGCGAACCAGGAGGGGGAGATCTTCGGCGCGCTCGCGGAGCGCAGGGATCTGTATGGGGAAAACGTTCAGGCGGTAGTAGAGATCGCTGCGAAAGACGCGTTCGGCGACGCGTTTTGAAAGATCAGCGTTGGTGGCGGCGACGACGCGGACGTCCACACTCTGTGTGCGATTGCCGCCGAGCCGTTCGAATTCCTGCTCTTGAAGCACGCGCAGAAGTTTAGGCTGAAGTTCGAGGGGCAGGTCGCCGACTTCGTCGAGGAAAAGGGTACCGCGGTCGGCCAGTTCGAAGCGGCCGATTTTCTGATTGATGGCGCCGGTGAAGGCGCCGCGCTCGTGGCCGAACAGCTCGGATTCGAGAAGGCCACTGGGAATGGCGGCGCAATTCACTTTCACGAAAGTGCGAGCGCGGCGCGGACTGAGATTGTGGATGGCACGGGCGAATAGTTCTTTGCCGGTGCCGGTTTCACCGAGCAGAAGGACGGTCGTGCCGGCAGGGGCGGCCAGCTCCACCTGACCCAGGGCGCGCTTGAGGGCGGGACTCTCGCCGATGATGTCCTCAAAATTGAATTCACTGCGAATTTCTTCCTCGAGGTAAAGCTTTTCTTCGGCGAGCTTGTCCTTCAACGCATCGATTTCCTTGAAGGCCAACGCATTTTTAACGGCGATGGCAATCTGGGCGGCGACCTGCTGCAGGAGCTCCACATCTTGCGGAGAGAAGGCATCGCTTCGGCGGCTGGCGACGTTGAGCGTGCCAAAGGCTTGCCCGTGGGTGATGAGCGGAACGCAACAAATGGTTTCGACGCCTGCCGTGCGAAGGGCGCGGATGATTTCGTTCTGGTAGCGGTCAATCTCCGTGCCCCGCGCGAGGAATGGCTGACCGTCGGTGATCGCTTGACCGGAAGGAGAGCCGTCACGCGGGACGGTGATTTCCTGCTTGATGAGGCTTTGGTTGCCGGGAAAATCGAGCGCATGAATCTTGAGCAATCCCGTTTGGGAATCCAGCAGCGCGAGGCTGGTGTAGTCGTGGTGAATAACGCGCTCCAGCGTGTTGACGATGCCTCGGAAGAGTTCGGGTAGTTCGCGGCTGGTGATCAGGACATTGTTGAGTTCGAGAAGAACTTGGAGGCGGTCGCGCTCGCGTGCGAGTTGCGATTGATAAGCCTGGGAAGTCTCGAGATTAAGGGCATTATCAACGGCCACGGCCACCTGGCTGGCAACACGCTCCATAAACTGCAGCTCGGTGTCGGTGATCCGCTGCGGGACCAGACGGCCGAAACCCATGGCGCCGAGGCGGTGCTGGGCGGTCGTGAGCGGAAGGATCGCAAGTGAGCGCACGTTGTGCTCACGAAAGCGCTTCAGAAAATCGGGGAATCTCTCCTCCTCTTCGGTGTCGCTAACCACAAAGGCTTGCTGCGTTTGCCAGACCCAACCGGAGGGGTTGCCCTCGACGGGAGACTCACTGCCGGTGGGCTTTTCGCTGGGGATGCGCGTTTCAAGAACGTGGAGGCGCATGACGTTGCGGGAAGCGTCGTGAAGAACCAGGGTGAGGAAATCGAAGTCGACAACGGAGTGCAGGCGGCCGGCCAGGTCGTGGAACAGCGCCGGCAGATCACGCTGTTGGGCAATGGCCTCGCTGACCTCGAGCAAGGCTTCGAGCTGACGCCGGGAATGTTCTAGCGGGGAGGTGAGCGTCACTTCCGGCGGGGAGATGACGGGATCCGCCATAGAAGGCAGGATAACACCCGCGTCGGCGAAGGCCAACCTTGACATCCTTCTCTCCCTTTAGGGCCCTAAAGGGAGAGGATTCCTATGGAACCGGTGTTGGTCCGGTGCGTTCCTCCCTGAGCGCCAAAAAAAAGCGGGCTTATAGCCATCCCCGGCCGGCACGCCAAGGCTCTACGGCTAGGACGGGTAAGCGGCGGGGTGGCGCGCGCCGGCGGCCATGAGGCGCTCGATGCTGTCGATGAATTGGATGCCGCCGCGGGCGCCGACGGCGGTGCAGTTCAGTGCGGCGGCGGCGCAGGCGAAATCGAGCTGCCGGGACAGCGGCCAGCCTTGCAGAAGTCCATAGATGAAGCCAGCGTGGAAAATGTCACCTGCGCCGGTGGTGTCGACCGGCTGCACGCGAAAGGCGCTGGCGTAGTGGAACTGCGTCCCGTCCCAGGCCAAGACGCCTTCTTCGCCCAGGGTTGCAGCGGTAAGTCGGCAGTCAAATCGTTCCCGGAGCGCGGGCAGGGACCTCCGCAAATCCGATTCTTCCATGAGCCGCCCGGGAATATCCCTGCTGGTGATGAGGTAGTCGATGCTCTTCAAGAGCGCCTCCACGCCGGGGTAGAGTTCATCCACGTCGGCGATGACCGGAATGCCGGCGGCGCGAGCCCAGCCGGCAGCGGCAGCCGCGGCGGCGGTATCGTGTCCATCCACATGAAGAGCCCGGGAATTGACGATCCATTCGCGGTGGAGTTCTTCCGGACGCAAAGTCAAGCGGTCGTCACGCTTCCAAAGAACGGTGCGTTCGCCGGAGTCATCGACAAGGATGAAGGCTTGCTGGCTGGGACACCCGGGAGCCACCAGGAGATGAGCCTCGACGCCGGATTGCGCAAATTCCGCTCGATGGAGCGATGCCGCGCTGTCGTCTCCGACCTTGCCCACGTAGCGGGTGCCCAAGCCCCACTGCTGGCAAGCAATCATGGCGGTAGCGACCTGGCCGCCGGGCAACACTTTCGCGGAACGAAATTCGACTTTGGACCCGCGCGCGGGATAGTGTGCGACGGGAATCAGCGTGTCGGTGGCGTTCAGCCCCACGCCGACAACATCAAGCTTGGTTGCGTGCGTCATGTTTGTCCCGGCCACTCTAAAGGAAGCGCGGAAGTTTTCAAAGGCAGTAGGCCCATCAATTGAAGCGCGTGGTGCGCCAGAGGGCCAGGCCGCAAATTACGAGAAACAAGACCAGAACCGCAGTCAAAAGCGCTGCTGGTCCCCAGGCGACAGACATCTGCGGGACGCGCGCCATGGTCGCAAAGATCACGAACACACTGGTAGCGGCGACCACCAACAGCCAGTCCAGGCCGCTGCGGGAAGGCTTAGCTTCACCGAGGACCTGGCGCCCGTCCATGCGGGCTTCGACGAAGTCTGCGGCAACCCCGTAGCGGTCGCTTTCCCGGATAGCCGCCTCTTTCCAGCGGGTCTGCTCCTGGCCGGTTGCCGAAGAAAACGCAATGGCGCCAACTCCTAGCATCATGAAGAGGGAGCCCCCGATGACTTCCAGGTAGATGGAAGTACTCCGGCCGTGCAACTCCCCGAAAACAAGAATCCCCCACAACAAGCCCCAGAGTTGATTGGAGTTGGAAAGCGGGATGCCGCGGCTGATGCCGATGTATTTGGCGGCGTACTGCTGGAAGACGTCGCCGATGACCCAGACGAAACCGCCGAGCATCAGCCAGAAAATGACGGTGCGGGCACTCTGCAATTCGTGCCACAGCGGAGCGAGGCCGAGGGAGCTGACGGCGAGGAGAGCCATCATACCCAATTCACCGAAGGAAAAGAAAGTCACGAAGGAAAGAGGATTCATGCCGGTCAGGTAGGCTTTGCGGTACGGGATGTACATGGTGCCCCAAAGAATTCCGGCGCCGAGGGCAGCCCAGACGCCGTGGAGAGAATGCGCGGCGGGGCCGCGTCCTGACGACGCGACGGCTAAGAGTGTTGCGCCTGCACACATGACCAGCGCGCCGCCCAAGACACCGGCGCGACGGCGCCATCCGGCCTGGCGCAGCTCATTGAAAAAAAGAAAACCCCAAAGGATGCCGAGGAGGCTGTTGGAGTTCCAAAGGGGAAAGGCGATGCTCAAGCCGATGTCGCGGATTGCGAAAATCGTCAGCGTGTTGGCCACGGCCCAAAGACAGCCAGCGAGCAGCGCCCAGATGATCAGGTGCGGCGCCCGGCGAACATCGGCGCGGACCGACGAAGTGCCCAGGATCAGTGCGGGCAGGCTCCAGCGTGCGAGAAAAACACCGATAACCATGATGAAGGAAATGACCATCGGAGAGATGCCCGTGGAAACGAGTTTGGTGGGCGCCTCCGCGGCGCCGAGCCAGGCTCCCGCAGCGAAGCCGCAAAGGATGCCCAGCAGCTGAAGCTTTCTCGCACGTGACGCGTCTTGGATTACAGCGTGGGAAGACGAGACTGGCGGCATTTTGCTCCCATCCAAGAATCAGCGAATAAATCGAAGAAGCAGCAATCCACCCATCAAGACAGCGACGGGCACCCAAAAATGAATATCACTGAAAACATTGGCCCACCAGCCGCGGGTGTTCGGGTTCGGTTCAGTTGCTTTCATATTCCAGCCCTTCTCGATCCCGGCATGAGGAGGCTCATCTCTTTTTCAGCTCGGCAGGCCAATTCATGACGAGCGTGATGGCCGCGCTGGGTTGCCCGGTTTCGTAGGGAATAGCAAATCGCTGACCGTCAGCGGAGACATCGAATCTCCCGAAGACCCCGTAGGGCCGCGTTCCAAAAAGTGGGTGAATGGGGCCAACTTCAATACTGGATGCGCTGGCCTTCACTTCGGCTGCCATCATTTTGTTGTCCGAGGAAAGATAGAAAATCTCCTTGGCGTCACCCCGCCAGCGTGGTCCGCAGCCCCCTCCGGGCGAGACTTGCCACTTCCCGCCCGAGCCGGAGAATGGTACGACATAGACCTTATACTCGCCTGATTCATTCGAGCAGTAGGCCACCCATTTGCTATCCGGTGAGAAACTGGCTTCGCGTTCTGCGAATTGAGATTGATGAAAAAGGTAGGGTTGGCGTTGGCCATCGAGCGGGAGCATCCAGATCGCCCAACCGCCCAGCGCCCCTTCGATGTAAGTGAGGAACTTGCCATCCCGGGACCAATCCGTCGGGAATCTGATGCGGTCCACCGCCTCCAAAAGGGCCTCTTCCGTGCCGGATCCGTCGGAAGCCTTCAGATAGAGACCATACTTTCCGTTGCGAAAGGAGGTGTAAACGATCCTGCGGCCGTCGGGCGACCACACCGGATAAAGGTTTCCCTGTGCCGAACCGGACCCAAACGTCAGCGCCGTTTTCACGCCGCGCAAGAGGTCGTAACTCCAGATGTCATAGCCGGAAGCATCCAGATAGTATGCGATTCTCTTTCCGTCCGGCGACACGCGCACGCCGGCAAACGCATCCGCTCCGGGAATCGCCCCCAGCTCTTTTCCGCCGCGGTCAAGCCACACCAGCTGGCGGTCCGCACCTCCCGCACCTTCCACATAGGTGAGCAGCCCATTCTCAGAGGCAGAGAACACGCCTTTGGCAACGCTCCGGCCCTCCTGAACGGGATCGGCAATCGGCAGGGCATCGCCCGTTAATTGCAGGCTCCGGGTGTCGAACGGCTGGGCCATGAGTGTATATTGCCGCATGAACAGGATATGTCCGGAGGCGTAGATGGCGTTGGCGTGGGAATGAAGCAGAAGCCTGTTTTCCTTCGAATCGAGCGAACCCAACACCACCGAGTTTGTAAGCGTTTCTCTGGGAGAAAAAACATTCCCCGTGAAATAGAGAAAGTGACGGCCGTCCGGGAGGAAGTAGGGCCACCGGTGGGTGGTTTCATTTTTCGAAGGGTCCAGGGTGGTCACGGGAACGAGCGGGCCGCCGGAGGCAGAAACGCGGAAAATGACGGTGTTGACCGCCGGGGTAAGAAGAATGTCCCCTTCCTGATTCCAGGTTCCGCCTCGCCCATCGGAAGCGTCGCAGATGGTAAACGGCGGGCCACCCGAAGATTCAATTTTCTTGAGCTTGCCTCCGGCAAAGAATCCGATGAACCGGCTGTCCGGCGACCAAAAGGGGTAGGTGGCGCCCTCTGTGCCGGCGAGGGGCTGGGCCTGCAAGGAATCCATGGGACGAACCCACAAAACGGATTTCCCATCCGGCGTTGAGGCCACATAGGCCAGCAGTCGACCATCGGGTGCGAGCGCAAATCCCGCCGCCGTACCGCTGAAAATAAAGCTCGAATTCGCCATCGGCTTGATGTAAGTGCGCGCGACGCGGGTATCGGTGGCAGGACGTCTCGCGTACAGAACTCCCAGAGTCACGGCGGCGGCGGTGGTAACGGCCAATGCAGCCATCATCATGCGCTCGAATTTTCTGCCACGCTCCCTCGCGGGTGCCGCCGTGCCCGATTGCCATCCTGTTTCCGCGATCCACTTCAGTTCGAGCCCCAGGTCGCGGGCGGTTTGCCAGCGCTCTTCGGGGTCCTTCGCCAGGCAGCGGCGGATGGCATGATCGAGTGCGGGCGGAGTCAGGGGTTTTACGGTGCTGATCGGCGCGGGCTCTTTCTCCAGGATGGCCGAAGCCACGCTCAATTGGCTCTGGCCTTGAAATGCGCGCTGCCCTGTCAGCATTTCGTAAAGCACTGTCCCCAGCGAAAAAATGTCGCTGCGGCCGTCCAGCTCTTTGCCTTCGATCTGCTCTGGCGACATGTATTGAAAGGTGCCGAGAATAGTGCCTTGCTGCGTCACCGGCGTCGTCTGCTGGGCCGCTGCTGTGAGGGTGGCGCCGGTCGTGAGCGGTACTGCAGGCTTTGCCAAGCCGAAGTCGAGGAGTTTCGCTCCGGTCGGAGGCAGCATGATATTGCCGGGTTTCAGGTCGCGATGCACGACGCCACTGCGATGCGCTTTGTCGAGTGCGTCGGCGATCTGGCCGCCGAATCTTAGGACTTGCTCGAGCGGGAGCGGACCTTTCTCCAGGCGCTTCGCCAGCGTCTCGCCTTCCACGCATTCCATGACCAGATAGTCGATGCCGTCCTGATGGCCGACGTCGTGGAGTACGCAGATGTGCGGATGATTCAGACTGGAGATGGCTTTGGCTTCGCGCTCGAAGCGTTGCTTGTGGGCGGCATCGGAAGAAAGCCGCGCAGGAAGAATTTTGATCGCCACCGTGCGTTCCAGCCGGGTATCCCGCGCGCGATACACTTCGCCCATGCCGCCCGCGCCCAGCGGCCCGACAATCTCATAAGGACCAAGCTTGTTCCCGGCAGGTAGATTCACGATGGGCGGAAATTATAGCCTTAAAACCCATCCATTTCCGAGCCGTCAAGATTCCTGCCGTTCGCGATGGACTTGACGGCGACCGGGGCGGCATGTCCAGACGAGCCTTGACCTCCTCCCCGGACTAAAGTCCGGGGATTCCTGCCGGTTCCACGCCTAAGCGATGGATACCTTCGGTGGGTTCCTGCCACGACGCACTTACCGCATGCCAAGGTTGCGCACAGGCTAGCGAGGCGAGTCCCGCCTTTCGGATATTTACCGCACTGATGAAATCCGCATTGGCTGACAGCCCGCATTTCAGGCATACGAACTTCGCCTGGGTCTTGCGGTTATCTGCCGATACCTGACCGTATCCTCCCCATGCTACCGGGCAGGTGCGGCTGGTGTTCTGCGGCCCGGCGTAGAAAAGACCACCCCTCCACTCGGTCTTCTACTGCAGTTGACGGCGCGCTCGAACCGGCTCCCGTCCAGGATAGCGCGGTTGAGCCCAGACTTCTGGGCCACCCACTTCCCCGTGCCTTTGCTGGACTGGCACATTTTCCTTACTTGCAGATCGTCGACAAACACGATCGCGTGGTTTTTGCTGATCTCGTTCGAGGACCGATGTAGAAACTCTTTTCTGATGTTGGCAATGCGTTGGTGCAACTTGGCGATACCGGCTTTCGCTTTCTTCCAGTTGTGCAAAAAACCGCGCCATGCGGCGCTGCCACTTCGCCAACTTAGGCAAGGACTTCTTGAGCGGCTGGCACTGCTCTTGGTATGCGCCGTTCGACGGGGTATACAAGCGAACCACTCCCCAATCCAGACCCATAACGTATTTCACCTCGTTAGCGGCGCCATCGGTCTGTGGGCCAGGCTCAGGAATAACGCCAATGCGGTGCGGCGGTTTGGCCAGATATTTGGAGCCATCTATAGGCTAGTGGCCATCAGAGGGTTCGCCGCTCTGCACGATCTCGGTCCCATCCAACTGGATTTGAACATGCATTTCAATTTCATCCACCTCGGAGTTGGTCCCCTCAGTCTGGCCGCCGGTCTTGCCGGCGCGGCCCAACAGACAGAAGCCTCTTCTCCCGGCAAACTGCAAGGGACTCGCGGAAAATCACGTGGTCAAGCGATCGGGAGAGATAGGGAGCAACTGCCAAGCGTGTAGCGAACGGAAGGCGCCGAGAGGGCCATCGTTCGGGCGAAAGCGGAGAGGTCCGTTTGGTGGGCGATAGATGCGCACGGTGAATGCATGCGTGTGGTTGCAAATCAATTCGGCCACTGAACCGTCGAGGAACAAGTGGAATTCCAAATTGGGATGGGATGCCCAAGGCACCTCGGCGGAGATTCCATTGACGGTGACTCTGGCCGCCGAGGATCCCTGGGGTAGAGACTCGACGGACCACCAAGGTCCGCTCCGATCTTCCAGAATAAAGGTACATCGAGAGGACGCCGTGCTCCACAGAATTTCACCGCACAGATTTTCGATTTTGACGTCCAGGGCGGAGAGCGCCATCTGCGAAACGGCGGCGCGAGGTCCTTGGCAGATAAAGGATTTTGCGCGCAGCGCATGCACTTCCGGCACGGTTTGCATGAGCACATCACCACTGGAACCGAGCGACAGAACTCTGGGCAGGGCCATGCAGCCGGCCCAACCGGCGGCGCTAAATTCAGATTCCGGGCGTGTTTCCGGTATCCATCCCCAGAGGATGCGATTGCCCTGGGCGTCCAGCTGCGTCTTCTGTGCGTAGTAGGCGCCGTAATCAAGGATTCCGCGCCTCTCGGAATGGAAGACCAACTCCTTGGGATCGAGCACGCCGGATTCCCAAATCACCCGGCCCGCGGTCGAATAGAGAAGAACGTGCTTCTTTCCCAGCGGGAAAAAGTCCGGGCACTCCCACATCTCGCCGGAGTTCACGGGATTGAGGGATTCCTTTCCTGTCCACTCTCCGGAGGCCAGCGGGTGCAGGAATCCCCACTGGCGCAAATCCCTCGACCAATAGAGAAGCACTCGGCCGCCTTGCTTGAACAGACCGGAGCCGACGCCGAGATACCAATTTCGACCCTCGCGCCAGAGAAAGGGATCGCGGAATCCCGCCAAACGAGGATCCGTTGGCGGCTGGAGCACGGGCTGATTCCATTTCGTCCAGGTGAGAAGCTGCGGATCGGAGGAGGTAGCGAGGCATTGGACTTCGCGAAAATAGTGCACGCCGTCGCGGAGAGTGGCTTGTTCCGGAGCAACGGTCTTTACCCCCGTGTAGAGAATCGTCGCGGTGCCTTGATCGTCCACCGCGCTTCCGGTGAAACATCCATCGGCGTCACTCTGTCCAGGGGACGGAGCAAGGGCAATCGGCAAATGACGCCAGTGAATCATGTCCTCGCTCACCGCGTGAGCCCAGTGCATATCACCCCACACGGCGGCGTTGGGGTTGTATTGGAAAAACATGTGGTACCGGCCATTCCAGTGAATGGGCCCGTTGGGATCATTCATCCAATTTTTCGCCGGGAGCAGATGATATTGCGGGCGAAGTGGATCGGCGGCCAGACGCTCACGCAAATCCTGCGGCGCACTCTTCCAAAGTGGCGGCGGCAGAGATGCGCACGCACCAGAGGCGCCCAAAGCCCGCACGAAATCGCGCCGCACAATGCGCATGGCAGTTATCCTTACGTAGTTTGTTTAGGCCCGGCTCAGCACGAACTGCCCGTCTATGGTTTCTGGTGCCGGGAGTGCGCCGCCTCTTGAGGGCTGTTGTACGCTTTCCAGGCCCCATCGATGACGTAAGCGTGAATGGCGTCCGCATCTTCGACGGTCATCTTGTCATGCGGGAATGCGAACTTCGGAGGATCGGCGAAACCGGGCATGCCTTTGTTCCAATGGCTGCCGCCCAGGACGATTTGATACCAATCCTTGTGAATATCGGGGGGCATATAGCGGAGATCGGGAACCGCGTCGTCGAGAACCCAGGCGCCGCTGCCGTCGAGGCCGGGTGAGTGGCAGCCGTCGCAGACAAATGTTCCATAAAGCTTTTCGCCCTGGTGAATGATTTCCGCGCTCACTTTTTGTTCCGGAGGCTTCGGCACCGGCGGAATGACAATCTTCGGATAAGGAAAAGGCCTGGTGGCGCCCAGGCTGAACGCATAGAGTCGCGCTGGCCCACGTTTCGATTCGGGGGTGGCCATCGTACGGGCGGGAGCGAACAAGCGCGAGCCCGAGCCCCATCCGACAGGGGTGATGACGTACTGCTCGCCTTTCACAGAAAATGTGACGGGAATCGACTCGATGGCCGAGCCGGTCTTGACCGACCAAACTTTCTTCCCGGTGTCAGCGGCGTAAGCCGCGAATTCACCCGTGCCTTGTCCCTGAAAAACCAAGTTGCCGGCGGTGGAGAGAACGCCGCCATTGGTGGCGATTTCTTCCTCGACGGACCAGCGTCGAGAATGAGCCACGGGATCCCAGGCGATGAGGCGGCCGAACAGACCTTCGCCGCCTTCTCCTGCATCGGCCGCGGCGCTGGCGTCCGGACGGCGATCGGTTGTTGGTAGGTAAACCAATCCGGTCCGCGCGTTGTAGCTCATAGGCCACCAGTTGTGAACGGTCCACTGCCTTCCGCCACCCGGCGATGGCGGAATGAGGACGGCGCGTCCGGTCTGGAGGTCGATGGAGGAGGCCCAAATGACGTTGACGAGCGGTTTCGCGGAAAGAAGTTTGCCGGTCTTGGCATCCAGCACGAAGAAGAATCCGTTTTTCGGCGCGGTCATGGCCACGTGGCGTTTTTCGCCATCGATGACCAGGTCGGCCATCAAAATGTGATTGTTCTCGGAGTGCACGCCCTCGGTGCCGGTCTGGTAGTGCCAGACGTACTCACCGGTGTCGGCATTCACAGCGATGATGCATTCGCCGAAAAGCCGGTCACCGGTCGCCTTGATTAGCCGGAACTCTCCGTAGTCCACGCCGACACCCGCCGTGCCGAAGATGACCAGGCCGGTGGCCTGGTCATAAGTGATGGCGTTCCAAACGTCGCCACCGCCGACCCGCCACCATCCGTCGCCAGCCCAGGTTTTCGCGGCCATTTCCAGCGCTTTCGTTTCGAATGGCTTGGCCGGATCGCCCGGAACAGTCCAGAAGCGCCACGCTTCCCTCCCGGTTTCTGCATCATAGGCGACCAACGCCCCGCGCACGCCGTCGTCCGATCCGTTGAAGCCCATCAAGATCTTTCCTTTCGCGACATGCGGTGCGCCCGTGATGCCGGTTTGCGTTGCTTCACAGACCATTGCTTCCCACACTTTTTGTGCCGTTGCGGCATCGATGGCAACCAAGCGGCAGTCGCCCGTGCCGACGTACACCTTGCCATTCCAGACCGCCACGCCGCCGTTGACGCGCGCGGAATAGGAGCCGTTGATGGCCTGATCCAAACGAACCTGGGGATCGAATTTCCACAGCAGTTTCCCGGTGGCTGCGTCCACGGCATAAACCGTCGAAAGCGGCGCGCTAAGGTAAATCACCCCATCGACAACGATGGGCTCCGATACCACGCCCATCGCGCCAGG
>WNFP01000384.1_pt1 | contig 33157 bp, 26 predicted proteins | sample 5400201 | NCBI WGS metagenome assembly WNFP01 (sample SAMN13153355, study PRJNA577476) | soil metagenome | isolation source: 115 cm saprolite under Madrone tree | place: USA:California | collected 2016-06-14 | reverse complement strand
CCAGCAGCCCAGTGGCGTAGGCCGTCATCAGCAAGGTGCGGGCCTTGATGGACATCGGCGCGGCCAGCACGGCGGCCAGCTCGGCGCGCGACAACACCTCGGGCAAGCGTTGCGGCGTCAGAGCCATCAGGATCCGGTCGCGCCGGTCGGACAACACGAAGATCATCAGCAGCAGCACGAAGCCGCCTGTCCAATCGTCAGGCAACAAGTTTGGCAGCAACGCGGGGATCTTGCTCTGCTCGAAATGATTGGACAGGAGGGCAAAACCGAGCAGCAGCCCGAACAGATTGGCGAGAACCACCCATTCGCCCGCCAGGTGCAGCAAGAATCCACCGAAGCCCGGACCGGTCTTGAAGCCCATGAAACCGAGCTTGTACAGAACGATGACGGTAAGCCCGCTCAGCGCCACCTGCATCGCGTGATGGTGAAACAGCCCAACCCCGGCCAGAGTGAGGCCGAACAGCACGAAATCGACCGGCACGCCGAGGGCGCCGCACGCCGCCGCGACGACGATCGCGCCCGCGAACACTCCGCGTTCGCGGGCGAGCACGCGCATTAGCAGCGAATTCAAGGTCCCCACAGTTCGTTGGTGGCGCGCAGTCTATAGCAGCGCTACCTCTTTTTCGGCGCAGCAGTGTCGGTAGCGTCGGGCTCCTGCATCCATGCGGGAATGTCTCGCTGTCCGTGCAATATTCGCCACACGTCGATGTGATCGCTGCGTTCGACATAGAAGACAAGATGGGGGTAGCGCTTTAGCGCCCAGGAGCGCAGCCCCGGTAGATTCAACTCGTGACCGTAGCGCGGCGAGCCGATGCCGGGATGCCGACCAATGTGGAGGTACGCCTGCTCGAGAGCGTCGATGAAGCCGATTGCCGCCAGTTCGGCCTGCTCGTTCAAGTAGTGATCGATGATTTCGTCGACATCGCGATTGGCCTGTTCGCGCGGAACGACGGGCTTGGCCTTCACCGGTGGGCGGCAGACTTCATCCGTTTGCGGACGCGAGTGCGGAGACCATCAAAATAATTGGCTTCGACCGACGCGGCAGCCTCGGACGCCGCACCGGAAAGCAGCAGCCCGCGCAGATGCATGCGGTCCTGATCCCTGCGGATCAATTCGCGTACATACTCGCTGCTCGTGCCGTAGCCGCGCTCGGCGACTTGGGCGTCGACGAAATCCTTGAGGCTGTCGGGAAGAGAAATGTTCATGGTGCTCATGGCGCAAGATTAGCAGCCTTGGCAAAATTTGGCAAGACGGCAGGCGGATCGAAGGAGCCCTTCGCGAGGCGCACCGGCAAGCGGTGCGGCCCGGTAGCGCCGAAACGAGCATCTCTCGAGAGCGGACGCTGATGAGCCGGCCGGCAAACGGGAAGGCAGCGAACAGTGCTCCCGGCCCACCAGCACGTCCGTGCGCGGAGATAGCACGGACTGAGAAAAATTGCGCCGCCCGTTCTGCTGGTTGGTCCGGCTTGCGTGTGCTAAGCGGAAAAATTCCTTTGTAGATGCCGCCGTACGGTTTCCCCGTAACTGACGTTGAAGGGCTTGAGGATGACGCTCCCAACACCTGATGCAGACGAATGCTTCGACTGTAGGTAATTTTGCCCTGCTATGCAGTACCCTTACCCGTCTTTCGACGTCTTTGGCCTGCCGGGGCACTTTGTAAGCTATTGATCTTCAACGGAATAGCGTTTCGCCCCGAGCCGACGTTCGCTTTGATCAACCTCTTGGCCGGTCGAAACCGGCACTGTAGGCGAGATTGTAGGAAGGCGGATCGCGTTGGCGTGGTCCAGCAGGTCGATCGCCGCCAAGTGATGGAACGCAGGCTATCTCGGAGGCATGCGGACTGCACCGTCAATTCGGATGACTTCTCCGTTGAGCATCACGTTTTCAATTATTTGCCCCACGAGTGCGGCGAACTCTGAAGGACGCCCCAGGCGGGCCGGAAACAGCGCAAGTCGGGTCAAAGACTCGCGCACAGCCTCGGAAACCTCCAAGGCCATAGGTGTCTCGAAGACACCAGGAGCGACGGTCATGACACGAATGCCTAAGCGAGCCAGCTCGCGGGCGAGCGGCAGTGTCATCCCGACCACGCCCGCCTTGCTGGCCGAGTAGCAGGCCTGCCCGATCTGACCATCGAATGCTGCGATCGAAGCAGTGTTGACGATGACGCCACGCTCGCCCTCACTCGTGGGCACGTTCTGCGCCATCGCCTTGGCGGCCAGGCGCGTGACGTTGAACGTGCCGACCAGATTGACCTGGATGCCCTTCGCGAAGAGGTCCAGAGGGTGGACGATGCCGTCCTTATCGAGCACCCTGCGAGGAGTCACGATGCCCGCGCAGTGGATGACACCCAGCAGGCTGCCGCCAAAATCGAGGGCGGTCTCGATGCTCGCTTGGACTTGAGGCTCACTGGTCACGTCCGTGAGCGCGAAACGCACCCGCTCGCCGAGTTCGGCCACAAAGCCCTCGCCATCCTCGCGGTTGATGTCTGCAATGACGACCTTCGCGCCGCGCTCGGCGAGCATCCTCACGGTGGCGCCACCCAGGCCGGAGCTGCCGCCAGTGACAAGAAATGTGCTGCCCTCGACTTGCATGGCTATCGTGCTCCATAGATTGACACCACAATGCTCTCAATCGTGACTTCTAACGAGTCCGAGCGTTTGCGCGCGCGCGACCGCATGAGCTCGCTTGTCAACAGCAAGCTTGACGAAGATATTCTTCACGTGAGATTTGACGGTCTCGGGTGCAACGCCGAGCGTGCGGGCGATCTCTTTGTTCGATTGGCCCTCGGCAATCAATTCGAGAATGGTGCGCTCGCGTGGGCTCAACGATTCCCTTACGCCGCTCACCTCTTGCTGGGGATCGGGCCGGTACAGCGAGCGCCAACCCTCCAGGAGCCGGTCGACGTAGGGTAGCTCTTCTTTTGCGTTCGCCGCGCGTTCCACGCTCTCCCGGGCCCCCTGCAGCAAGGTGCCGATTTCCAGGCCCTGTTCGAGTATCGTCTGAAAAAAACCGGCCGGCGCGGCGACTTTCAAAGCCTTGCGAAAAGTCTCCATGGCCTTGATCCGCTCGTTTGCCGCCAGCAAGGCCAGCGCGAGCGCTACCCGAAGCTGGAGCGCGAAGTGATTGCGGTGCGAGGCTTCGCCTTTTTGCAGCAATTCGCTCAGAACGCTAATGGCATCGTGCGGGCGATTCCGGGCCACAGCCAGGCAGGCAGATCCGAGCGCTCGATAGTTCTGGATGTCCGACCAGGCACAGGATGTGGGCAAGCGATACGCCTCGGCGCAGCGCTCCAGGCGCACAAGGCACGCGGAGGCCTCTGCGATCCTGCCTTCAGCGACATAGAGCCTTGCGCGCTCCAGCAGGGCGGCGGCGATCAGTCGGTCCCATCGGCGCTCGTAACCCAGGTTCTCCGCCTGCTCCAGCAGTGCGTAGGCGCGTTCGATATTCGACCGGGCCACGGCAACGCGGACCAGTACGGCGTAGGCCGGTAACACGCAGTCGAGAAGAACGGTGGCGTTGATCACGGGGACGCGATCGACGATCATGGCTTCGGCTTCACCCAGCCGGCCCTGCTCATACCGGATTTTGGCGATCAAGGGAGCGCATAAGGCCGCCGCAGTTGACTGCGGACCGGCGTGGTGTTCCGCCAGCCGCATCGCCTCCGCGAAATGGCGCTCCGCGACGCCGAGGCGGGCTTGTTCCAACTCCGCCAAGCCCAGAAGAGAAAGCCGGTAGACCGAGGACAACACGTTGCGCGTGTCTTCTTCAAGCGAATAGGGGATCCAGGGAGTGGCGTAAAGACTCTCGAGGTTTCCGGCTTTCCAGTGACCGAAGCGAATCACGTTCGACAGAACGTTCGTATTCCATGAATCGGTGGATTGCCGACCGAAGCAGGTTTCGGCAAGTGAAAGTGCGGCCTGACTATCGTCTTTCAGCGCAAGCACGACCGAGCGGACCGTTTGACATTCCCAAGTGGCGTTCTCCGCATCAATATCGCCTTCGGCAGCAGCGCCCTGCTCGATTCCCACAAGCAACTCGACCGCCTGCTCGAACCGCATGGCCAGTGCCATGCCCCAGGCGATCGCAAGCTTGACTTTGATCTGCCCGCGCATCAGATCGGTGGGGAGGCTACGTTGCCACCCGAGCAGCGTGAGCAAATCACCTTTTTTTACCAGAGGCATCGCGCAGTTCGCAACGTAGGCCATGGCCTGGTCCGTGTCGCCGGCCTCAATCGCATGCTTGACGGCATTCGTCCACAACTCTTGAGACGCGTACCACCGGTAGGCGCGCCGATGCAGCTCGGGAAGTTCGTCGCCAAATCGTTCTCGCAACCTTTGCGAGAGAAACTCCGCCAGAAGATGGTGGTAGCGATACCAGCGCCCCTCCGCGTCCAGCGGCTCCAGCAGCAGTTGACGGCCCGCAATCGATTCCAGGAGTTCCTGACTCGCGTCCATGCCCGTCACGGCGCGGCACAGCGGCGCGGTGAGACGATCGAGAATGGACGTCCGCAACATGTAGTACACGAGATCGCCCGGAAGGCTAGTGAGCATCCCCTCGATGTAGTCCCCGATGGGACGCGAAGCGCCGGACAGAGCGCGAACGTACTGGGTGAAGTCCTGATTGCTCTGCGTCAGGGAGGAAGCGGCGATGCGCAAAGCGGCCGCCCAGCCCTCCGTCGCACTGTGCAGCGTGTTCACGCTCGCGGTAGGCAACGCAACGGTACTTTCATGTTCGAGAAAGTTGCGGGTCTCCTCGAGGTCAAACCGCAGTCCCCCGCTGTCGATCTCGAGCAGCTGGTTTTGGGCGCGCAACGCGGCCAGGGGCAGAGGTGGCGCCGATCGTGTCATCACGATCAGATGGAAATTGGAAGGAGCATGCGAAAGGAAGAAGCACAGCGCATCGTGTATGGCGCGGTCGGTTATCCGATGGTAATCATCGAGGAACAGACAGACCTCGTCCTCGATTTCGGCGAGCTCATTGATCAGCGTCGTGACAATCGTGTCCGATGGGACCAGAAACGTCTCCGAAGTCAGCCCGAGCGCTGCTACCCCAACGCTGTTGCAGGCGCGGCGCAACGCATGGACAACGTAATGCAGGAAGCGCGCGGGCTCGTCGTCATCGGCATCCAGAGCAAGCCACGCGACGCGGCTGCCGCTCTGACGCAAGCGTTGCGCCCAAGCGATCGCCAGCGAGGTCTTCCCGAATCCCGCAGGTGCCCTGATCAGGATGAGCTGCCTGGCTTGCGCCTGCTCGACCAGCCGCAATAGCCGGGGACGATCGATCAGGCCGGGCGGGACGCGCGGAGCGACGATCTTGGTCGTGAGCAGAAGCGGCAGCTTGCCAGGAGTCACACGTTTCTCCGTGCCCGGTTAATCCGACGCTTCAGTCCGTTGCGGGTAACTCTGGTGAGTCCCCCGATTCGCAGGCTCTTTCCCCCCCATCGGGGGATGGGGCTCGCCTGCCACGGGTCAGAAAATTCTGTCCAGACGGAACGGCGAAGAGTCTACGGCGGCAAGCAGGAAGGCGGAAGACGCGCAGGCCCAACCCGATGCCGCAGTGCAATGAGACGAGCCAGGACGAAGCCTAAATGGACATGAGACTGATCAACCCGCTGAGTCATACCCAGGTCGAGATTCTTCGTCTCGTCAATGTCGGTCATTCGAACCGGCAGATCGCCGACGAACTGGGCATCACCGTCGCCACGACCAAATGGCACCTGTATCAGGTTTTCACCAAGCTTTATGTGACGAACCGTAGCTCGGCGGCCGCCAGAGGACGCCAACTCGGGCTGCTGTGATCTTCCTAAGACCCTAACGCGGCCTACCAAACTTTTGACGGGCGACGTACAGCCATGCGGGTTCTACAGTAGCCCGCGAGGAGACAGTCATGACCGAAGCATCGAATCCGGCCTCGATCCACAAGCTTGGCCCGCTTGGCGCTGAGCCGGAGCTGTCCGAGATGGGTCGCATGGTGCAGGAGTCCATCCACCGCTACGCGGAGGAAGTAATGCGGCCGATCGGTGTGAAGCTCGATCGGATGACGCCGGAAGAGGCCATTGCGCCCGAGTCTCCGTACTGGCCGGCAAGGGAGAAGTTCGTCGAACTCGGTTTCGGTGTCGACACGCTGCTGAGCCTCGAACCCGCCGAGCGCGCCAAGACGATGTGCATCATGTTCGAGGAGCTCGGTTGGGGCGATTCGGGTCTGGCCATCTCGTTCGGGGCCGGGCTGCTGCCTGCTTTCATGAGCGTCGTCCTCGGCAATGATTTTTGCCGCCGGCTGGCTCCCGATTCGAAGCTGGGCTGCTGGGCCATTACGGAGCCCGACCACGGCTCGGACATGCTCGACGCCAGCCGGATGATCTTCCACGCGCAAGGCAACTACGGGCGCCCCAACTGCATTGCCACGCTGCGCGGCGACGAGGTGATCATCAACGGGCAGAAGTCGGCGTGGGTGTCCAACGGGGTGATCGCCGACGTGTGCATCCTCTACTGCGCCGCCGATACCGGCTCGGGACCCGATCCGCGCCGTGGCTGCGTGGTGATCGTGCCGATGGACGCCAAGGGCGTGTCGCGCGGCAAGCCGCTCGACAAGATCGGTCAACGGGCACTTAACCAGGGTGAAGTCTTCTTCGACAACGTAAAGCTCACCAAGGAGCATTTACTTGCCGGGCCGGACCAGTACCTCGAGGCGGTGTATGCGATACACACCTTCGCCAATGCACTCATGGGTACGGTATTCACGGGCTGCGGGCGCGCCGCTTTCGAGCTGGCGCACGCCTATGCGCATGAGCGCAAGCAAGGGGGTGTGCCGATCATCCGCCACCAGTCCGTCGCTTACCGGTTGTTCCACATGTTCCGCAAGGTGGAGGCCGCCCGGGCGCTGACGCACCGCGTCGTGCACTACAACTTCACCTCTGCTCATCCGTCGCTGCACGCGGCGATGACCGCGAAGATCACTGCGACGCAGACCTCGTTCGAGGTGGCCAACGACGCCTTGCAGATTTTTTGCGGCAACGGGCTGACCCGCGAGTACCCGATCGAGAAGATCCTGCGCGATGCGCGCGCGTCCCTGGTCGAGGACGGCTGCAACGAGATCCTGGCGATCAAGGGGGGCTACTACCTGATCGATCCGGATTTGCTTTGATCCGAAAGCACACCTTTCAGAACTCCAGGGGGATTCCTGAATGGCAACGACTTATGAAGTGGTGCTTTACGGCGCGAGCGGATACACCGGCAAGCTGACGGCCTGGAAGCTCGCCGAGCGCGGCATTCCCTTTATCGCGGCCGGGCGGAACAAGGCGCGCCTGGAAGAGGAAATGGCCAAAGTGCCCGAGCTGAAGGGCCACGATTATCGGTGCGTCGGCGTCGCGCACGAGAAAGGGGCGCTGATCGAGCTGTTCAGCGGCAAGAAAGCGGTGATCAACATCGTCGGGCCGTTCATGCAGCTGGGGCGCCCCGTGGTCGAAGCGTGCCTGCAGGCGGGGACGCATTACTTCGATACGACGGGTGAAACGGACTGGATGGCGTTCCTGAAACGCGAGTTCGGACGCGCCTTTGCCGGCAAGGAGCTGGTGCTGTGCCCTGGCAACTCCTACATGTGGGCGGAGGGCAATCTGGCGATGGAGATCGCGCTGGAAACGCCGGGGATCGACACGCTGGATGCGACTTACCTCGCCGACTCGGAGGTCAGCGTGGCATCCACGATGTCGTTCCTGCGGATGTGTGTGCGGCCGCAATACTTCATCAGGAACCGGGAACTGGTGCAATGGCCCTGGGCGACGCCTTATCAGGTCCACGTTCCCGGCGAACATGCACTCCTGAACGCTTTGCCTTGGAGCGGAGGCGGAGAGCCCGTCTGGTACGAAGGAGATGGGCGGGTGCGCAACTGCCAGGTGCTGGTGTCATTCAGGAATCAGGAGCGCTTCAACGCGGTGGTCGGGTTGCTGAGGAAATTCGACGCCGAATGCCGCCAGCTCGATCCCGCCAGGCAGGAAGAGGTCACCAACGAATGGGGTAAAGGCATCACGCAGGTAGAGCCGGCGCGCGAGGTCCCGGAAGTCAACCGCTGCACGCTGTGCTGCCAGGGTCGCGGAAATACCAACTCGGTCAGCGTGATTCTGCGCGGCAACTCCCCTTACGCGCAGACCGGTGTGTTCGGTGCAGAGGCCGTGCGGCGCGTGCTGCGACGCCAGTTGGCCGCCGTCGGCTTCGCTTCTCCCGCACGGGCATTCGGCGCCCGCAATCTGCTCGCCGCTCAGGCAGAGGAGGGATACCTGGCCTATGAAGTGAAGAGCGTTTGAAAACGTCGCGATCGATCCGAAGGGCGCGCTGTCGGATTGGCAGACGCAGCTGTCGGGATGAAGGAGAGGCCAGATGAGCTCACAGGTATTCGTCGTCGGGGTCGGCATGACCCGGTTCGGCAGGCATCCGGACAAGAGTGTCAAGGAACTCACGCGTGAGGCGGTTGAGCAGGCACTGGCTGACGGGGGCTGCGGCAAGACGGACGTGCAGGCCGCGTTCTTCGGCAATTCCACCCAGGGACACATGGAAGGCCAGGACATGATCCGCGGCGAGTTGGCACTGCGTTCCATGGGAATGCAGAGCCTGCCAGTGGTGAACGTCGAGAACGCCTGCGCCAGCGCCAGCACCGCCTTTCATTTGGCAGTGAACTACGTGAAAGCGGGTGCGGCGGACGTCGTGCTCGCGGTCGGGGCGGAAAAGATGTTTTCCACGGACAAAGCGCGCACGTTCAGCGCCTTCGACGGGGCCTGGGACGTACACGATACGGCGGCGGGCACGCAGAGGCTGCTCGACATGGGAAAGGGCGTCGAACCGCCGCCTGGAAGCAAATCGCCCAAGCCCTACAGCGTGTTCATGGATATCTATGCCTCGATGGGGCGCTTGCACATGCGCCAGTACGGTACGACCCAGCGCCACTTCGCCGCGGTCTCGTCCAAGAACCACAAGCACTCCGTGCACAACCCTCTGGCGCAATACCAGGACCCCTACAGCGTGGACGATATCCTGCACGCGCCGCCGATCACCTACCCATTGACGCTGCCGATGTGCTCGCCGATCAGCGACGGCGCGGCGGCGGCGATCGTCTGCAGCGAAGCAGGTTTTGCGAGGCTTACAGGCCAGCGCGCACGCGCAATCCGGGTGCTGGCGTCGGTGATTCAAACCGGCAGCGATCGACCGGCCGCCGCCTTCGACCGGCACCTCGTGCGGCTCGGCTCCGGCAAAGCCTATGAGCAAGCTGGCGTAGGGCCGCAGGACGTCGGCGTGGCCGAAGTGCACGATGCCACGGCGATCGGCGAAATCATCCAGTCCGAAGTGCTGGGCCTTTGCGAGCCCGGCACGGGCGGTCCTCGGGCCGAGCGGGGTGAGACGTCCATCGGCGGGCGCATTCCGATCAACCCGTCGGGAGGACTGGAATCGAAGGGTCACCCGATCGGCGCCACCGGCCTAGGCCAGATTCACGAGCTGGTCGCCCAGCTGCGAGGCGAAGCCGGTCAACGTCAGGTGCAGGGCGCGCGGATTGCGCTGGCGGAGAACGGCGGTGGCCTGTACGGCATCGAGGAAGCCGTGGCCTGCATCACGATATTGGGCCGCTGACGCAGCCGCCGTCGGGGCAGCACGCGGAGCGCGTGGACAGACAGCCGATTGCGTGCAAAGGAGCGCGAGGGGCATGAGCGCAAGAGCAGAAAACATCCTGGCGAACCTGATCGCCAACCGCTTCGAGACGATGCCGGACCTGCCCGTGCTGACCATCGAGGGCGCCGGCGCGCGCCCGGACGAGGTGCGTACTTACCGGCAGCTCTGGCAGAACGGCCAGCGTCTGGCGCAGGCGCTGCTCAAGCAGGGCTTGCAACCCGGCGATCACTTCGCCCTGCTGATGGCCAATCATGCGGAGTTCGTGGACGCGATGGTGGCCGCCTCGATTTGCGGCACCGTGTTTGTACCGATCGATCCCCGCACCAAGGGCGACAAGCTCGCGTTCATGCTCGAAAACGGTCGCTGCAAGGGTGTCATCGCGGCCGACTACGCGCTGGACAACCTGACCGCTGTGCGCGGTCAGTTGAGCGATTTGGCTTGGGTAATCGGTCTGCGGTCAAACGAACAGGCGAAGACGGCGGCGGATTACCGGGGTGTTCTGCCTTACGAGGTGGCGCTTTCGGACGAAATCCCGAACCTGGATATCGCGACGCGGAACCCGGAATCCGCCATGCAGTTGATTTTCACCTCCGGCACCACCGGCGACCCCAAGGGCATCATCTTGACCCACCGGCGCTACTGCGACACGGCCGCGGTCGTGTTGAAGCTGTTCGGCTACGCCAAGGACGACCGGCCCTATTCCGGGCTGTCCCTCACCCATGCCAATGCGCAGGTCATTACCCTGGGAGCATCGTTCGCGGGCGGACTGCGCGGGGTGCTGTCGCGCCGCTTCACCAAATCGCGGCTGTGGGACATCACCCGCGCCTACGGCTGCACCACGTTCACGCTGCTGGGGGGCATGACCACGGCGATCTACAGCGAGCCGAGGAAGGAGAACGACGCAGACAATCCAGTGCGTTTCGTGATCTCTGCGGGGATGCCGGCAGCGATCTGGGAGGATTTCGAACGACGCTTCAACGTGCAGATCGTCGAGTTCTACGGAGCCGCGGAAGGCGGGCTCACGGTCAAGCCGATGGGCGTCGGCCCGATCGGCAGCATCGGCAAGGCGGTGCCGACGCTCAAATACCGCATCGTGGACGAAGCAGGTAACGACTGCCCGGTGGGCACGGGCGGGGAGCTGTTGTTCCGCCACGCGGACGGTTCGCCGTTCAAGGTCGAGTACTTCGGAAATGCCGAGGCGTCGGCGAAAAAATGCGCGGACGGCTGGCTCTGCATGGGCGACATCGTCCGTCAGGACGAGAACGGCTGGCTGTTCTTCGAATTCCGCAAGGGCGGCGGCATCCGGCACAACGGTGACTTCGTCAACGTCGCCTTCGTGGAGAAGGTGATTGCCGAGTGTCCGGGGGTCGACGACGTTTACGTGTACGGCATCCCTGCCGCATCCGGTGCCCCGGGCGAAAAGGACGTGGTCGCCGCCGTGGTGCCGAAACACGGAACCGCTCTCGATCCGCAATCGATATTCCGCGCCTGCCGCAAGAAGCTCGAGCCCAACTTCGTGCCCAGCTATATCCAGGTTCTGGACCAGATACCCAAAACGGCGTCGGAAAAGCCCCAGGACCGCTTTTTGATCGAAGCCTTTCAAAGCGACAAAACCCGGGTCTACGTCGAGTCCTGAGTGCCGATTAAAGATGCGTGCCGCCTGGTACACGAAAAATGGCTCCGCCCGCGAGGTGCTCACGGTCGGTGAGCTGCCGACGCCCGCGGCAGGCCCCGGTGAGGTGCGCGTGCGGCTCTACGCCTCCGGAGTGAACCCGTCGGATGTCAAGTCGCGCCGAGGCAGGCCGCTGGCCGGGCCGCTGGTCGTGCCGCACAGCGATGGCGCAGGCGTGATCGACGACGTCGGGGTCGGTGTCTCGCCCGCTCGAGTGGGTGAGCGGGTTTGGATCTGGAACGGCCAGTGGAAGCGGTCCATGGGTACTGCCGCGGAATTCATTGCACTGCCAGGTCGCCAGGCCGTCGCGCTGCCGGACTCGACCGATTCCGCGGCGGGCGCCTGTCTGGGCATCCCGGCCCTGACCGCGTACCAGGCGGTTCGTCTGCTCGGCGACGTCGAAGGCAAGCGGGTGCTGGTGATCGGTGCATCGTCCGTCGTCGGCCACTACGCGACGCAGATTGCGGCCCGCCGCGCGCGCGCCATCGTCTTCGGCACGGTCGGTTCGGAGAAAAAGGGGGCGCATGCGCGCGCGGCCGGAGCCAGTGAAACCATCGAGTACAAGCGGCAGGACGTGGTGGCCCGCATCAGGGAGCTTACCGAAGGCGCCGGGGTCGACGCCATCATCGACATGGATTTCTCGACCACCGTGAAAATGCTCTGCGCGAATGTCCTCGCACCGCACGGCACCCTGGTCTGCTATGGCTCGAATGTCGTGGGCGAGCTGCCCGTGCCGTTCACGAATCTCCTGACGAACAGCTTGTCGCTGCGTTTTTTCCTCGTCTACGAGTTGAGCGAATCCGAACGGTGTCGTGCCATCGACGGAGTTACCGATTTGCTCGAGGCCGGCCATCTCGCCCATACGATCGGTGCGCGGTTCCCACTCGACCAGATTGTGAGCGCGCACGAGGCGGTTGAAGCCGGCGCCTTCGGCAACGTGGTGATCGAGTTGGCGTGATGTGCGCGGCCCGGCGAGTCTGAGCTCCAGCAAGCGAACTCTCGATAAACGATTGTGAGAAATGCGAGACTGCCGATGAACCCGAGGGAATTCAGACACCGGTTGGCGACTTTCACGCTCAGCCACAAATGGCTGGTTCTCGGCGTGATGGCCCTCATTACGGCGTTCTTCGGAGCGGGGGTGGCCAGACTGGACGTGAGGACCGTCTTTTCGGATCTGTTTCCGAGGACTCACCCGTTCGTCCAGGTCTATCGCGATCATCAGAACTTCGGCAGTCCGCTGACTGTCACGCTGATGATCAAGCGTGTCGACGGAAAGGACATATTCCAGCTGGACACGATGGACAAGATCTGGCGTCTGTCGCGAGACATCGACCTCGCTCCAGGCGTGGACCACGACCAGATCCTCTCGATTGCCACTTCCAAGGCGCGCTACACCGTCGTCACTCCCGACGGGATCTTTTCGAACCCGATCATGGACGATCATCCGCCCAAGACCGCGCAGGAACTGGCGGAGGTGCGGCGCCGGGTCAACGAATCCCCTGGAGCGCGTACTTTCCTGGTGTCCGCGGACGGTACGGCGACCCTGATCAACGCCACGTTCATAGAGCGGCTGGTCGACTACGGAAAGCTGTTCGACTACGTGCAGGCGCTGGTCAAGAAGGACCGCGACGCGGAGCACGAGATCTACGTCGCGGGATTCCCGACGATGACCGGCTGGATCTATGCGTTCGGGTCCCGCACCGCCCAGATTTTCGCGATCACGCTGATTCTGATGTACGGGGTCCTTGCGCTGCACATGCGCAATGTCTCCGGAATCGTAACCCCGATCGCCGTCAGCACCGTGTCTGCGATCTGGGGATTCGGGCTGGTCGGATGGCTGCACCAGCCGGTCGAGCCGCTGCTGATGGTCGTGCCTTTACTGCTCGTCGCCCGCTGTTTCAGTCACTGCGTGCAGGCCACCGAGCGCTACTACGAGCTGTTGCACGAGGGGGGCGATAAGCGCAAGGCCGCCGAGCTGTCGCTGGTGTCGCTGGTGTGGCCCGGAACGCTGGGTATTTTCTGTGACGTGTGTGGCCTGCTGCTGGTGGTCTTGGCGCCGATTCCGGCCATGGAGCGGTTCGCACTGTTTACCGGCTTCTGGGCGATGAACCTGGTGCCGACCAGCGTGTTCCTCACGCCCGTGCTGCTGAGCATGCTGCCGAAGCCGGGCAATCTGGAGCACGTACTGGCAAAAGGCGGTCATGGTGGCCCGGTGCAGAGGGGGATGCACGCCCTCCTTGAGAAGTTGAGCCTGCTGTCCCACGGCAAGGCCGCGCGCTATACGGCGGCCGTCTTCGTCGTCCTGACTCTCGGTTCGCTCTGGATGATGTCCCGGATCCAGGTCGGCAATCCGGTCGAAGGCAGCAATCTGCTGCGCGAGGATTCCGAATTCAACACCGCCGTGCGCCAGATCAATCGGCACTTCCCGGGCCTGATGACGATGGAGGTGGTATTCGAAGGCAAAGCCGGACGGATCATCCGTCAGTCCGACACGTTGCAGGCGATGCAGGGGTTGCAGCACTGCCTTGAAAGCGGACCCACGCCGCCCACTGCCACGCTGTCATTCGCGGACTACGCGGTCGAGGCGAACCGCGTGTTCAACGGTGGCAATCCCAAGTGGGGTCCGATCGACCCCGACGACGCGTCGGCCGCGGCGGCGGCAACGGCGCTGATGGCCGGCACCAACGCCAAGGCTTACCTGCACGTGACGGATTTCGAGCAACAGAACGCAACCGTGTCGCTGTGGTACTCCAACAATAAGCAGAAGACCGTGGACGCGGCCATCGCGCAGGCGAGAGCGTGCGTCGCGAAGGTGGGAGCGGAACACGCGACTTTCCGCATCCGGCTCGCTTCGGGGGCCATCGCGCTGCAGCAGTCGATCAACGACACCGTGGATCGATACCAGTGGTACATCCTCGGCGCGCTCAATCTGGTGATCTTCATCGGTTGCTCGCTGGCTTATGGATCCATGGCCGCCGGCCTGCTTCTGCTCGTACCCGTCAACCTGGCCAACGCGTTCCTGACGGCGGCGATGGCGCTGGGAGGTCTGGGGCTCGATGTCAATTCACTGCCTATTCTCGCGATCGGCATCGGAGTCGGCATCGACTACGGAATCTATCTGCTCACTCGCATTTGCGAGGAATATCACCTGGCGCACAAGGACATCGGTCAGGCGATTCGCGTCTCTCTGACGACCTGCGGCAAGGCGATCTTCTTCACCGCCAGTCTGATGACCATCGGCCTTGCACCATGGTATTTCCTGTCCGAACTGAAATTTCTTTCCGATATGGGTCTACTGCTGGTCGCGGTGATGTTGATCAACATGGTGCTTGCCCTGATTTTGGTGCCACTGCTCGTATACCTGTTCAGGCCGAAGTTTCTCGACGCGGACATCTCGGTGCTTTCGGAGTCGATCCTGCTACCGGAGCCCGCGCACTCGGGTTGAGCGACTGGTCGCGAGGGTAAGGCAACGCACCTCGATTTCAGTGAATTGAACAAGGAGACATCATGCATGTCCGTAAATTCGACTTCGACTACAGCCGCCGCATATTCACCGAGAAGACTGCCAGGGGCATCCTGACAGCCGGCGTTCTGACTCCGCTCTGGCCCTTGATCGCTGACGCGGCCGATGTCGGGAAGGCTTATCCCGAAGAGCTGCTGTCTATCGACGCCTACACCAAAGGCAAGATCAAAACCGGCGACACGATCACCGCCGACAACGTGGACGTGGTCAAGGACCTGATCGACCCTGTCGCGTACAAACAAGTCAAGGAGATGGGGCGGCGCATCAAGATTGTCGCCTCGACCAACGACGTGACGCGGATGTATCCGTACGAGTACCTGGAGGCGACACTCAAGAACAAGGGAAAGGCCAGGCTCGACAAGGATGGCAACGTTGTCACGCAGGACGGCAAGCCGTGGATTGGCGGCAATCCGTTCCCGGACGGCAAGGATGCACTCGAAGTCTTTTCCAATCTGACGATGTGCTGGGGACGCCACGACAGTTCGCTGTACGCCGTGAAGGATTGGGAGATCGGACCGGATGGCGGGCTGACCTACCAGTACGACTTCGTCTGGGTGGAGGAAAACACCGTTGCCCGCGTTGGGTCGGCCGGTCCCTATCTAAAAGGGCAGGAGGACAAGTTGCGCTTTCAGTCGGTGTTTTTCACATCTCCGACCGACGTGAAAGGGACGGCTTACCTCAACACCTGGTACTACGACCAACGCAAATTCCCCGACCTGGTTGGCTATCTGCCGGCCTTCAAACGCGTCCGCAAGTTCCCGACCAATCAGCGTTTTGAACCGCTGGTCGCGGGAATGGCCCTGTATCTGTCCGACGCCTGGGCGGCGGGCGATCCAATGCTGACCTGGGGCAACTACAAGGTGGTTGGGCGGGGGCCGTTCCTGGGCGCGGTCTCGGGAACGTGGTATGGCGATCACCCGAACTGGGAGCGCCCGGCTCACGGAGGACCTAAAGGGCAGACGTTCTTCGACACCGAGATGGAGCTGTGTCCGGAGGTGATCGTCATCGAGGCGGAGCCGACCGGCTACCCGCGCGCCCCCGTGAGCAAGAAGCGGGTGTGGGTCGATGTGCGCAACATGATGTATGTCGCATATGTTTCGTATGACCGGCGCGGCGAGATCTTCAAATCGTTCGAACCGCAATACAGCCTCTATGAAAAGGGCAACGCCCGCGTGATGGACGGAAAGCATCCTGCCTGGTCGTGGACGGCCGTGCAATGCCACAGCATCCAGGACAACCGGATGTCGCGCTTTGTACAGGCGAAGGGAGCGGCGGGCGGGTTTGCCTCCGTCTACAACCAGACCGGCCTGTATGACAAGTACCTGACCGAGCAGGCGATCCAGCGCCTGGGGACGTAAACATGACCATTGACAGGGACGCGAAGACGCCCGGGAACGCGCCGGGCGCGACCGGTATGTCCGCGGCCGGAAGGTTTCTCGCTGGGTTCCTGCTGGTTTGTCTGGGCGCGGCAGCCCGGGCCGCTCTTCCCACCGCGGGGGAGAAAGTGGACGTGATCCTTCACGGCACCGCGCACGATGCGCTGTATGACATCGCGTTCGAGGGCCGCAAAGGTATCGCCGTTGGAGCTTTCGGGACCGTCCTGACAACCGGCGACGGTGGCGCGACCTGGGCGGCCCAATCGCCCGCGCCAACCGGGTTGGCTCTGTTCGGCGTGGCAGTTCGCGACGGCAGATGCGTGATCGTCGGCCAAACGGGAATCGCTTTCGCGGCGGATGACTGCAAACAGTGGAAGTTGTCGCCCCCCGTCACCAAGGCAAGGCTCAGCTCGGTGAGCCTGAACCGAAACGGCCATGCGTGCGCGGTCGGTTCGTTCGGGACCATTCTGAGCTCGTCCGATTGGGGCAAAACCTGGACGCAGCTGCCGATGGACTGGAGCGGGATCAGCGGGCAGAGCGCCGAGCCGCACTTGTACGGCGTGCATGTCGGCGACGACGGCACCCTGACTGTCGTCGGCGAGTTCGAACTTATTTTGCGCTCGACCGACGGTGGTGGCCAGTGGAAGGTCCTGCACAAGGGAGAGCGGTCGCTGTTCGGCTTGCAGGTGCTGGATAACGGCCAGGCCTATGCCGTCGGGCAGAGCGGCGCGGTGCTCGCAAGCTCGGACAGGGGCGCGACCTGGCGCTCGCTCGATACGGGCGTGACGGCCATTCTCACCGGGGTTCTTGCCACTCCGACCGGCGAGGTCGTGGCGAGCGGAATCAATACGATCGTTTACAGCGAAGACGGAGGCGCGTCCTGGAGCTCGCTGCAATCAAGACTGGTGAACAACGCCTGGCATGAAGCCTTGGCCGCCAGCGAGGACAGCAGTGGGAAACGACGTGTCATGAGCGTCGGCGCGGGCGGGTCGATTCTCCAGCTCACTCAATAAGTCAGTAGAAAAGGGGGGGCCGTTATGAAAACAACGTCATCGCGGGTCGTGCGTGGAGCATTGGGTTCGGTTTTGCTGGTGGCGTCGAGCATTGTCTCGGCCGCGGACTGGCAGTTCACTGGTCTGCTCCGCGAAGAAGTTGCCGCACCGATTGACAATCAGGTGAATCCTCAAAACCAGCAGGGCAACGTTTTCAATGGCGTGGCCGTCCGGAACACCGGCCTTGGCCCGCTCATTGCGCCGGGACTGAGTCCGACCACGCTGACCCGCCCTGGTTCCATTTCCAAGCACAATACCTGGAACATGTTCGCAACGCGTGTGGAACTGAGTGCCGACGGAAAAATGGGCGACGACTGGGCCGCGCACTTGAAGCTGCGCGGGTTCACGGATCAGGTCGGGCACATAGACAACGCGTTCGAAAACATCAATCTGTTCCAGGAGCCGTTCCGCGGTGGTGGCAACGGCACGCCGCTCGAAGTGGCCCGCAAGGATTGGATCCTGGATCTGCCCGCGGCCTACGTGGACTACAACCATGGCCCGCTCTGGGTGCGCGTCGGAAATCAACAGATAGCGTGGGGCGAAGCCATCTTCTTCCGCGTGCTCGACGTCCCGAATGGTCTGGATTACCGCCGCCACTCGATACTGGATGTTGCCGCGGAAGAGTATTCAGACAAACGGGTACCGGCGCCGGGCGTTCGCAGCAGTTACCGGGTCACCAATGACTGGACCGTGGAAGGCTTTGCTCAGCGTTTCAATCCGAGCATCCTGGCGGATCCGAATTCACCCTACAACACGATCCCGAGTCAATTTACGGTGGAACAACGAGAAGGCTACGACGAGGTCAAGAACGATTGGAACTTCGGTGCTCGGCTTCAGGGGAAGATCGGAGATGTCGGCCTGCAGTTCATGGCGACGCAGCGCCACAATCCTGACGGCGTCTTTCGGTGGACGGATTCGCATGCGGGCGTGCTATCCGGAACTCCGTTCGAGGCGGGAACGGGGCAGGGCGTCTACAGCGCCGCCGAGTGGTTTCGCTACTCGGGCTTCGCGCGGCTCGACGGCGTGGGCGGATTGGCGGCGGCTCTCAATGAACACCCGCCGACATCGCCGGTGATCGGAGCCACCGCGTTGGCGGTACTGCGGGGCTGCGGGGCCTCGCTGTCGCCCCAGATCTCGTTTCCGAACCCGGCGTCGGCCTCCTGCGTGCTCGACTCGTTCTTCGATCCCGTCGTCGGGCTCGGCAATCTGGTTGGTCATATCGCCCGGGAATATCCGAGCGAGAATGTCTACGGTTTCGGCGCCAACTACATCTTCGAGGGCGCGCCCGATTCGCTGCTCGATCAGTTGATCGCCCGTTTCGAACTTTCGTACACGCCGGACAAGAAATTCACCAATCCGACCCTTTCGCGCAGCTACATCAAATCCGACGAAACGGCATTCGCATTGATCTTCGAGAAGAACTACAAGTTCAGCTCATCCTTCCCGGCGACGTACATTGTCACTCAGTGGCTGCACAAAACTTCAAGCGATCTGTTTGGTCGCTCTTTGCGCGGAATGGGAGGACCCGACACGGCCGGCTCGCCCAGCGGCCTGAGCCACTTCGATGCAGCAGCCTTGGCGATCCAGCAGCCGTCGCCGACTCTCGAGTGGCGGGGCGACCTGACGGTGTTGACTGACTTTCGAGGTGGCTGGCTCATTCAGCCGGGCGCCAAATGGCACCCCAGCAAATCGTTGCAGGTGGACGTGTATGCAAACGTGATTCTGAACGAGGGCGCGAACGACAATTTCGGCGAGAACTTGATCTCGGCTAGAGAGGTGTTCGCCCGGTTTACATACTACTTTTAGCCGTGTCTGCCGCTTTCGACGCGCCCCATGCATGAGACGTTATGAAATTGCTTTGGAGACCTGAGCCATGAAAGTCCTGGTACCGGTCAAACGTGTGGTCGATGCCAATGTCAAGGTACGAGTGAAGACGGATGGCAGCGGCGTCGACATCGCGAACGTGAAGCTCTCGATCAATCCCTTCGACGAGATTGCCGTCGAGGAGGCCGTGCGGTTGAAGGAGGCCGGCGTGGCGACGGAAGTCGTGGCGGTGTCCGGTGGTGTCGCCGGATGCCAGGAGACGCTGCGCACGGCCATGGCCATCGGTGCGGACCGCGGCATTCTGGTGGAGACCAACGCCGAGTTGCAGCCGCTTGCGGTGGCCAAGCTCCTGAAAGCCCTGGTGGGCAAAGAAGGAGTGGAGCTGGTCATTCTGGGTAAGCAGGCCATCGACGATGATGCCAACCAGGTCGGCCAGATGCTGGCGGCCATGCTCGACTGGCCTCAGGCCACTTTTGCCTCGAAGATCACCTTTGCGCAGGACCTTGTGACGGTGGTCCGGGAGGTCGATGGCGGTCTGGAAACGCTCGAATTGAAGCTGCCGGCGGTGATCAGCGTCGACCTGCGGCTCAATACGCCTCGCTACGCGACGCTGCCCAACATCATGAAGGCGAAGAAAAAGCCGTTGCAATCCATGACGCCTGAAAGCCTCGAGGTCGACGTGCGTCCGCGGCTGGCCACGCTCAGGATGGCGGAGCCACCGAAGCGGCAGGCAGGCATCAAGGTGGGCAACGCAGCCGAGCTGGTCGACAAGCTCAGGAACGAAGCCAAGGTGATTTGAAAGGCACTAGCAATTCGGACAGGAGTGTGCGACATGGCCGTACTCGTCATCGCCGAGCACGACAATCAGAGCCTCAAGGGAGCGACGCTGAACACCGTGACGGCGGCGGCTCGCCTGGCGGATGATGTTCATATCCTGGTGGCGGGATACAACTGCCGCGCCGTCGCCGAGCAGGCCGCGAAGGTGGCCGGAGTTACGAAGGTGCGGCTGGCCGATGCAGAGCACTATGCCCACCCGCTGGCCGAAAATTGGGCGCCGCTCGTCGTCGGGCTGGCGCAAGGCTACAGCCACCTGCTGGCGCCAGCCACGACGGCCGGCAAGAACCTGATGCCGCGGGTGGCGGCGTTGCTCGACGTGGCGCAGATCTCGGAGATCGTCGCGGTTGAATCGACGGACACGTTCGTGCGCCCGATCTATGCCGGCAACGTATTGGCGACGGTGCGCAGCGCAGACTCCGTCAAGGTGATCACGGTTCGTGGCACCGGGTTCGGGGCCGCCGCCGCGGAGGGCGGTACCGCCCCGATCGAGACGATCCAGCCGGGCGCCAGGACCAGCGCCTGCCGCTTCGTGAGCCAGGAGCTGACCCGATCCGAACGTCCGGAGCTGAGCGGGGCGCGGCGCGTGGTCTCCGGTGGTCGGGGCATGGGGTCGGGCGAGAACTTCAAGCTGCTGGAGGAGATTGCTGACAAGCTCGGAGCGGCCGTGGGGGCCTCGCGTGCCGCGGTCGACGCGGGCTTCGTCCCCAATGATTACCAGGTCGGCCAGACCGGCAAGGTGATTGCACCGGAGCTCTACATTGCCGTCGGGATCTCGGGTGCGATTCAGCATCTGGCGGGAATGAAGGAGTCCAAGGTGATCGTCGCGATCAACAAGGACGAAGAAGCGCCGATCTTCCAGGTGGCCGACTACGGCCTCGTGGGCGATCTGTTCCAAGTGCTGCCCGAGCTGTCGCAGGCATTGGACAAGCTCAAACAGGCTTGACCGGGGAGGGAACATGACCACGTACATCGCTCCTGTGCGCGACATGCAGTTTGTGATCCGGGAACTGGCCGGTCTGGAGCGGCTCACCGCCCTGCCCGGTTACGAGGAGGTCACGCTGGAATTGGCGGACGCAGTGCTTGAAGAGGCCGCCAAGCTTGCCAGCGAGGTGCTCGCACCGCTGAATAAGACCGGTGATGAGCAGGGTGCGTCCTTGACCCGCGATGGTGTGGTCGCGGCCCAGGGGTTCGGCGCAGCGTATCGCCAGTTCGTGGAAAACGGCTGGAACGGGCTGGGCGGCGATTCGGAATACGGCGGCCAGGGCCTGCCTGGGCTGATCGCCGCCGCGACCGTGGAGATATGGAATTCGGCCAACATGGCTTTCGCTCTGTGCCCCTTGCTGACCGCAGGGGCGATGGAGGCGCTCAAGCAGCACGGTGCACGCGAGCTCAAGGCGCGCTATCTGCCGAAACTGGTCAGCGGCGAATGGACGGGCACGATGAATTTGACCGAGCCGCAGGCAGGCTCGGACCTGTCGGCGGTGCGGACGAAGGCAGTGCCGGAGGGTGATCACTACCGCCTCTACGGACAGAAGATCTTCATCACCTGGGGCGACCACGATATGACGGACAACGTCGTCCACCTGGTGCTGGCACGTACCCCTGATGCGCCGGAAGGCGTCCGCGGCATCTCCCTTTTCCTGGTGCCCAAGGTGCTGATCGATGCCGACGGGAATCTGGGCGAACGCAACGATGTGCGCTGTGTATCGATCGAACACAAGCTGGGCATCCACGCCAGCCCCACTTGCGTGATGAGCTTCGGCGATGCTCAGGGCGCCATCGGCTACCTGGTCGGTCAGGAGAACAAGGGGCTCGCCCACATGTTCACGATGATGAACGAGGCCCGGCAGAAAGTGGGATTGCAGGGTCTCGGGATCGCCGAGCGGGCCTACCAGGCGGCGCGCGATTATGCCAAGGAGCGCGTCCAGGGCCGGCCGGCGGGGCAGAAGAGCGGAGACCGGGTCACCATCATCCATCACCCCGATGTACGGCGAATGCTGCTTACGATGAAGTCGCAGATCGAGGCCATGCGCGCGTTCGGCTACGTGTTGGCCGCCGACCTTGACCTCGCGCACAAGCATCCGGATGAGGCGGAGCGCCGGCGCCGCCAGGCGCGCGTGGATTTGCTGATCCCGGTGCTCAAGGGCTGGTGCACGGAACTTGCCGTGGAGGTCACCTCGCTTGGCGTACAGGTCTACGGCGGCATGGGTTTCATCGAGGAAACGGGGGCCTGCCAGTACCTGCGCGACGCGCGCATCGCACCGATCTACGAGGGCACGACCGGAATCCAGGCAGCCGATCTGGTCGGGCGGAAACTGCCTGCCGACAAGGGCTGGGCCATGGCGGCGCTGATCGGCGAGATGCATGCCGTCGAGCCGCAGCTCGCCCAGGCCGATGGGGCCGACTTCGCATCGATCCGCGCGGCTCTGAGGGATGGGGTACTGGCTCTTGAGCAGGCGACGCAATGGGTGCTTCAGACGATCGAGCAGGATCCGGACGCGACTCTGGCGGCGTCGTTCAGCTACCTGATGCTGGTCGGGTATGTCTGCGGAGGCTGGCAGATGGCCCGCGCCGCCGTTGCGGCGCGGGCGTGCCTGCAGTCGGGTGAGCACAAGGGGTTCTACCGCGCCAAGATCGCGACCGCCACCTTCTACGCCGAGCAGATCATGCCCAAGGCGAATGCTCTGCTCAGTGTCGTGAAGAGCGGCGCCTCGACCGCCTTGGCCCTCGGCGAAGAGTGCTTTTGAGGCGGAGCGGGCCGCGATCGGCGACTGATCGAGTGCAGAAAATGCAACGCGAAGCGATGGACTTCGATGTGCTGATTGTCGGCGCTGGCCCGGCCGGGCTCGCGGCCGCAATCCGCCTGAAGCAATTGGCCACGGAAACCGCCCGGGAAGTCACCGTTTGCGTGATCGAAAAGGGAGCGGAAATCGGCGCCCATATCCTGTCCGGTGCGGTGATGGATCCTCGGGCACTGAATGAACTCTTCCCCGACTGGAAGGAAAAGGGGGCGCCGCTCGACACCGCGGTGGCCGAAGACCGTTTCGTGTTCCTGAAAACGAACGGCAGCTATCGGATCCCGAACGCCCTGCTGCCCGACTGCTTTCTGAATCACGGCAACTACATCGTCAGTCTGGGCTCGGTGTGCAAATGGCTCGCAATCCAGGCCGAAGCCTTGGGCGTGGAGATCTATCCAGGTTTTGCCGGCGCCGACGTGCTGTACGACGACGACGGCTCGGTCAAGGGCGTGGCCACCGGCGACATGGGGGTGGGCCGTGACGGCAACCTGACGGCCGCTTACCAGCCGGGGATGGATCTGCGCGCCAAGTACACGCTGTTCGCAGAGGGTTGCCGTGGGCACCTCGGCAAACAACTCGAAGCCCGCTTCGCGCTGCGCGAGGGCCGCGATCCGCAGGTCTATGGCCTCGGCATCAAGGAGCTTTGGGAGGTGCCGGCGCAACAGCACGTGAAGGGCCTTGTGATGCATACCGCCGGTTGGCCGCTGCCCGCCGACACCTACGGCGGCTCGTGGATGTATCACTACGGAGAAAACCTCGTCTCCGTCGGCTTCGTGGTCGGCTTGAACTACCGCAACCCCTATCTGTCGCCGTACGAGGAGTTCCAGCGCTATAAGACGCACCCCGATATCCGCGGTTTCCTGCAGGGTGGCCGGCGCATTGCCTACGGTGCGCGGGCGATTGCGGCCGGCGGGGTGCAGGCGCTGCCCAAGCTGGTCTTCCGGGGCGGCGCCTTGATCGGTGACGATGCCGGCTTTCTGAACGCGGCCCGCATCAAGGGCAGTCACGCGGCGATCAAGTCGGGCATGTTGGCCGCGGTGGCAATCGCCGATGCGCTGGCTGCCGGCCGTTCGAGCGACGAACTGAAGGCGTATCCGGAGACCTTCGAGCGAAGCTGGCTCAAGCAGGAGCTGAACAAGACACGCAACTTCAAACCCTACATGAAGCGCGGACTGTACGTCGGCGCTTTGCTGTTCGGGATCGACCAGCAGCTCTTTCGCGGCAAAACGCCGTGGACCCTGCACCATACGGCGGACCACACCGCGCTAGAGAAGGCGGCCGAGTGCAAGCCTATCGAGTATCCGAAGCCGGATGGCAGCCTCACGTTCGACCGGCTCTCTTCGGTTTTTCTATCCAACACCAATCATGAGGAGAACCAGCCCTGCCACCTGCGACTCAAGGACCCGAACGCACCGATCAGCCTGAATCTGGCCCTGTACGACGCGCCGGAGCAGCGCTACTGCCCGGCCGGCGTGTACGAGATCGTGCGCGATGCCATGGGCGCCAACCCCCGGCTTCAAATCAACGCCCAGAACTGCGTGCATTGCAAGACCTGCGACATCAAGGACCCGAGCCAGAACATCGTCTGGGTCACGCCTCAAGGCGGCGAGGGGCCGGTCTATGCAGCGATGTGAACCAAACTTCGAAACGAGGGGTGAGCCATGCCAGACAACCTGATCGAAGTGACGCCCTCGGCCTACAGCTATCCCCTTCTGATCAAGCATCTGCTGTACACGCCGCTGCTGCACGCGCCGCAGCAGCAAATCGTCTACCAAGGGAAGGTGCGCTATACGTATCGGGCTCTGCGCGAACGCATCGGGCGGCTGGCCAGCGGCCTCGCCGGTCTCGGCGTGCGCCACGGCACCACAGTTGCGGTGATGGATTGGGACAGCCATCGGTACCTCGAGTGCTATTTCGCGGTGCCCATGATGGGCGCGGTACTGCAAACGGTGAACATCCGGCTGTCTCCGGAGCAGATCCTCTACACGATCAACCATGCCAGGGCCGACGTGCTGCTTGTGCACAGCGACTTCGTTTCAGTGCTCGAGGGTATCAAGGACAAGCTGGAAACGGTCCGCAAGTTCGTGCTGATCGCCGACCGGGAAGAAAAGGTGCCGAGTTCGATGCCGACGGCAAGCGAGTACGAGGCCATGGTCGCCGCGGGCTCTCCTGAATTCGCCTTCCCCGATTTCGACGAGAACACCCGCGCGACGACGTTCTATACAACCGGCACCACGGGTCTGCCGAAGGGCGTCTACTTCAGCCACCGTCAGCTGGTGCTGCACACGATCGCCGCGATGGCGGCGCTGTCAAGCCCGGCGTCGAAACAGCGCTTCCATCGCGGCGACGTGTACATGCCGATTACGCCGATGTTTCACGTCCACGCCTGGGGCATGCCGTATATCGCAACGGTGCTCGGCGTGAAGCAGGTCTATCCCGGCCGCTACGTGCCGGAGCTGTTGATCGAGTTGATACGCCAGGAAGGCGTGACGTTCTCGCATTGCGTCGCGACCATCCTCCACATGCTGTTGAACACGCCGGTCGCCAAGGACACCGATCTGAGTCGATGGAAGGTCGTGATCGGCGGAGGTCCCCTGCCGCATGGACTGGCCAGGGTGGCGATCGAGCGCGGTATCGATATCTTCACCGGCTACGGTATGTCCGAGACGTGCCCGCTATTGGCACTCGCGCAGCTGAAGCCTTCCGCGACCCCGCGCGACGCCGATGAGGAGCTGCAGCTGCGGTGCAAGACGGGTCTGCCGGTCCCGCTGGTCGACGTGCGGGTGGTGGACCCGGACATGTGTGACCTGCCACACGACGGCAAGGCGACCGGCGAAATTGTCGCACGTGCTCCCTGGCTGACCCAAGGTTACCTCAACAATCCGCAAGCATCAGAGGAGCTTTGGGCGGGCGGTTATTTGCACACGCAGGACATGGCCAACATCGACACGGAGGGCTGTCTGCAGATCACCGACCGCCTGAAGGACGTGATCAAGACCGGCGGCGAGTGGGTGTCCTCGCTGGAGCTGGAAAGCCTCATTTCCCAGCATCCTGGCGTGTCGGAGGTCGCGGTGATCGGCATTAAGGACGAGAAGTGGGGCGAGCGGCCCATGGCACTCGTCGTGCTAAGGACTGGCCACGCTTCGATGGTCACGGAGGAAGACATACGGATTCACGTGCGTGCCTTCGCCGAAAAGGGCGTGATTTCCAAGTACGCGGTACCCCAGGCAGTCAGGCTCATCGAGGCGATCGACAAGACCAGCGTCGGCAAGTGCGACAAGAAGCTGCTGCGCAAGAAATACGGATGACTCCTCAAAGGAAGGGCGGACATATGACGATTGCGGGCTACAACATGGCGAACCTCTCCGCGTTCGTCGGGCGGGAGTTGGGCGTGTCGGAGTGGACAGCCGTCGATCAGCGACGTATCGATGCCTTCGCGGCTTGTACTGGCGATCGGCAGTGGATTCACGTGGATGTGGAGCGTGCCCGCCGCGAGAGCCCGTTCGGCGGCACCATCGCCCATGGTTACCTGACGCTCGCTCTGGTCGCGTCGCTGGCAATGGAGGTGGGATTGGTACCCGCCGACGCAACGGCCGGTTTGAACTACGGCCTGGACAAGGTGCGCTTCATGGCGCCGGTCAGGGCGGGTGCGCGCGTGCGCAATCGCATTGTGTTGCTGTCCGCCGAGCAAAAGGATGGCGGGCGCGTTCTGATCAAGACGCAGAATACCTTGCAAGTCGAAGGCGAGGATAAGCCGGCCTTGATCGCGGAAACGCTGGCAATGCTGATCAAGTGACGAAGGTGGATCGGGAGGACCGAACATGAATACGGGCGAAAGCAAGGGGCCGCCACTCGGTGCGCCGGACGAGATTGCCGCCCGGGCTTCCGAAGAAATTCTGGGGCCGAACCCGTTCGTCGGGCTGCGTCCCCAGGACATCTTCGCCGCTGCGCACCAGATCGGCGCGCAGGCCCTGCGGCAGCCCACGCTGGTGCTGGAGCAGGAGGCTGCGCTGGCCCGTGAACTGCTCTCGGTGCTGTCCGGCAACGCGAAGCTCGATCCGCCGCAGGGCGACAAGCGCTTCACGGACTCGGCTTGGCGGGACAATCCTTTCTACCGCATGTATCTGCAAGGCTACCTGGCTTGGGGCAAGGCGCTCTCGGGATTCGTTGCGCGCTCTGCGCTAGATGCGAAGAGCAAGGAACGGGCGAGCTTCGTGGTGTCGCTTGTGACCGACGCGCTGGCGCCGACCAATACCTTGCTCGGCAATCCGGCGGCGTTGAAGAAGATCATCGAATCCGGCGGCGCGAGCCTGGTCGCCGGCCTGCAGAACATGATGGCGGATCTCACGAAGAACCAAGGCATGCCCGCCCAGGTGAACAAGCAGGCCTTTCGACTGGGCGAGAACCTGGCGCGCTCGCCCGGCGCAGTGGTGTTTCGCAACGACCTGCTGGAGTTGATCCAGTACGCGCCGTCGACTTCGGATGTCTACGCACGTCCGCATTTGATCGTGCCGCCGCAGATCAACAAGTATTACATCTTTGACCTATCGCCCGGCAGGAGCATCGTCGAGTTCATGGTCAAGAGCGGATTCCAGGTGTTTGTAGTGAGTTGGCGCAATCCCACGCCAGCGCAGCGGAGCTGGGATATGGAGGCTTATGTGGCGGCGCTGCTGCAGGCCATCGAGGCGGTGCGCGACATCGCGGACTCCGAGGACGTCAACCTGCATGGGGCCTGCTCCGGCGCGATGACGATGTCGGCGCTGCTCGGCCACCTGGCGGCCAAAGGCGATCGGCTGGTCAACGCGGCGACGCTGATGGTCGCCGTATTGGACTGCACCGCCGACTCGCAGCTGGGGTTGTTCGCCACACCGGAGGCCATTGCCGCGGCCAAGCAGAACTCGGCGGGGAAGGGCGTGCTCGAAGGTCAGGAAATGGGCCGCGTGTTCGCCTGGATGCGTCCGAACGACCTCGTGTGGAACTACTGGGTCAACAATTACCTGATGGGTAATCCCCCGCCGGCGTTCGACATACTCTATTGGAACAACGATACGACACGTCTTGCCGCCAGGTTCCACGCCCAGCTACTCGACATCTTTGTCGGAAACCTGTTCAAAAAGCCCGGAGCGATCCCTATTCTGGGCACGCATGTCAACCTGTCGGAAGTGACTTGCGACAAATACGTGGTTGCCGGTGTCACGGACCACATCACACCGTGGAAGGGCGTTTACAACGCGGCGCGCAGTTTCGGTGGTAAGAGCGAGTTCATCCTGAGCTCGAGCGGTCACATCCAGAGCTTGATCAACCCGCCAGGCAATCCGAAAGCGAAGTTCTACCTGAACCCGCAGCTGCCGCCGGATGCCGAGCAGTGGCTGGCGGAGGCCAAGCCGGCTTTCGATTCCTGGTGGGTCCACTGGCGGCACTGGCTCGTCGCGCGCTCCGGGGAAAAACGCCCGGCACCAGCAGCGCTGGGCAACGACCGCAACAAGCCTGGAGCGGATGCACCTGGCACCTATGTTACCGAGCCGTAGTCCCTGGCGGGCTTTTGAGTTTTTGCCCGCTGCGCTTTAACCTGACCACTCGGAAGGAAATACCATGGACCAAGCCAAAGCTGGACAAGCCACCTCCACTAGTCTGTTTGGCGATTTCAGCAAATTGATCGAACAGTTCAAGTTGCCGGGGATCGACCTGAATGCCTTGATGGAAGCGCGACGCAAGGACATCGACGCGCTCGCGGCCGCCAACCGGACCGCACTCGAAGGCATTCAATCCCTGAATCAAAAGCAGGCCGAGATCCTGCGCGCGACAATGGACCAATTGCAGTCGATCGTGAAAACCGCTGCGGGAAGCGCAACGTCTGCGAGCACGGGGGAGATCGTGCAACAGGCTTTGCAGAAGGCATTTTTGAGCATGCGGGAGCTGGCGGAAGTTGCTTACAAGAGTCAATCCGATGCATTCGCTGTCGTGAGCCAACGCGCGCAGGAGAACATCCAGGAAGTGAAGGGCCTTCTGCAACCGAAAAAATGAGCGAAACTCCGATCGACCTGGAGTCCGTGACCGGGATAGAGATCCGCGATGTCGACCTGGACGGGCAACGGTTGCGCGCCGGTATTCGGCGCGCACGCGACAGCACGACGCCATTGCTGGTATTCAACGGCATCGGCGCCAATCTCGAGCTCGTGCAACCCTTTGTCGAAGCGCTGGAAGGCGTGGAGGTCGTCGTCTTCGACGTTCCCGGAGTCGGGGGATCCCCGGCTCCGACCTTGCCTTACCGGTTCACGTCGCTGGCCTGGCTCGCCGACAAGCTGATGAAGCGGCTGGGCTACGCCACGCAGGTGGATGTCCTGGGTGTGTCATGGGGAGGGGCGCTAGCTCAACAGTTTGCACACCAGTTCTCGAGCCGCTGCCGCCGCTTGATCCTGGCCTCCACCTCGGCGGGCGCCATTATGGTGCCGGGCAAATTGTCGGTGCTTTCCAAGCTGATCGTTCCGCGGCGTTACACGGATCCGGAGTACCTGCAAAAAGTCGGCGGCGAGCTCTATGGAGGCGCATATCGGCGCAATCCTCGCTTGCTCCAGGAACACAGTCGCCACATCCGTCCGCCGCGCGGCCGCGGCTATTTCTACCAGCTGTTTGCCGCGTGGGGCTGGACCAGCCTGCCCTGGCTCGGCTCGCTGCGGCAGCCCACGCTGGTCATGCACGGTAACGACGACCCGATCGTTCCCCTGATCAATGCCAAGATCCTCGCCGCGCGGATCCCCAACGCGAAGCTGTACGTGATCGACGACGGGCATCTGTTTCTCGTTGCCCGAGCGCAGGAGGTCGCGCCGGTCGTGAAGAGCTTTCTCGCGCAGGACGCTTCCTGATCGCCATGGTCAGCCGCGAAGCAGGCGGCCGCAGACCCCTGGATGAGGCGCAGGCGCGCTCCAAGGCGGACCGATTGCGCCGCATGCAACGGCTTGCCACCTCGCTGCTCGGGTTGATGCTGGCGATCCTGGCGATGAGCGCAGCATACGAGTCCCGCCATCCCGGGCTGCACTGGATACGCGCCTTCGCCGAGGCGGGCGCGATCGGCGCCCTGGCCGACTGGTACGCCGTGACAGCCTTGTTTCGCTACCCGCTGGGTTTGCCGATCCCCCATACCGCGATCGTCTCCCGCAACAAGGACAGGATCGGCGAGAGCCTCGGCGATTTCGTCGAACAGAACTTCCTGACGCCCGAAAACATCACCGCCAAGCTTCGGCAGCACGACGCGGCGCAGGCGCTTGCCCGGTGGCTGGCTGCGCGCAGGAACAGCCTTGCGGTAGCCTCGGCCGTCGCGGATTTTGTTCCTGTGATGCTGAGCGGGTTGAAGGACGAGGAGATCCGGCAATTCTTCGATCGCACCCTCACGCCTCAATTGCTGAGCCTTAACGTGTCGCGGATAGCAGGCAACGTGCTGGCGATGCTGACAGAAGGCGAACGGCACCAGGTGCTGCTCGATAGGGCGCTGCAGGCCTTGGAGCGCTGGCTCGTCGCGAAGCAAGGTCTGATCGAGGCCAAGTTCAGCGAAGCGTCCCGCTATACGCCCCGTGGACTGGACAGTTACGTGGTCAACAAATTTCGACAGGGAATCGTGACGCTGCTCCACGAAGTGGTGGAGAACCCGCGGCACGAGCTGCGCCAGCAGTTCGATCAAGCAGTGCGGGACCTGATTCACGACCTGATGAACTCCGAGGAGTATCGTCAGAAGGGGCAGGCGCTTCTGAGGAAATTGGTCGAGCATCTGCAAGCCGAAAAGTTCTACCGATTGCTGTGGGACGACGTCAGGAGGCGGGTTCAGGCTGACCTGGAGAGCGAGTCTTCCTTGATCAAAGAGCACATCGCTAGCGCGTTGACCGTATCGGGCGAGGCATTGCTCGAGGAGGCTGGCGTGCGGCAGAAGCTCAATGAGTGGTGGCTGGACGCCATACATAAGGTGGTCGTGCGCTTCAGGCACCAGATATCCGGCCTGATCACCGATGTGGTGAAGAGCTGGGACGCCGAAGAAGTCAGCCGGGCAGTGGAGCTGGAGATCGGCAGGGATCTGCAATACATACGGATCAATGGCACGCTGGTCGGCGGCACGGTCGGCTTGCTCCTCCATGCCGGGATGTACCTCGCGGGCACTTAGCCAGGCCGCCAACCCGCGACTGCAAAAACGCTCAGAACTGGGAGAAAAGCATGCTGGTCACCCGATATCTTGCGAAAGACCTGTTCAATGGCAAGACCGTTTTCGTGACCGGTGGCGGCAGCGGTATCAATCTCGGAGTAGCGAAGAACTTCGCGGCCTTGGGCGCCAATGTGGCGATTTGCGGCCGCACCCAGGAAAAGCTGAACGCAGCGGCGGCCGAGCTCTCTGCGCTCGGCGCCAAGGTCTGTGCAGTCGCTGCCGATGTGCGCGAATTCGGGGCCCTTGAGAAGGCCTTTGCGAGAAGTGCGGCGGAACTGGGTCCCATGGACGTGCTGGTGTGCGGCGCTGCCGGTAATTTTCTGGTGCCCGCCGAGACGCTTTCGCCCAACGGTTTCAAGAGCGTCATCGACATCGATCTGCTCGGTTCGTTCAACGCCTCGCGGGCGTCATTCGAGCAGCTGCGGGCGACCAAGGGCACCATCATCTACATTTCGGCGGGCATGGCCTACATGCCGCACGCTTTCCAGGTGCACGTGGGCGCTGCCAAGGCCGGCATCGACATGATGATGAAGAACCTGGCCATCGAATGGGGCCGCCACGGCGTACGCACCAACAGCATCGTGCCCGGGCCGATCGAGGGAACTGAAGGGATGAAACGGCTGTCGGGTGAAGCACAGCTGGCAAAGTTCATCAACGGCATTCCGCTCAAGCGCATGGGCACGGTGGACGATATCGGCCAGGCCGCCGTTTTCCTGGCCTCACCGCTCGCTGCCTACATTTCCGGCTGCGTGATGGTGGTGGATGGTGGCCAGAACCTGGCCGGTTCGGCTCTGTTCAACATGGGTGCTGAACAGATGCTTCGCGCCCAGGAAGGATGACAGATCATGAACCTGGAGACCGTGAATCTGGTCGTCTCAGAGAGGGTTGCCCGGATCGAGCTGAATCGGCCGGACAAGGCCAATGCGATGAACCGGCAGATGTGGCAGGACATCCTGGCTGCCTTCCGCAGGGTGGACGAGATGACCGAAGCCCGCGTCGCCGTGATCAGCGGCCGCGGCAAGTACTTCACGTCGGGCATTGACCTCGACATGCTGGCGGGGCTGAGACAGCAGATGCAGGACGATTGCGATGGCCGTTCCAGCGAGAGGCTGCGCCGGACGATTCTCGACCTGCAGGACACGCTGAGCAGCATCGAGCGCTGTCGCAAGCCGGTCATCGCCGAAATCCACGGTGCCTGCATCGGTGGCGGCATCGATCTGATCACCTGTTGCGATATGCGCTATGCCGCTGCCGACGCGTATTTCTCGGTGAAGGAGATCGACGTGGGTATGACCGCGGACGTTGGTACGCTTCAGCGCCTGCCAAAGCTGGTGCCCGACGGGATCGTGCGTGAACTGGCTTACACCGGCCGGCGCTTCGACGCCGACGAAGCAAAAGCGATTGGCCTGGTGAATAACGTTTATCAGACACCCGAGGCCCTGCGCGCAGGTGTCGCGGAAACCGCCGCTACCATTGCCGCGAAGTCGCCGCTGTCGATCCGCGGCATCAAGGAGATGATCCTTTACTCGCGCGACCATTCGGTGGCCGACGGTTTGAACTACGTCGCCACATGGAACGCCGCGATGCTGATGTCGGAAGATCTCGCCGAGGCGATGATCGCGGCGAAAGAGAAGCGGGCGCCAAAATTCCGGGATTAGCGCGCGTCCGTGGTGCGCAACCGACGACTGCTTCGACTGTAGGTAATTTTGCGCTGCTATGCAGTACCCTTACAGATGAGAGCCATCGCGTCAGCCGGATATCGAGCAATTGCTCCAGACATGCGCGGCTATGGACGCAGCTCAGCTCCGGCGGACGCAAGCTTGTACACGCCGCTGCAAACGACTGGTGACCTGGTTGTCTGCTCGATGCGCTGAAGGTCCCCAGCGCCGTCCTCGTGGCCCATGACTGGGGTGCGGCTCATGCGTGGAGCGCCGTCCGCCCCTTGGAAAGGCGCGAAGATCACCCAACCTTCCTGTTTCATTGCGGGGAAGGTGGATGGCCTGGAGCAGCTTTATCCACCCGCGGACCAACTCCGCCCCTTCGTTCCCGGTCTCGTGGGCCGTCTCGAACTCGACAATGTGGGCCACTGAGTACAACACGAGGCCTCAGTCGAGGTCAGTGATCAGCTCGTGAAGTTCCTGCGCATCGTACAACCCGGCTAACTCGCAACCGAAACGGCACTTAGGGTTTGGTCGAAACAATCGATTCGCGCGCCCCGCCCGATGCCGCCGCAGG
>WNFP01000383.1_pt1 | contig 33165 bp, 28 predicted proteins | sample 5400201 | NCBI WGS metagenome assembly WNFP01 (sample SAMN13153355, study PRJNA577476) | soil metagenome | isolation source: 115 cm saprolite under Madrone tree | place: USA:California | collected 2016-06-14 | reverse complement strand
ATCCGGTGAAAGATCGAGAATCGAAAGCCGCCGATGCCCGAAGGCAACACCGGCCTGGCAGTCAACCCACACACCCGAATCATCTGGACCGCGATGGGAGAGTTGATCGGCCATCCGCGCGACCACCATCTTCATCTCGAATTCGGTTTCTGCAGCGGGCGTCATGAATCCGGTTATTCCGCACATAATTGGACTTTCTGACTGCTCTTACGCAGGATGTTCTCTGCCAAGAGCAGATTCCGTTTGTCTCGGATCGGCGAGGTCTTGACCCAACGGGCGTCTATCCGCGCTACGTAAAAATAATTCCGCTCGCATTGCCGTACTTAGGTTGAGATTAAACTCCCGCACGATCTTCCGGCGGCCAGTCATGCCCATCCGGCGGCAGAGCGCAGGTTGCTCGCGAAGGTACTGAAGGGCATCGGCAAGGGCAACCGCGTCTCGGGGGCGGACGAGAATCCCACAGCTTTCATCCACGAGTTCGGGAATTCCACCACTCGCCGTGGTGACCACGGGCGCACCACAAGCCATGGCCTCCTTCAACACGTTAGGAATACCTTCACGCTTGCCGCTAGCCGTCGGAACTGTTGCCAGCACCACTACGTCAGTTCGCGAGAGATGTTCGATGACTTCATCATAAGTCTGAGGACCGAGCAGCAGAACTTTGTCGCACAGGTCCGACTCTTTGATTTGCTTCTCAATTTTTGACATTAGTGGTCCGTCGCCGATCAACCCACATTCAAACAGTAGGCCTCGCTCCTTGAGGACTCGGCACGCTTCGACAAGGTAGGTGTGACCCTTCACTTCCTCGAACCTTGCAACGCAGAGAATCCTCAACAGCCTCTTTGGCTCACACTCGGGGCGCGGTGACAAGCGATCCACGTCCACCCCGCCATGAATAACGTGAATCTTCTTGGCAGCACTTGGGCCGCACTTACGAAGGATGATTTCCTTGTTGTATTCGGACACCGAAATGACAAAATCGGCGGCTTCAACTTTTTCTTTCAACATGTGCCCGTCCGCCTGAACATCCGAACCTCGAGCCGTAAAGCTAAAGGGAATCCCGGTCAGGCGATGAACAATCAGTCCGGCTACAGCGGCGTGGTACGCAAAGTGCGCGTGAACATGTTGAATCGCTTGTTTCTTAATTTCATAACTAAATCGAACTACTTTCGGGAAAAAAGCGAGGACTCCGCCAAAACAGCGAACACATCCCCAGGTTCCTCGCAATACTTCTGCGAAAGTCCTGAAGTAGCGGCCCGGATCGTCGCGAATGAAGTGCCAGTGGGCACGAAGGATGGCCGGAGATAGCAATGGAAGATAGTGACCGCGTGTAATCCACTTCTCAGCTTCAGGATGGACGACTTTCGGATGCTCGCGAAGCAGGGAATACAGTTCGACTGTCACGCCGAGCTTCTCCAGGGCCTCCAGTTCATACAAGACAAAGGTTTCTGTAACCACGGGGAACCGCGAAACGATCTGGGCAAGCCGCAACGGCTGGCAGGCATGTGGAAAAGATGACGGCGATGACATGCTTGCGCTCTGTTCAGACATGATCTGTGTGATATTCAGGAAGCCCACGCGTCAAGACTTCCTTTTGCTTTCGCTCCCGCCAAGCATCCAAGCGGATGCCCAGTTGCAGCAGGCGCAAGCAAAAGATCACTGGCGCGGTTCGCGGCATGATGACAGTGCGATGCAAAAGCAGCGGATCTAAGGAGCCCAGTTTGTTTTGCCCGCTCAGCGTAGTGAAAGCAAGACGAATGCCTTGTTGCCGGAGGTAGGAAACAGCCATGCCATTGTGGTTGCCATTCGGATAGCAGAAGATCGGCAGGCACACACCGATTTCTCTTTGCAGATCTTCCAGAGAACCCTGAACCTCCTCTCGCATTCGTTCGGGCGTAATTTGCGTCATGAGGGGGTGTGTTCGTGTATGAGATCCAAGTGTTAGCCCCTCGGAGGAGAGTTCTCGAAGTTGCTTCCAGGTCAAAACGCTGCCTCCTTGTACGCAACTCGGACCGAGTTCAGCGCAAAGGGAATCGACCAAGCGCATCGCCTCACAGTGAGGAATGGTCGTCATGTGATTCTGAACCATGCGCAAGCTTCTGCGTTTCTGATCTGCAGGGTGCAGCGCAAGTTGGCCGAGTTGAGGGACGTTTATCTCTGCCCGGGGTGTCGCGGCGAATGCCTGATAGAGCTTGTCCCACCAAAACACCCGCTCCGGGTGATCTGGGTAAGCCGTAGGAACGAACAGGGTCGCCGGCAAGCGGAATTGTTGGAGGATGGGCCAGGCGATGTCGACGAAGTCCGCATAAGCGTCGTCAAACGTTATCAGCACGGCCCGCTTAGGAAGGGGGGTCCCTTTTTCAGCAGCCTCCAGTACCTCGGGCATTGAAACCACCCGGTAGAAGCGCGCCAGGTGCTCCATCTGTCGTGCGAACCCCTGCTGAGTCGCGCTGATACTGCGCGAGTCCACTGCAGGAGCGTCCCGCAACTCGGCAACTCGATGGTATGCTAGGATTCGAAGCACTACTGTCCAGCCTTTGAAGGCCAGAGCTCGTTGTTAATCGTGCCTACCTGGCCGCAGAAAACCGTGAGCGACGCCATTTGTGTCGAAGTAGGTCCCTACGACTGCGTTAGAAGAATTTATCGCCGGCGACAGCGAGGCGAACTGGTGTCCCTCCGGCAGGTCAAAGCTCGTGAATGCACCGTCCGCCGTCCGTAGGAAGCCGCGAATAGCAAAGAAGCCCCCGCTCGTTGGAGTGAAGTACATTCCCACAACAGTGCCCCTGCCGTTTAAGCCCATCGATTGAGTGCAGCTATCACATGCCCCAGGGAAATCGAATACGGTGAAAGCACCATCGGGGGAGCGAAGATAACTATGATGGGGCCCAGCATTTGTGGTCGAAAATCCTCCCAAGATTTCTCCCCTCGAATTAATAGCAGTTGCGCCGGTGCTGCCGCCAGCGCCTTGGTTTACGTCCGGCCCGTCGATGATGATAAAGGTACCGTCCCGGGCCCGCAGGAAGCCGTGAAATACACCAGTGTTCCTGTCTGCAAAAGTCCCTACGATTGCGCCCTCCGCGTTGACGCTGTTGGCGCCGATGAAGTTATGCGGATTTACATTGGGAGGATCGAACGAGACGAACGTGCCATCGGGCGTCCACAGGAAACTGCTGTTGCAAGACGACTGCCCGCACGTCGTGTAAATCCCCGTGATTTCCACAGCGGAATTTATGCTGCGTGGAAGCGTTCCCGGGTTTGAGTTTCCAGAAGGCTCCAGGCTGTTGCTCAGCGCCGTTGGGGCATCGAAGCTGACGAACGTTCCGTCCGGGTTCCGTGTGAAGGCATGGAAGCCTCCACATCCTGGAGGATTATCTGGCTGCCCTGCCGAACAGCCGAAACTTCTATCTGCATAGGTTCCAGTGACCACACTTCTCTGGTTGATGCTCGCGGGAATGGGGCAGCCGGTGGGACCGTCGAAGGAGGTAAAAGTACCGTCAGGCTTACGCACAAAGGCGTGGCACCCAAAGTTGGAGTCCAAAAAATATCCCCCGATTACCCCAGCCGCATTGATGGCGGTGGCCCAAGTACCTTGCCCATTGGTGGTTCCTGCATCTGTGGCGTCAATTGTTGTGATGGGCGGCTCCGTCTGAGCATGCGTTCCCCAACCGAACAGCATGCCGAATAGGATCAGCAAAGTGATCGATATGGCGAAAGCGGCGGAAGGATCGAAGGTTCGCGATTTCATAACTTGGTACTCCTAAAGTTTTGGGTAATCTCTCGATGGCACATCCGCGGTCACGCGGGGCCCAGTTCACTGACAGGACCCGGAACCGCGGTTCTTATTGGTGGTTCCTTAACTTGCTGCTGTACGAATTCGGGCAATACCGCTGGCTCTTCTGAGCCACGCCTATAATTGCCCCGCGGAGAGCGGGGAATCTATTTTCGATGGTTCTTTCGTACAGCACGCCAAGCAAGAAACTGAGCCTGCTAAAACGCAAATAGCCCGGTGCTACGCTGCGATACTCGAGCTCGCACGTAAAGCCGCAACTTTCCAACTGCTTCCGAATCGCGGGCCCATCATTGAATCTGTAAAAGGTTGGAAATACTTCCTTCTCCGTGCGGCCTGAGCCGAAGTTGCGGACATAAAATTTGTGAAACCATTGCGGAGTAACTTGGGCGGCCAACATGGGGTACCAGTAGCGGCTCGGCGTTTGAAACAACAACAGGCCCTCCGGTTTGAGAACCCGCGCAATCTCCCGATGGCAAGCCAACGGCGCCTCAAAATGCTCTGCGACGTAGTAGTGAAATGCAACATCGAAAGACTCCCCGCGAAATGGCAAAAAGTCCGCGGCGCCTTGGTGTGCTTCGTCCAAGTAAGGATTTCCCAGAATGCTCTTGTCTCGATCGACGCCCACGCAGCAGGATGCCTTCCCACGCAGGTCGAAGTGATTCTGGTTCCCCGCGCCGGACCCAGCTCCTATTTCGAGCACATGATCAGTTGGCCGGATGTGCTGGAGAAGGAGTTCCTCGAAGCGTGCGTGGCGAGAAACTGGATAGTAGCGCAGCCACAACCTTTGGACCGAATCGGAGAGCTTTCCTTCAAAGGGGTCCGGCTCCCAATCACGCTTTACATTCTTTCTGGAATGGATGAGAGAGCTTCGACCAAGAATGTTCGTCATGAAACCCTGTTTGGCCGCATTGACCCACCAGGAGAAGGCGGCCCAGTATTGGAAATACCGCTACTCTGGCGCAGTATTGCCACGGCAGCGACAATTGAAATCAAGACGGATATGAAAAGCTGGGAGCTGGAGACAACTCCTCAGTGCAAGGTTCTCGGCACTTCGTTCTCTAAGGGCCTCGCGAAGCTGCATGGAGTCGGGCGACGTCGGGGCGTCCGGCACAGTGTTTTTTGAACCGCTCAGACCAGAAGAAACGAAGAGCGGAAAGGCACATCGCCCAAAAAGGCGAAAGGTCAGACCAATCAAACCATGCAGTTTCGCGCACTCCGCGAAGGGAGCGCAGCCATTGGCCGAAGGTGAGCTTTCGCTGCTTCAAGTGGTCTGGCAGCGTAATCAGGTCCAAATTCTCAACCAGCCATTTGCGCCCTTCGCACGCGGGTTCTGCCCGGACGGCCTGCCCCGTCAAATCGAGGTAACAAGCCCGCACAACATCTATTCCGTTTGGGTCAACGAATAGCCGAAAAGTGCAGCCGATGCGCGGATTTACATCGAGCAATTTGTATTGACCGTCCCTCGCATCGAAACGGCAGCCAATATCGACGATACCGCGGTAGCCGAGCGACGAAAGTAACTCTCGTATGGGGTGCTCGGCAGCTGTATTCTGCAGACAAATTCCCAGCGTGGTGATCCCGGTAGCTACCGGACGCTGCCTGAGTTTTCTCCCCATAAAACCCGCGAGACATTCTGACTTCTCATTGAAATACCCGTTGAACATCCACACCGAATCCGCATCGCCCGGAATGTATTCTTGCAGCATGACATTTTGTTGCTGCTGATTTTCCAGGGTGTCGTAGTACTGGAGGATTTTCTCGGCGCTTTGAGCGATGCTCATGGCCACATTGGTTTGTCCGAAAACGACCCGGTCGTCGATGCTCTTCAACACAATTGGGAAAACCACCTTTTCGAGGAGCTGAACAACCTCGCTGCGTGACTGAGGGAAAACGGTTTCCGGCGTGGGGTGAGCGTATTCACGACACAAGAAAAACAATTCTCTTTTGCTGCTAAGGCGGCCCGCAAGAACTCGCGGAGGAATTAGGAAACGGTAAGCCTTTTGCAACTGCTCTGCAGCTTCTTGAACCAGTGCGGCGGTGACGTTGCTGGTAGGGATCAGAATGGGACGGGTGTTGAACTTTTCCGAGACTCTGAGGAGAGCGGCGATGGAAGCTCGCGGTGTCGCTGTGCGCACGTTCCATCGGAAAACGCCGCGGCAATAGCGTGAACGAAGCGGCGGCGAGAACTGCCCATCTTCTACAGCATAAACTGGCACACCGAGCACACCGAGGCTGCGGAATATCCCTAACGCCCCGTGATGGTGAGGAGAGAGAACAACCACGGGAGCAGAAGTATCCATGCTGATCCCAGTGCTTCTCATTGCCTCGCCCAGACGAGGTCTTGGGGCTCCAAGAAACACTACAACCTCCTACCTGGCATGAGAAAAGGGCCAGCGTTGCAGGCAACGGCGCGGTGAAAAAAGGAGATTTTGTCGATCTGAGACTCGCTTGCGACCTAGAGGGCAGCAAATTCGAACTCAAGAAGGCTTCCGCGCAGTGATGAGAAGCGGGCGATCGTGAGGATCGGCTTGCGCGGACGGATTCGATCTGAAGTTAAAAACGCGGCAATCAACATCTATCCATCCGTCGCCCTCCAGCGTTTTTTTGTATTCATGAATAGCGCGATTGTGGACGGGCAGACCTATATCCGCAGACCAGTTCTGGTGCTTGGGATCATCTTCAAACAAGCACACCAGTAGATACAGCTGGCCCCCGGCTCGCATAACACGGAAGAGTTCACGGAGCACTTCGTCTTGCCGCTGAAAATAGTAGAAAGCTTCGATACTGACGATTTTTGTGAAATAGTCGCTGAGCGTGGGAATCTCTTCTGCTTGACCACGGTGGTAAGTCACGTTGGAAAACGCGCGGCTCTTCTCGCGCGCAAGACGGATCATCTCGTCAGAGATATCGACGCCCATGATGAGACACCCTTGTGGAGCTCGCTGAGCCAGGATGCGGCAGGCCCAACCCTCGCCACAACCCAAGTCGAGGATGCGGTCCGCGGCTGACAGATCCATTCTTTCCCAGATGGTCTCTGCGATGCGAGCGTGACCGCGTTCCATCGATTCGCCGCGTCCTTGTTTTGCCCAGCGATTGAAGCGCCGCCGCAGCAGACGGTCAGTTCCGTCTGTCGCCGAGGCCCATCGAATTGCGACATAGCACCAAAGCCTGCGGAGCGACTTGCGGATCTTCGCAAACGGCGATGCAAAAGGAGGGACCCGCGGATCTGCTGGGTTGCCGGCTCTGCTTACACCCATAGGGGTTCTCGCCACAACGGAAGAGGCATTCCCAGGCCACGTTCGCGCGCCGTTTGATACACGGCCCAGGCGAGCGCCACGTCATCCACACCCATACCCATGTGAGCATAGTGAATTCTCTCTGTATCGTTCTCGCGTCCCGGCTTAATGCCCAAGATCAACTCACCCAGGTTGGCGTGAATATCGCTGTCGTGAAGGAGAGCGTGTTGGTGCATGATCGCAGGAGTCATGATTCCACGATGCTTCACAACCTCCCAATCGTCTGTGACAATTTTCCGGCACTGCTGGATCAGGGCAAATTCGCATTCATGACCAGCTAGCTGGACCGTCAACGCGCCCGGTTTAATGTGCCGCGCGAACATGAGCGGTTCACGGGCTGTGGTGATCGTCACCGCCACGTCGGCATCGCACAAGGCTTCGTCAATTGATGCCACCGCGCGAACGGGCGCACCCCATCGCCGGCGACATTCATCGGCGACGGTCTCGGCTCGTGCCTTGTCGCGATTGGTCAGCGCGATCTCTTCTACTCCGGGAATCGCGGTGTAGAGTCCAAGGATTTGCGCGCGAGACTGAACGCCCGCCCCAATCATGCCGGCCTTGCGAGTGCTGCGCGGCGCGAGATAATACACTCCGAGGGCGGTCATGGCGCCGGTGCGCATGGCGCTAATGATGGTGCCATCCATAACGGCAATCGGCATGCCAGTATCCGGACAATTCAAGATGATCAATGCGCTGGCGCGGGGTAAGCCGCGTTCTCGGTTGGCGGGGAAGCTACCAATCCACTTCATGCCCATCGCGCGCACTGTGCCGCCGATGGATGCGAAGAGTGCATTGAAGCGGCCCTGATCTTCGGATTCCGCGCTGTCCTCCTGCCGCAAGACCACCTTGTGCGGGTGACGAACCTTGCCTTGCACGAAGAGCGCTTGAGCCTGTCCCACTACACGCATCGCACGCCGCATGTTGAGCAGGTCGGCCGCGAGGACTGCCTCCTGGTCGAGATAAAGAAATTCGATGGTTCTCGCATTCTCGACTGCACTCTGCGCAGACGCGCCCGCCGCAACCAGTGACGGCATGTCAACTCGCGTCAGAGCAGATTCGCCCTGTAATGCTTTCATGGAGCAAAGACCTCCGACAGTAGGCGCTAGAGTCTGCAATAAAGAATCTGACCTCGATGCTTGAGCTGCCTGACCATGCGCACGAGACGAATGGGTTGCACGTGTTTCTCGTTGAATTCAGAATTCCTGCCATACCACACATAGATCAGCTAGTCGGCGGACAGTTCACATGAGGTTTTCTGCTCAAGCCTGCCAAGAATGTGAATGGTGGCGCTGCAGAGGGCCATCAACAGCCAGAAGAACCTTTGATAGGACAAGTGCGCGAAAATTGCCGAAATCAGATAGGCGACCAAACATAAGAAGAAAGCTATTGCGGGATCGGCGAACTCAGAACCCTTCTGCTGCAGCGTTCTCCAGGCTTTCCATAAAGCACGCATGATCACAAAGATGGTTGCCAAAAAGGAAGCGAGCCCCAATATCCCCGTCTCGGCCAATGTCTCAAAGTAAAGATTGTGCCCGCGATACTTCTTTAATTGCTGAATCAGCCCCACGCGATTGCCGTAGGGCATCGAGTAGTACTCGGCGAAATGCCCCGGACCTACTCCCAGAACGGGATGATCGAGGAAAACATGCCACGCCGCGACGTTTATTACGTAGCGCCGAACGACCGAAGTGTCCGGGACCCCTCTCTGACCTTCGGTGGGTTCCTTGTAGCTTGCTGTACTATGGGCAAGCAGAGTCTTGACTGCTCCCAAGCTCGCGAAACGCAACGCCGCTTGAGGATCGAGGGCCAGGACAAGCACGCTGAGGGCAAGCCCAGCCACGATCATTTGGAGAGGTCTAATGAAACCGACATAAACCAACAATCCGAAGATGACCACGGCCGTAAGCATGGCTCCCCGCGAAAACGTGAGCATCATGCCCCCGCAAATAAGTGCCCCGGACGCAAGGGCGAGCCAGCGCAAGGCGCGCGAGCGCTCTCTTCGGAACCGGAAAGCGGCAAGGGGAAGGAGCACAACCAACACTTGGGCGTAGCGATTGGGTTCGCCAATCGGACCTGCGGACCGAAACTGAGCGCCAAGGGTCAAGCTCGTTGCCCCCTCAGGATGAAAGTTGGATTCATCGGACCAGGAATGAGCGGACTCCCTGCCGACAGGATTGAAATTGAGTTCCGCCCCCAGCATGGCAAGACCGCCATAGTTGTTGTTTTGCGTGTGCGTGACGCGCTGAACAATAGAGAGCCCTCCCATGAAGCTTCCCGCAAGCAGCAACGCCCAAATGGCCCGCCTCAGCGTCGAGTATTCTCGAACGACGTTGACCACGAGAAAATAAATCGCAACGCCTTCCAGGAGAAAGTCGATGATTTCTGAGGTGATAATTTTCCTGTCTCGAGCAAAAAAGGAGGACGTCAGGAATACAGCGAAGTATCCCAACGTAAGGTAGAAACCCCAATCAAAAGTCAATTTCTCCTTGCGAATCAGGAAGTGGTATACAAGGGGTACGCAGAGGATCAAACAAAGCCCAGCCATCACAACGACAACGCGCGAGTTTTGGCCAGCAGTAGAGATTGTCATTTGACTCGTCTGAACGGTAGTCCGCAGGATCGTGTGCGTTTTCATGCCGAGAACCGCGATGTTGGAGTAGAGCGCGAACAGCACAGTCAAGGTTCCCAATTCCGGCCAGCGCACGACGAGAGCAAAAAGGCCCAGCATCAGGACCACAGCTAAGCCCAGCGCGATGCTCTTCTCCAGGAGAAAGAAGATAAAAAATCCCAAAGCAACACACGGCGCGAGGATGCGAGTGTCATGCATTGTGGCAGTCTGAGTTGACACGATCTTCTCTGCGGTCGAAATCATTTTGCGGAGCGCCTCTTAGGCGCCGTTTAAGTACTTCCCAAGATCTGCAGAGCGTCGGCGGGCCAGTCGGCAACAGGATCAAACGTCTAGCCAAACAGCAGTCGCATAAACGGCAGGCGTAGCAATTCAGGAAACGTTTCTGCAATGCTGAGCTTCCTCTTCGTCAGTGCAAACACGCACAAGGAAGCGCACGCTGCTAAAGAAAGCAAAGTATAGAAGTTCAATGGTGTAAACGAGCCAACAAGAAATAGACCGCATGCGCATAATGCAATCGTTAAGTAAACCGAAAGATAACGCCGATCAAAAGCATGAAAATCCGCTGTGCGTACTAGACCCGCTTGCAATAGCAGGTTGTATCCAATCATCGTCGACGTGGAACCGATCGCAGCGCCTAATGTCCCGTATAGCTTTATCAAAACTGCGCTTACCACCAGGTTGGCCGCCGCCGTCACCGCGCTTGCCGCAATGACATAGCGCAATCTTTCGAACACCTTCAGCGTTTGAAGATTGAAGCCGACGATAACATTGAAATAGATGGCGAGGGAAAGCAGGGACAATACGATACCGGATGGTGCGTAACGTGCTCCGAAAAGAAATATAGTGACAGGCTTTGCAAGAGAAAAGGTAACGGCGAAGACTGGAAAAGACAGTACGGACATCCAAGCGGCTGTCTGCCAGTAAAGGCCGTTGATGCCTCGGTAGTCCAACTTGGCGAAGAGGCGCGCCGCAAGCGGCGTGTACAGTAGTGTGAAACTCGCAAAACCAATGTTGTTGAGTTCGGCGATCGGAAGCGCAGCGCGGTAAAACGCGACCTCCGACATGGTCCGCAGACGGCCCAGCAGGAAGATATTCACGGGAGCGATGCAAAGGGCAACGGCCGAAACGAGGCCCGGCAGAACGAAAGCAAACGTTTCTCGGACAGGGATCACGACCTCTTTAATCTGAAACAGCTGTAAGAGCCCTTGCTCACGCAAAAGCTTTACGAGGAGGGCTCCGTAGATCAGCACTCCGACTGCTCCGGTAACGACATATCCGTATGCCAGGGATACAATCGAGCTCTTCATCCACAAGAGAAGAACTACCACGCCAAGCTTGAGTCCAGGTCCCAGCAAGTACCGGCGAAAGAAAATGTCGCGGGTGTCCGCAAAGCTGGCGAAAAGACTGTCCAAAAGCGCGTCCGCCGATTCGACAGGCACTAACACGATCAAGATCGAAAGCAGGGCCAAAGGAGGCAGACCCTCGTGAGTAGTGATAGGTGAAAAAAACAGTGGCGCTTGCCATATCATGCCAATGATAGAGATCCCGGTAATTAGAACCGCTCCCACGGCCAAAAGAATCGTGCCTAACATCTTTCCGTACTCGCCGTTTTCCCGGTAAATCGGGACGAAACGCGGAATCGCATCCTGCAGCCCCAATGAAGCAAAGAGTCGGATGAAACTGACCACAGCGAGTCCGTAAGCCAGCTCTCCATAATCCCTAGTCGAGAGATAGCGCACCGTCAGCACTTGGGTGAAGAAATTGATACCCAGAGACAACGTGCGCCCGAACAGAAACAGGCTCGAGCCTCGGATCTGCGTTCGCGTCGTTTCCTGCACGCTGTGCGTTTGGGCCGCGGTTCCCAAGACTGCTTCCATTCTATTTGGTCGCCTTCGCTTGAAGTGGCTGCGAAGGTTGACAGTTGTTCAGCGTAAGCCTCCCTCTGACTTCAGAAGTAGGCTCTTTGTCGCTGTCGAGATCTAAGACGACATTCATGCGTCCTGGTGCGCCATATTGCAGACACCACTGGCCATCCAGCTGCGAGAGAAAAGCGTCACCCTGTTGAACGAGTCACGCCAATTCGCGATCATGAGCACAGAAAAGCAAAGGAGCAGTCCCCCAAAAGAAACAGCGTGCGTACGATAACTCCTGGGCATGCCGAATTTGGAGCCTGCCATGGACACCTATCGCTCCGCGGCTCCTTGCGTCCTAAAACAGGTAATCAAAAACGGTTGTCATATGGCGTTCTGCCGCCCGATCTGCACTACTTCTGCAATCCCGCCACCTTTCGAATAGTAGATAAACATCCGATGCGTTGTCTTGTTACGTCTCGCAAAGCAACTCTGCGCAGATTCTCATATGCTTTCATCTGAGTCATGAAATCCAACAGCCATTTCAGGGATTCCCTGTTGTATTCGGGTCGCAGAGAATAATAAGCGGAATAATCGGGCATGCACGACTGCAGCAAAGTGGCAATCTCGAGCTCTTCTCCGGTAATAGCGCTCGGCGGCCTACGAAGGCTTGCCAGGGGAATCCTTGTGAGCATAGCGCCAAGGGTCTTACTCAAAATCCGGTACCCATGACCACAGGCGCCGGAAAAGCCGCCCTTTCCAAAGCGCGACATTGCATGAAGCACCTGTAAGCCTGGTCGCAAAGCACGCGCCCACTGTATCCCGTACACTGCTGACGCACCCCTCCCATTGCCACCCAGATTTGCTGGCGCAAGCGGTTTGCCGTGTGCGTCACAGCAACTTGCACGAACTTAAGTGCTGGAATCGCGCTGGAAAGTAAATATACAGAGCGGGGCCCTCAGGCAAAAATCACGCGTATCAAAGGCATCTTCAATAACTCTGGGAACGTTTCGGCAATTCTGAGCTTCTTCCTAGCCACAGAAAATACTAGGAATGACATGCAGGCAACCAAAAGCAGAGCGAAGGTCAAACTCATCGAGTGGAGCGATTGAACGAGGAATAGGCCGCCAGCGCTCACCGCGATACACAGGTACACAGGCAGATAGCGACGGTCAAACACGCTGAAGTTCGACGTCGGCAGTAACCCAGCCTGCATCAATAAGTTAAAAATGATGAGTGTTGCCGCTGTGCCGGCTGCGGCACCAAAGGCTCCATGTCCGGGAACCAAAAGGAGACATAGCCCAACGTCTATCAGCGCTGCGACCAAGCTCACCAGAACGATGTAACGCAGCCGGTTTAGAACTTTAAGCGTTTGCAGGTTGAAGCCGAGAGCAACGTTCGTATAGCTCCCCAGAGCCAACAACACCAGGATGGGGGCGGACCGAGCATAACGGGCTCCGTAGAGGAACCCGGTTAGAGACTGCGAAAACGAAAAGGTAAGCGCAAAGACCGGAAAGGACAGTACGGACATCCATGCTGCCGTCTGCCAATACAGTCTATTGATTCCACAAAAGTCCGCTTTGGCAAAGAGGCGCGCCGCCGCTGGCATGTACAGAAGGGTGAAGCTCGCCATAACCACACCATTTAATTGAGCCACAGGAACCATGGCACGATAGTAGGCCACCTCTGCCATCGTGTGCAGATAGCCCAAGATAAAAATGTTGACCGAGTGGATCGCCACTGTGACGAGGCTAGAACTGAGTCCAGGAAGAACGAATGCCAAAACTTCGCGTGCCGGGATTTTCAGCGTGCTTGACCGCAGTTGCTGGAAAAGCTGTCTTTCCTGCAACAGACGTACGAGCATCCATGCGTAAATTGCGATTCCAGCCGCGCTGGCAAATAGATATCCGTACGCCAGGAAAACCACTGTGCTCTGCAGTCCGATGAGCAGCAGCACGGCGCCCAGCTTGAGGCCTGGACCCAAAATATACTTGCGAAAAAAAATTGCCCGGCTTCCGGCAAAACTTGCAAAGAGGGAATTAAACAGCTCATCGGCCGCATCCAGTGGCACCGCCATAATCAGGATTGATAGAAGGTGCCGGGGCAATTTTTCGTGCGTCATGAAATGGGTAAGAAGCGTGGGTCCGCTCCAGATGGCCACAATAATCAGCAGCCCCGCTAGGGAGACCGTGCCTATAGAAAGCAGGATCGTGCCAAGCATCTTTGGAAATTCGCGGTTCTCTTGATAGATGGGAACATAGCGAGACACTGCCTCGTGCAATCCGAGGGTGGCGAATGGTTGGAAAAATGCCACCACGGCCAGCGCGTAAGCCAGAGCGCCATACTCCGCCGTGGCAAGATAGCGGACCATCAACACCTGAGTCGAAAAATTTATTCCCATCGCCAGGAATCTACCGACTAGGAAAAGGCTGGACCCGCGGATCTGTTTGCCAGTGGCATCCTGCTCGCCGGGCGTGTGTATCGTTTCAGTTTCAGAAAGTACTTGCATGTTGCTGGACTGAACCGCTTGGCGATTTTATGCTAGTGCGTGTATAGATTCGGCAGCAGTCGCGGCGGTCGTAGGGTTGCTGCAGAGCTGAATTGCCTTCAGGAGCTCGGGGAACACATGCGGATAAGGAAGCCGCACGATGTATGTCTCTCTTCCATGGAGCCCGCGGGCGAGTATTGCTAACGAATACTCGACCGAGCTTTCAATGAACTCATTCCTTCGACTGGGAAAAACAAATCGGTAGGCGGCGTAGTGCCGCTGGAGCGCTGATAGCTCGTGTTGTACCAGAAAAGTCAGGCGAGCAGCCATCTCGAAAGGAGTGATGCGTTCCACATCGATTCTTTGATCTTCTTGGCTGAGAAAAAGAAATATCTTGTCTGCTGGCGCACCTGTGCAGCAAACCTTGTCTCGGAAGATGGCTGAAAGCGGTATGACTTGCCGCAGCCGGTCCCCGAGCGCCATTGACACTCTCTGGAGACTACGGAACGCAAAGCTGCTTCGAATCCTCTCGTCGCGAATCATTTTTTGCAATCCGTGCAGAACGTTGATTCCACGGAATGCGCAACGGTTCATGAGGCTCACTGCACCCCGTACCTGGGACAAACTCGCAAGATGCCAAGGCGCAAGCTCGAGCGGCCTTACGAGCCCGTACATTCTCTGATCGTTGCTACAGAAAAGCACCCACTCTTCCCCTACATACTCCGCCCCTTCTGAAGCGAACCCCAAAAGCGCGGTCGTTTTCCCACAGTGCGCCCAACCGGCCATCAATAGGCCTACGCTGTCGTATACAACAGCAGCAGCATGTAGCGGGATGTACCCTTTTTTGAGAGCTGTCAAGCCGACGATCGGCATCAAAAGTGGCACTGATTCGATTTGGCTCCTGCAAACTATCTCGCATGAATCTCCAATCCGGTCGAAAGGGATGCGGGCTTTGACTCGTCTTGTTCCTTCTTGCAACAGAAAGAATCCATCGTCCGTAAAACCCCTGTCATCGCCTAGAAATCTGATTCCGCTTGCAGACAGATCCTCCACAAACCGTACAGTGATTTCGGGGTTGGTCAGCGGCAGTCTGGACGGGCATCCGAGCAGTTTGTGGGCTGCACTGAGGTCCCTTGGCGAGGGATCGATCAGACGGATTCGAACCATACCGTGGATGTCGAAGTCAATCTTTCCAAGAGATTCAGGAGTTGCTGTGGCAGGAAGGTCCATGGTGCGTCTTAGAAACTCATTCCTCCGGTCTGTTCTGATGACTGGGCTGCGTTTATCGACGCGCTATTCGAACAATTTCCCTAATCTTTGTAATCGCCATCTCAGCCCGTGACCGGCATCCGGTCGCGTGTTCTGGTATTCCTGCTCAATAAGCCTGCTGACTTCGGCGTAAACGACATCAAAAGGGCGAGTGGCGTCGATCCGGACGAAGTTCTTCACCCTGTCCCCCAAACGAATAAAAGCCTGGCGGCGACGCTCTAATTCCTCTAGTGTCTTTTCGCCCTTGCGAGCGTAAAGCACCTCCGCCGGGGCATCCAAATAAATTGTGAGGTAAGGCCGTGGGTAGCAACGTTGCAGAAGCCATCGGTGTAGACGCTTGTCGGCAGGTTGCTTCTCCTCACCGATTCCATCGAGTGTGAAGTCGTAGAGGAAGTGACGGTCATATACAACCGCGTATCCGCAAATCTGATAACCCCACGACAACAATTGCCGGTACCACTCTTCCAAGAGACGATTGATCAGGCGGCCAATGGCCCACAGCCAGCCACCCAAGCTCCGCTTTTCATGTTCTCCCCTAGGAGTCGAGTCATCGCCGGAGCGGTAGACTCCGGATCTTGTGTTCTGGCGGTGCTTAAAATGTTCGAGCAGGCGAGAAGTCAGCAGAGCGTGGTCGCTCGCTTCAATATTTATGCCCATGTATAAGCATTTGATCGGGACTGCGCGAGAGGCCCTTAGCCCAGCAGTTAGGCTCGTTTTCCCAGCGCCATCGGGTCCAATCAACGCGACACTGAACATGCGTCCTATCCTTTGCTCCCTTCAGTCTGTTCGGCAGGAAATACGGGGCGAGGCGCAGTCGCAGAATAGTTGCCATATTCCGGCGTCTTGATAACTCTCATCTTTGCTTCCGCGACGCACAATTCTCCGGCTGCGAGTGCCTTCGCAATGGGCTGAAACAAATGCCTCTGCAACAGCAAACCGAGCCGTTTTTCGGCAATCGCAAGGTTCGTGTAATGGCGAAACCTGGATCTGATTCTGGCCGGAATTCGAGGTTGCTCGGGATCAAACTCCCACGGATGGAAATACGTGACAACGGGCTTTTTGTAATGTTGTTCAAAATGCCAAAAGACCCATTCCGTGTATGAAAAGGGAAAAAGGCGAAAATATCCCCCACCAGCTCCTGGAAGGTTGAATCCCGCTATGCGAACCGTTGGCGGAGGGACTTCCGTCAATTCTGCACCGTTACGGCATGGATAGACGTAAGCAAATCTCGGAGCATCAGGGATACCGTACAAATCATGGCGAATCGGATAAATACTGGAGTCGTATAGGAAGCCTTCCTCGCTGAGGACGTCCAATGCCCAGAAGGAATCTCTGTTGATTGACCACGACGGGGCCCTATAACCGCAGACTGGAACGCCTGCCGCTTGCTCAATTGCATCTTTGCTTATGCGCACGTCCTCCCGGAATTCCGACGGTGTCAAGGAACAGACGCGCCGATGCCAATAGCTGTGACAGGCTAGTTCATGCCCTTTCGCTTGCACCTCCCGAACGAGACTTGGAAAATGATCGGCTACCCATCCCAGGAAGAAAAAAGTTCCCTTCGCACCGTGCCGTTCGAAAAGATTCAGAATTCTGCGGGTATTCTCAACCACTCTCGAGGGCCAATTCTCCCACGTGCTTCGCGGAAGGTCCTTAGCGAACGCTTCCACTTGGAAGTAATCCTCGACATCCACGCTCAGTATGTGCCTTATGCGCAAGCTTTCTTTTGTAGTTCTTGTGGAATGCGAATTGTCCAAAAGCTGTTTCCGGTCGTTGCGAATTTAAGAATCAGTCGGCCGCCAAAAGCTTGAAATCGTCAAATGCCTTGAAAGGGAATTGTGCTTAGACTTGCCGCTGTGCGTTTCAGCTTCTTATACGCGGGAATCCGGCAACTCTGATTTAGTTGGCCCCGCGACCGAAAAGGATCACCTTGAAAGTTGCCAGGATGATGGCCAAATCCAGCATGAGGGAAAGGTTCTTGATATAGTACAGCTCATATTCGAGCTTGCGTTTTGCGTCTTCGATATTGGATCCATACTGATACTTTATTTGCGCCCAGCCAGTGACTCCTGGTCTGACGCTGTGCCTGCGCCAATACATCGGAATTATTTGCTCCAGCATGTGGCAAAGTTTCGTCTGTTCTGGGCGCGGGCCAACCAGACTCATTTCGCCACGCAAGACATTAAACAGTTGCGGCAGTTCATCCAAACGAAACTTTCGCAATAGCTGCCCGACACGGGTGATGCGCGGGTCGTTGTTCTGCGCCCAACTCGGTCCACCGGCTTCAGCGTCCTGAAACATCGAACGGAACTTCAGGATAGTAAACGGATGTTGACCCAACCCGACGCGTTCCTGCCGAAATAAGATGGGGAATCCTGTCTCCATACATATGGCGAGCGCAATCACACCCATTAACGGCAGCACGAGAATTATTCCGAGTAGTGAAATGACAATGTCTATGGAGCGCTTCGTGGTTAGGAGAAACCGAGACTTCCGGAACCCAGCGGAAAGAAACAGCCAGCTCGGCTCCAGGTTCGCTAACAGAATCTGCCCGGTCATTTTCTCGTAGACGCTATGTGCGTCCGCGACCTGCACTCCTGAAAACTTCAATTGCAGGAGCTGTTCGACGGGCGTGCAACCTCGTCGTTCGTTGAGCGACAAGATCACTTGGGTGACGGCTTTTTCTTTCACAATGTCACTCACCTGATTTACGGAGCCAATGATGGAAGGATTTATAAGCGATTTCCCTATGTTTTCTCCTTTCTCGTCGAGAAACCCGACAACCTTGACGTTTAGTTCAGGTCGCGCGAGAAATTCTCGCACCAGGGTGATGCCCGCCTCCGCGGTGCCAAGAACGAGCACTCGCTTCTGGTCCTTTTTCATATTCTTTCTTTAGGTTCTTGTGTTCGGTGGGGATGCGCGTCAAAAGTTGTCAGCGATTTGAGATTTTCGCCCGATGCTTCTCGGGCGCGATTGCCGTCGGATTGCACGCCGTCTTGCACCAGGCGATCCAGTGCAAAAGAATCCGCCCTTCCTCAGGCATTGTTCCTCGGCACAGTAGCCAGCAGCGGAATCTCCAGGTATTCCTCGACCTCCTCGAGCGTCCGGAATGACGGGTCCAGATATTCCATCAGGAAGCCGAGCCCCAGGCTGACTAGTGTGGCAACCACCACGGCCAGCAGCACTTTTACAGTTGTCGGCAGACTCTCTGGCACCAACGGCACCATGGGCGCCTCCGCAACCGCGGCATTAATGATCTTCCGTTGATCAAGAGCGTCCGCGATGCGGGCTTCTTCGCGCTTTCGATGATAAAGGAGATAATTCTCCTCGTTAGCTTTGGCCGTCCTCAGTAAGTCCTGCTGGACTACCGACTCGCCCTCCAACTTCAGCGCTCTGCTCTCAAGTGCCTTCAGGGCGCCGGACATGGCCGAGGCCCGGGCTTGCAGACCCATTAAGTCCGCCTGGGCCTTCACCAGCTCTGTTTTGAGCCAAGCGTGCGCGGGGTCTTGATCCGTCGTCTCTTCTCGAATGCCCCGTTTTTCAGCTTCGGCGATGGAATTAAGAGTCTCAGAAATTTTCTTTTCGACTTCCTCAACCAGTGGATACGATGGATCAAACCGTTCGAGCAGTTCTGTGCGCTTGAGTTCCAAGTCTAGCAGTGTGGTTTTCAGATTGGCCATGAGCTGAGGATTGTCCGCCACCTTAATCTGCGTGGTCACGCGCTCGGGGACAGTCCGACCTTCCGCCTGGAGCGTGCCAAGGCGCTTCTCCGTTTCCGCAATTGATGCCCGCGTTTGCTGAAGCGTGAGATCGAAATCGTTGATCTTCTGAAGAGCTACCTGCTTCTCGAAATCAGCCGAAACAATGCCGGTTTTTTCTGTGAAATTCACTAACTGCCCTTCCGAGGCCTCCATTTCTGTCTTGTATTGCTGTGCCTGGTGCTGGAAAAAGTCAGATGTTCCTTGTGGTCGGCGAATTGTAGTGTGCTTAGCGAGGTACAAATCCCCCAACTCCTTGAGCACCTGCGCAGCGAGTTCCGGCGATTGAGCTTGATAGGTGATTTTAATGATGTCTGAAGCGTTGAGCGGAATCACCTGTAGGTCTTTCGTTTCCATTTTGAGAACTGCCTTGTACACTCTCGTCTGTTTGTCCGCCGCTAGTCCAAGGGCTCCAAGCACGCGCAGCTCGATGGCCCCGACGGACCACGGGTTTCTGGGTTCATAAAGTTCCAAATCCAGGACTGTCTTTTCCAAAGAATCTCGGCTCTGGAACAGCTCGACCTCCGACGTAATTTCGTCCAATGTCAAGTTGCGATCGGCTTGGTTGACGTTCGGTTCGGTGGATACCACCGGGTCTACGCGCTCCCGTTGTACAAGGATCTTCATCTCTGTCTCGTAAGTCGGAGGCAAAATCAAAATCGCCAAGAGGGATCCCGCCATTAGCCCTGCGAAGGCCATGACAATCACCCGTCGTCGTCGGAATGCCATGCCCACCAAATCGCGTAGCGTAAAGGAGTTTTTCGTCTTCCCATTGCCGTTTTCATTTCCGTTGCCCTTGTGTCCGTTCAGTTTTTCCGAATTCATGCTCTCCATGACAGGTCCCTCCTTGCGCCCTCAGTGTTCCGAATGCACTGGATAGTGAAGACTGAATCATGGCCTCGGCATTCGAGCCTTTTGAGCCCATCGAGAATCAGAGGTACGATGTTTTTGGGCCAATATATCCGACCGTTCCGCGCACACTGTTTTTGATTTCCTGAGAAAGAGAAGCCACCTTCTGGATCGACCTTCATTCATTGCCCCAATAAGGGCAAGGGTCCAGTACAGACCTTCTATGAACTCCTCGCCTTCGGTGGTTAGAGTCTTCTGTAGAGCGTTTCAGGGATGGAAAAAGCGTGGTTGTTGAGCACTGCACCCAGTACGTTCACATTTGCAGCAAACAGATTTTCCTTTGCCGTGCGCGCCGCCTCACGGCGTGTAACCATTGACTCCAGAATTAGAATAACTCCGTCAGCGATCTGGCCAAGTAGCAGTGCTTCAATGTATTTTTGACCTATTGGTGGGCCATAAATCAAAACATAGGAGAATTCTTGGCGGAGTTCTTCGATGAGGTGTCGCAACCGCTCGCGTTTCCACAATGCCTGTGTCCTTCCGCAGTGAGAACCACCGAAGAGCACGGAGACGTTGCTTCCCTGGAGGGGGTGAACGAAATCTCGGATGGGCCCTGATTCGAAGATGGCATCGGAAAGTCCCCGCGAGTTGTCCAAGCCGAGGTACTGGTGCAAAGAGGGAGACTGGAAGTTTCCCTCAACGACGCATACTGAGGAGCCTGTGTGGTGGGCCAAGTTCTGCCCTGCCCGAGTGCAAATACCCCCTGCTCCATCAATCTGCCCGACTCCACAGAAGACCACAACGCGCGGCACTTCGTGAGCAGGCAACATGAATACTCTCCGCACTAACTCTGCCTCTTCCACACTACCGATCGGGTCAGTGCGCAGGGAAATGCACGGATCTTCTGAGCTTTTTTGAGAAGTGGCAATTGCTCCAAACAGTTCTGTTGTTTCTTTGGCTCGCAAGAGTACTTCAATATTTTTGCTCATGCGTTACTCCTTCAAGCACATTCGGTCGGCTTACAATTGAGTGAGCTCGGTGCCAGGATCGTGGACGTCGCTTTCTGCGCCGATCTTGCAAAGCAATTTGAGATTGCCAGAGGTGATGTTTGCCCTAACCATTTCGAATCCCCATAAGCCCTTCCGTCCATAAGAGGAGCAGGGTCAGTAAAGTCTCCAGGCTTTGATTGTGGCCCCACAGCCACTATGTCGCCCCATCTGAGGCAAGTATCTCCACATCCAGGTCCTGGAGCACTTCATTTACGATCCTTGCGTCAACAACATTCCGCTGCGTCTGGATCCCGTAGAATAGGGATGCCAGCGCCTCATCATGTGAGGGACTGAAGTAAAGAAAACGAGGATCGAGAGTGACCCCAAATGGTTGCCCGCGTAGACCGAAGTGATCTAGAAACATTTGCTTTACTTATGACCGTTTCTTGGGAATGGCGAATTCCAAACAGAAATGCCCGGTTACTCGGTAATTTTCAACGGCTGTGCGGCGGCGGTTACAGCTGCCCCGGATTTAAATACGTTCCCACAGTGACAATCGGTATAAAGCGTTTTATCTTCGAAATGGTGTTCTTGGGAACGTACAACATGTCACCAGGCCTCAGATATGCGTCTTCATGGAGATTGCCAGTCTTGAGCATTTCCTTTAGGTTGAACTGATGGCTCTCCGCCCAGTCGTTCGAAACACGGCGGAAGAGCCAGACCTGTGAGTGTTTTGAGGCTTCTGTGAAGCCGCCTGCGATGGCCACTGCCTGAGTCAACGTCGTGTCTCCGCGCAATTCAAACTTGCCCGGATGCCCAACTTCTCCACCCACGATGAAGTACGGCTTTTCGAAGTCCATGAGCCGAACGTTGATAATGGGGTTATGCAATGTTTTCGCGTAGGCAAGGCGAATCGATTCAGTGACCTCAGGAATTGTTTGTCCCTCCACGTGTAAGTCGCCGACACTCAGCAAGGTGATATAGCCATCTGGCTGGACGGTGACCGTCTCATTCAAGTCTGGTGTCAAAGCGAAATTCAGCTGCAGAACGTCGTCTTTACCCAATTGGTATCGCGGATTCCGCCGATGTAGCTCAGGACGGTCCGCTTCCTGAGCAGTCCTTGCGGGCCCGCGCGCCGCGGTCAGCGCTTCCGCTGTGAAGGCCACTGGCTTTCCTTGGGCCGCGCATGCGTATCCAGCTGTCACAAGAAAAACTCCAGCTCCGAAAAAACAAAGAATTCTGTTTTGCATGGATATTTCTCCTCGCTTCCCTTCGTTCGAATTTCGGTTCGGCCACGCAGAACCAGCGGTCGTCAATGACACGCTTGTGTGCCGGAGTCCGTGAACGTTTGTCCGGCAACTGGTATGAACTGCCAATCGTAACTTGTCGCATGCAAAGTGAACTGAATGACACCGTGAGTCGTACTGTTTCGCACTTCGCTATTGGCCGCAGGCGTCGCGTCAAAAGACATTAGGGTTTCGCCACCCGTGCCGACGACAAATTCACGAATGCCATGAACCAAATCCATATTTCCATTGGGGTTTTGCGGGGCGAAACGCTCGTAATTGTGGGCATGCCCGTTGACTACCAAGTCGGCGCCAGCGTTGTAGAGGATTTGCCAGAACGGTTGTACGACTAGAGTCGCGTCGGCACTTGTAGAACTGTAAAGGGGAGTATGCCAAAGAGCCATGGTGCATACGGCTTGGTTGGCGGCCAAGTCCGTTTGAAGCCATTGCCCCTCGGGCGAGGTGGCAGTGCAACCCCCAGGTAAGGTCGGAGCCGGCGTGCAAACACTGTTGAGAACCACTATATGCCACGCACCATAATTAAAGCTGTAGTACCCCTTTGTAGGATCGCCTGCTGTCGGTCCGAAATAATTGAAATATCCAAAGGCGTTTGGAGCGATGAGGTCGTGTACGCCTGGCACCGGGTGTAGCCGCGCGCGGTGGCGTCCCCATGTGGCATCAAAGCACCTGGCAAACTCAGTTTCTAGGCCGTCCACATAGGCCAGATCGCCGATGGCAAATACACTACCTGGAGTGGAATCGAGCAAGGTTGCCGTTGCCTGTGGATAAAAGAGGTTGTCCGGCCCGCACCGGGCAATATCACCTGCCCCAGCAAACACCACATCCTGCGTCTGCGCTCTAACACTCCCAGTAGGCAACCCAAGTACTAGGAGTAGAGCACAGCATAGAACGGCAATGGCTTTCTTCACGCCTAGCCTCCATTCCTTCTCATCAAATGGAACTGTTATCACTGACCTGTTCCTCTGAGACTCGCCGTTTGCGGACTGTTGAACGCATTGTCTGAGACGTTGAGCAAAGCTGTCCGCGTACCGGTTGCGGCAGGCAAGAACGTGACGTTTATATTGCAATGGGCCCCGGGCGCCAGCGAATTAGGGCAGTTGTTGCTCGCAAAGTCCGCGGGGTTCGTCCCGGTAATGGCGATGCTGCTGATGGTGAGCGTCGCGTTGCCCGTGTTCTTCAGCTGAATGGTTTTTGCTTTGCTGGTTGTCCCCACTTTTTGATTGCCAAAGGATAGGCCGGTGGGATTTAAGGTCGCCATGGGACCCACGCCTGTACCGGTGAGGCTCACGTGCTGCGGACTTCCACCAGCATTGTCGGTGATACTTAAACTCGCCGAGCGGTTACCACTCGCCGTGGGAGTGAACGTAACCGTGAATGTGCAACTGGCTCCGACTGCCACCGATGTCCCGCAGTCATCGGTTTGTCCGAAGTCGCCAGGATTGGTGCCGGAGACGGCGATGTTGCTGATGACCAAAATGGCTTGACCTGTGTTCTGGAGAGTAGTCGTCAGAAGGGCACTGGTTGATCCGATCGGCTCATTGCCAAAGGAAAGCTTGTTAGGTGTGAGAGTTATATTGGTGGACCCGGACGCTCCACTACCCGTTAGGCTAGCCGTCTGAGGGCTGTTGAACGCATTATCGGAAACTTTCAGGGTTGCCGCGCGAGTTCCAAATGCCGAAGGCGAAAAGCTCATGTTTATGTTGCATTGAGCGCCGGGAGCCAGCGAACTGGGGCAGTTGTTGGTTTGAGAAAAGTCGGAGGCGTTTGTTCCAGTGATTGCGATGCTGCTAATGGTGAGCGTCGCGTTCCCGGTGTTCCTGAGCTGTATGCCCTTGGCGCCGCTGGTTGTGCCGACATTCTGACCGCCAAAAGAAAGGCTGGTGGGGCTCAGGGTGGCCATCGGACCAACGCCGGTGCCTGTAAGACTCACGTGTTGAGGACTGCCGCCAGCATTATCGGTAATGTTCAAGGTGGCGGAGCGATTTCCACTCGCGAGGGGAGTAAACGTGATGCTGAACGTGCAACTGGCTCCCATTGCCACCGAGGTTCCGCAGTCATTGCTTTGGGCGAAGTCGCCAGGATCAGGGCCACCAATGGCGATTCCAGTGACAGACAGCGGGGAACCGCCCGTATTTGTCAGAGTAACGTTTTGAGGAGGGCCGGTTACATCTAACGGCTGGCTTCCAAACGACAGGTTTGAGGTGGAGAAGCTTACAACTGGCGCCCCCGCAGGCGTGGCCGTGCCCGTAAGGCTCACTGTCTGCGGCCCACTACTGGAGTTGTCACTGACAGTGAAAGCGCCTGTGCGCGTGCCGCTCGCCGTAGGAGCGAATGTTACGCTGATCGTGCACGTTGAGCCCGCGGCCACGCCCATCCTGCAATTATTCGTTTCTGCAAAATCCCCGCTTGCTGAAATGCCGGCGATGTGCAAAGGAGCAGTACCGTTGCTGAAGAGGGTTACGGTCTGCGGCGTACTGCTAGTGCCGACACTTTGATTGCCGAAGGTTAGGCTTGTTGGAGAAAGCGAGGCCGCAGGTTGGAGGGAGATCTTCGCGACGAAGGCATCGCCGAAGCTGCCGCCAAAAGTGACCTGAAAAGCGTTCGCTATAGGAAAGTCAGTCGAAGCTGCTTGCCCTGTGACTTGAATGTTTGCAGAGGGATCAAGCGCGAGGGCGGCGATATCATCACCGTGCGAACCTCCAAGATAGGTTGAAAAAATCAAGCTTGAGCCTGCGGCGTTCAGCTCGGCAACGAACCCTGTGCCGAAAAAGCAGTTTGAAGGAGCGCACACGCTTTGTATGGGACTCAATAAAGGAAACGTTAGAGAGAAGGTCTGTCCGGCGACGAAAATATTCCCTGTATCCACCGCAATGCTTTTTCCGTAGTTCAGTGATGTGCCTTGAAGGTAGGTTGAGAAAGTCAGCGAAGAGAAATCCGGCGTAATCTTGGTTACAAATGCTGCCGATTGCCTGCTCGCCAGAGAGGTCTGGTAAGCTCCGGATGTAGTAGGAAAATCAGTTGAATAAGTAAAGCCGGTCACGTACACGTTGCCGTCAGAATCGACGGTGATACCTGTACCGTGGTCATCGCCACTGCCTCCCAAGTAGGTAGAGTGCAGAAGCGCACGACCGTTGGGTGCCAACTCGACCACGAAAGCATCTGCGAAACCAGGACATCCACCACAGCCGGATTGAAGGGAACCGGCCAGTGGGAAATCCGTTGACCGCGTAAAACCCACAACATAGGCGTTGCCCGAAGAATCCACGGCAATCCCGTTGCCCCAATCCATGCTGCTGCCACCGAGATATGTGGAATACACGAGGGCTGAACCACTGTTATTCAACTCAGTGACAAAAGCATCAGAGTCCTGGTTGCCCCCCTTGGAGGCCTGGATCGGAGTGGCCGTGGGAAAATCGGTAGAGTAACTTTGACCTGTGACATATGCATTGCCCATAACATCCACAGCTATGCCTTCCACATTGTCGATTCCGCTTCCCCCAAGGTATGTCGAGTATTGAAGCGCTGTCCCTCCCGGGTTCAACTTGGCGACGAAAGCGTCCCCTGAGCCTCCATAGGTGGTCTTAAAGGCTCCAGCCGTGGTGGGGAAGTCGCTTGAAAAAGTCTGGCCCGCGATGTACGCCGCCCCAGAGGCATCCACGCCGATTGCCTTCCCCATGTCATTCCCGCTGCCACCCAAGAAGGTTGAGTAAACCGGCGTGCCGCTGGGATTCAACTTTGCGACGAAAGCATCCCAAAAATATCCATTGCACGTTCCAGTTGTGCCGCAGCTTGTTTGCAGGGACCCGGTTATGACTGGGAAATTGGGCGACCGAGTAAACCCTGTAACATAAGTGTTGCCGAAGGAGTCCACGGCAATCGCGGTCCCTGCATCAAATCCGCTCCCACCTAGATAAGTGGAATAACTCAACACGGGGTCGACTATGAGTGGCTGGCCCCGGTCATATTCTCCTACTTGAAACCCTATCCGGTTGTTGGCCTTGAGCACATACCCGCCAGCAATGCTTTTTCGATGTGACGGCCCGCTCGCAGTCATTTGATAGATGCGGGGTTTCCCCAAAACTATCTCACCGCCTGCAATCAGAAACCTAAGATTGCCGCCGGCATCAATTCTCATGTTGTTTGCGCCCTGGCACTCCAGCGTAATGACTTTGGGGTCGACACCTGGATCAATCAGGAGGTCATATTCCAAGTGCCCCGGAGTTCCGTAATAGACCACGTCGACACCGGAATACACGTTTTGGTAGTGTGCCCGGGCATAGGTGGGAATTTTGGCCCGCCACTGTTTTGGGTCATTGCCGATAAAATAGTTCACGCTGCCGGGAAGCTGCTCATCGCCTGAAATACGAGGCCCATGATTAGCGCCAACAAAACGCATCCGCATCACTGCAAGAGATTTTGCACTGGGAGCAACGGTAGGAGTTGAAAAATGAGCAGTGCGGCTTGCCGCTTCGAGCGTTGCCGTCCCTGTTACAGACCTCCGATGAAGCTTCTTGGCGTGACGACCCTCGGCAGGTGCCGAGTTATGTAGAACCATCACGACTTCATCCGGCGTAAAAAACAGGCCGTAGCCAGCCCCTCTTGAAAAGAACTTCACTCTTGAATCGGTCTGACCCTGATTGGCTTCAAAAACCAGAGACCTCTGGCCGTAGGCTTCGGATAAAGAACTCGGAACTATTGAGCTAGGTTTCCTCAAAAGAACCGAGGTTTCAACCCAGGATGACGGTCGGTTAGCTGGCGATAGGGTGCCCACCAAGACTTCCTCGGCAGAAGTCTTATCGGAGCGAGGCGGAAGCTCGGCTGAATCCCCGCCTTTTTGGGCCATTCGTCCGGTAAGAACTATGGCCATACTGAACCAGAGAAACACCGCAAGAGAAACAGATTTTTGTCTTCGACCATGGGGCTGTGTTAGGCGCCCCCCTAGATACCCGTTCAATTGCTTCCAAAGTGCACCGATTGGCAGGCGCGTTAATGAAATTCCAATTCCCTGATAGGGAAGGTGCATATCTAATGGTTTATCTGTCAGTCTTGAAAGCCATCACAGACTGAAAGTGCTGGAGCAACGTTTGGGCCCGGGCTTGCCTATGCTGGAGAGACCGGGACCGCCTGTCCTTCCAAGCGAAAGAGATCTAGCTGAAAAGTCAAAGCTAATCTCGGGCGCTTCGCAGGTATGCGCTCGACGTGGGTCGCATCAACCTCCACAGCAGCTGATTTTCCAAGCATTTCCACCGAAAGAACCAACCGTGCCATGTTCTTTTTTCGAAGCAATATACCCTCTACCCCTGCAATGGGGCCGTACACTACCCTGACCCAGTCCCCACACTTTAAGAAAGGGTGTGGTTCAATACGCAAAGTGCTTTCTACAATTCGCCGTACCCCTTCGACCTCTGAAAATGGAATGGCGGCGGGCCGGCCTCCGCAACTGACAATGCTGGAGACCCCAGCCGTGGTTAGTATCTGAAGCCATCTGGCGGGCTCCCCCCGCACAAACACGTAGCCGGGGAAAAGTGGAACTGAGATCTCCTTGATGCGATCTTGCCACCTGCGACGTACTTTATAGAGCGGCAGAAAAACCTCAAACTGTTTATACTCCAAGATTCGGGCTGCAGATTTTTCGTGTTGATGGCGCGTGCAAACTGCGTACCAATCGTGACTGAGATTTTCTTCCGTCATAAGACTCCGCCTAGATAGCTAGTAACCGGACTCATGCTTTTTTAACTTCCGTTCAGCTGCATTCGCGAAATAGGCATAGCTTCGCCCTGTGACTTACAGAACCCCATGCCTACTCACACTTGGTAACCCACCCTGTCCTACATCAGCCGTTCGGTCGGTCGAAACCTGATAGCCGAAACTCTGGCCCATAAACTGCTTAACTCAATTGAAGGTCATTACCAGGATTCTCTCCTCGGTCAAAAATATCGTTGTTAACTCGCAAAAGCATGTGCTCTATCAGGACCGCGAAGCCCTCGCATTCCTCGTGCCCCCGGACCTGTTCGACACGCAGTACGTGCCCTTCCGCTTCCACCCTTGTTTTCTGTCGAGATCCAGCGAGCGGAGGAAGAAAAACCCTGAAGCCAATCTCGATTCCCTGAGGGGGACAAGTACTGGTGCGAACAAATGCTCCTTTTTCGCTCATATCGCGGGTTCGGCCTTCACTACGTTTTACGACTCCGCGGTCCGCCCACCAAAATACTGTTGGTGCAACCAAGGGGAACCGAATGACTTTGCGGGTGTGTTGCGGCCCATCCACCCATCACCTCATGCGAGGCAGTGAATTAGAACGCAAATGTTATGAGCACTCTCCCGGTGCACACAAGAAGCCCGATGTCCTTTGATTGGAAGACATTTGTCTTAGGTCATTAACAGAGCTTGAGGGAAGCAAACCCTTGACAGAAGTCATCAACCGTCTACTGGGTACAAATGTCCCTAATGTAAGAGGACTTTTAGCTCCTTGTGGTCACATGAAGGCGCCCGGTAGTGTCCCATTCATCAATTCGGCTCATTCGAACCTTAGTGAACGGCCAAAAAGAGATCCATAGATTAATGAGTGTCCGGAAAAAGAGCGTCGCTTCCCTTGGAAGCGTCAATTCTGCGAAACGAACTAAACGGGCGTTGAGAAATTTCGCAACCAAAGTGCCATCGAGAATGTGCAACAGCACGAGGTCAAAAAGATAGTCTCTCGTCGCCTGTCGGAATGATCATGAGTCGCACGAGTGTAACGAATGTGCCGGGAATTTGCTCGCGGGGCCGACCACTTAAGCCTTCCCGAGTTTTCGTCGTACACCGCTCTTTTGCATTGATGGTGATGGGTCTGGTGGGCTGCACTGGACCAACTGGCTCGACAGTTCGTGTTTCACCACCATCGATCACCACGCAGCCAGTGAACCAGACGGTGACGGCGGGTCAGACGGCGACCTTCGCAGTAGTGGCGACAGGAACGGCGCCACTGAGCTATCAATGGCAGAAGAACGGGGCCAACATTGCGGGAGCGATCTCAGCGAGCTACACCACGGCGGCAACGACGACTTCGGACAGCGCGGCAAAATTTGACGTGCTGGTGAGCAACTCAGCAGGAACAGTGACCAGCGCGACGGTGACGCTGACGGTAAACGCAGCAGCGGTGGCGCCAACCATCACTACACAGCCAGCGAACCAGACGGTGACGGCAGGTCAGACCGCTACCTTCACGGTGGTGGCAACAGGAACGGCGCCACTGAGCTATCAATGGCAGAGGAACGGGGCAACGGTTTCTGGGGCGACGTCTTCAACTTACACCACGCCGACTACGACGAGTTCTGACAACGGGGCGCAATTCACCGTAGTGGTCAGCAACGGCGCGGGGAGCATCACCAGCAATGCCGCCACCCTCACGGTCGTCTCGCCGCCGCCCACAAGACTCTTTGGTCATATCGCCGTCGTTGTAGAAGAGAACACAAACTACAGCAGCGTCACCAGTTCCTCCATGCCGTACCTCTCCGGCCTGATGTCTCAATACGGCCTGGCTACGCAGTATTACGCCAACACCCACCCCTCGATCGGCAACTACTTCATGTTGACTACCGGCCAGGTCCTCACCAACAACGACAGCCTGACGCCTTCCAGCTTCCCGGTGTCTGCTGACAACGTGGTGCGCGAACTAGTGGCTGCCAGCAAGAGCTGGAAGGCTTATGCCGAAAGCTTGCCCGCGGTCGGCTACCTCGGCGGCGACACCACCAGCGGCGGCGGGCAATATTACGTTCGCCATGTCCCCATTGCCTATCTCACCGATGTGCAGAACAGCTCCGCCCAACAGCAGAACCTGGTGCCCTTTACACAATTGGCCCAGGATCTCTCCACGGGAAACCTTCCCAACTACTCCTTCATCACCCCCAACGGTTGCGATGATGCCCACGATTGCGGCCTCAGTACCGCCGATAACTGGCTCAAAAACAACATCGATCCGCTGCTCAAGAACTCTGTCTTCCAAAAGGACGGCTTGCTCATCGTGGTATTCGACGAATCCAGCAACGATAACACCGACGGCGGCGGCCGCGTGGTGTGCACGCTGATCAGTCCAGCCTTCTCTAAGCTCGGATATCAATCGACCACTATCTATCAACACCAAAGCTTGCTGCGTCTCACCCTGGAAGGCTTGGGCGTAACTGTGCTCCCAGGCGCTGCCTCCAGTGCGCCCGCCATGTGGGAATTCTTCGGCTTCTAAGCGCTGGTCGTTCGGTGGGACATTTCCGGCTTCTCATCTGCCCTTATGCTGTTCAATGTTGGCTTAGGCTGGGCGAGAAGCCGCCCGCCAAAAACCGAGCCTCGATCCTCACCTCTTTGATTGAGGACGTAAAGGGCCAATTCCAGCCGATTGGAGGTACCTAGTTTGTTGAAAATCCGGAACATGTAATTACGAACTGTGTGTTCCGTCAGACTAAGTTGATGCGAAATGTCACGGTTGGTCAGGCCCTCTGCGACCAGTTGCACCAACTCCTCTTCCCTCTTCGTCAGCAGTCTTGTCCCGCTGGCATTTCTGATGGACCGCGCATCGCTCTGATTCATGGCTTCAATGACAAAACGCATTTCGTCGCTATTAGCCCAGATTTGCCCGTCAGACACCGCATGGATACACTTGCAGAGCATCTCAAACGGTTCAAGCCGGGAGAATACCCCGTCGGCCCCTACGCGAAACACTTCAACGACCATGGCACGGTCGGGAGAGTCGACTAGGACGATGATACGAACATGGGGAGAAGAATCCCGCACATGCCGAACTATCTGCAGGCCAGTGCCGCGTCCGTCTTCTAAATCAGCGCTTATAATGGCAACGCTGGGGAAACCTTTGCTCAGCTGCTTGGGAATCTCCGCCGATTCCGAAGTGTACCCCACCACCTTAATCAACTTGCCGCTTTTTTGCAGGCCCCTGACCATTAGCTGGCATTCCAAGGCACTCGAGTCTGCAACAAAGACTCTAACTGGCTTCCCGTGTTGCAGGCTTTTACTCATGGGGCTGCGTTACCTTCAAACGTTCGTCGCCACGCAGGCCAAGGAATTAGCCAAATTTATCATGGCACTACCTATAACCACTTCAATAGGATATTAAGATCCTTTTCGACCCGACAAGATAGCCCTGCGCGCTGCCGCGCTTAAACCCGCAATTCTACTCATGGCCTGTGCTTCCCCCGTTCGTTTACGATTCATTCCCGTCCCCGAAAGAGGCTAACTAGTAGCTCAAAATCGGCTAATACATTAACTGTCAAGACTAACAGGTAGACTGCTTCTACACTTGGAGATCGCTTTCTTGCGGTCTTGACTCCGAAAGCTGCGCCTCACGGCTCTGCTTCATCACCGCTTGTAGAGTAAGCGGCTCCCAGGTATCCAACCGCGGCCATGATTCCCGAAAACCAGCAGAGCCGGGGACTCAGCCGCAGAGTTGACCACCTCCTCGTCGGCCTCGGATGCACGACTCGGGGAGGCTAGTTCTCTCGGCACATTTATTGGACTGTCAAAACAAACAGGATTGTACGCGGTACACGACAGGGAGGCCGCGAGGCGGAGAGTGGGGTTCTCGCTGAGGGTTGGCGGTCCGCCTCGCGGATTTTTTGCGACTCATACCGCCGTGTGAGTCCCTTTCCGTTGTCAGGAGATACTAACTGCATCCCGAAAGCCGTCACCCGTCACTTTTGACAGGTGCAGTTAGCTCTGCCTGTCCCCGCTAATCTGCTCTTGGTCCTTTTTGAATGTAATGCCTATAGAAGGCTACCGGCTCATGAGGGTCTCTGAGAGAGAAAAGCACACGATGATCGGTGATCGCTTGCGAGATTTAAGAGAAGCGAAGCATCTCTCACAGGGCGACATTGAGAAACGAGCAGGCCTGCGTCGTAGCTATGTTTCCAGAGTTGAAAATGGCCATACCGTTCCGGTCATAGAAACTCTAGAGAAGTGGGCGCAAGCTTTAGAAGTTGCGTTGTACCAATTATTCTATGACGGCGACAAACCGCAACAAGTGCCAACGGTACTTCGAACCTCGAAACAGAAGCATATTGATGATTGGGCCTCACGGGGCAAGGGCTTACGAATGTTTACGAAGATTAGGCATGCCTTGAGTAGGATGAGCGCACGCGACCGAAGCCTGCTCTTGCGCACAGCCCGGATAATGAGCCACAAAAGCCGGGGGGGCTTGAGATTACAACGCCCGGACCACTGTTGACAAAGCCGAAGAAGCAGCTATCGCCTCAGCTGGCCAAACCAATCGCAGCCAGGGAGTACTCGTTCATTCCTGAGTCGGTACGCGCCTAAGCTTTGGCCGAGTTCAAACGGCAGTACAAGCGAAAGTCGAGGGAGTCAGGTCACGTCTCGGCATACTCCAACAGGAACGCGAAAACTGAAAGTTGAGATTAGCAACCTGGCTGCGGTCATCGCACAAGGCCGACAATCGCCAGCACTACTGGCGGAATTGGAAAAGAGGGAACGGCGTCTCACGGAAATCGGCGACGGGATTTTCTCTTCGAGCGGGAATGGCCTCGACGCCAAGCTGAAAGAGATAGAGGACTTCGTAATGCGGCGACTCGGCGACATTCACGGCCTCTTGACTGGCGACGTTCAACGGGCCAAGTCAGAGCTGGCAAAGCACTGCGCGGAATCCCGCGTCTCGAACAGTCTCACATTCATGACCGCCGTTGGCAAACAGGAATTTGACCTTCCTGGGGACCCACTCATCGAAGAGCAATTTCATTTCAAAGTGGCAGTCAAGCTCGTTCTGGCTTCTTCGATCGCCGCAATAGCTTCGGCGCTGGTTACACTAGGGAAATCTTCAAGAAACTCAGACAGCGTCCGCCCATGCTCCAGATAGTCTGTCAGCGACTTGAAAGGAACTCGCGTTCCACGGAAGACTGGTTCACCGCTGAGGATAGCCGGGTTGCTCACAATGATGCTCGAGGCCA
>WNFP01000382.1_pt1 | contig 33166 bp, 34 predicted proteins | sample 5400201 | NCBI WGS metagenome assembly WNFP01 (sample SAMN13153355, study PRJNA577476) | soil metagenome | isolation source: 115 cm saprolite under Madrone tree | place: USA:California | collected 2016-06-14 | reverse complement strand
TCCGGTAAGCCAGTTCCGGCTTACTCGCAACCCTCAGAACCGCTCCATAACCCACCGAATCCGTGCCCACGACGGCCCAAATATCTTTGTGGACTCATCCCCTGCACCTATGCTGCCCCTGTTCAGAGTTTCCTTAGCCGTCTCGACAACCGAGGGGCTGGTCTTTCGCGGGTTTGTTTTAGCCAAACATGGATTCACTCCACCCAATCCAAAGATCGCGCCACAGCTTTCTTCCATGACTGATACAGCTCATCCCGTCGAGACTCGTCCATCCTCGGTGTCCAGGTTTGCCCAGCAGACCACAGGGAACGCAGTTCCGCGAGGTCTTTAAAGAATCCCACCGCCAGCCCCGCAGCATACGCCGCGCCCAGTGCCGTGAGCTCCGCGCTTGCCGGACGCACCACCGGACGCGCCAGCATATCGGCCTGAAACTGCATCAGCAAATTGTTTTCCACCATGCCGCCATCCACGCGCAGCGCGCTCAGGCGGATTCCGGAATCCTGCTCCATGGCATCGACCACCTCGCGCGTCTGGTAGGCCGTGGCTTCCAGCACGGCGCGGGCGATGTGCGCTTTGTTGGCATAGCGGGTCAGTCCGGCGATCACGGCGCGGGCGCTCTCTTTCCAGTGCGGAGCAAACAGTCCGGAAAACGCCGGCACGAAATAGACGCCGCCGTTATCGTCCACCGAGCGCGCCAGCGCTTCAATCTCGCTGCTGCTCTGGATAATGCCCAGATTGTCGCGCAGCCACTGCACCAGAGCGCCCGCAATGGCCACGCTGCCTTCGAGCGCGTAATGCGCGGGCTTCTGGCCGAATTGGCAGGCCACCGTGGTGAGCAGTCCGTGATGCGACTCCGCCGGACGCTCGCCGATGTTCATCAGCATAAAGCAGCCGGTGCCATACGTGTTCTTGGCTTCTCCCCGTTCAAAGCAGGTTTGCCCCACCAGCGCCGCCTGCTGGTCGCCGAGAATTCCGGCTATGGCCACTCCAGCCAGCGGCCCCTCCGCGATTTCGCCGTAGATCTCGCTGCTCGAGCAGATGCGCGGCAGCATCCGCGCGGGAATGTTGAATGCCTGCACGAGATCAGCGTCCCAGGCGAGCGTGGCCAGATTCATGAGTTGCGTGCGGCTGGCGTTGGTCACATCGGTCACGTGCAGGCCGTTGCGCGGACCGCCGGTCAGCTTCCACACCAGATACGAATCCACGTTGCCGAAAAGCACATTGCCCGCTTCGGCCTGAGCGCGGACGCCCGGCACGTTCTTGAGAATCCAGCGAATCTTGAGAGCGCTGAAATAAGTGGAGAGCGGCAGTCCGGTCCTGCCGCGAAAAAAGTCCTGGCCAAATTCGCGGGCAAAGCGTGGAAGCTCGCCCGCAACTCGTGTGTCCTGCCAGACCAGGGCGCGGCCCACCGGTTCGCCCGTTCGCCGGTCCCATACGACGGTTGTCTCTCGTTGATTGGTAATGCCGATGGCGGCCAGGTCGGCGGCGCGCAGCCCGCCCTGCCGCATGGCTTCGGCCATTACCTGCTGCGTGTTGCGCCAGATTTCCCCGGCGTCATGCTCTACCCAGCCCGGCCGCGGATAAAACTGCTCATGCTCTTTCTGTGCGCAGGCGACTGTCTTTCTGGCACGATCAAAAACCATGAAGCGCGTGCTGGTGGTGCCCTGATCAATCGAAGCGATTAAGTCCGGCATGGGTACATCATTCTAACGGCTGCATCCTGAACCTGCCTGCAATTTTGAATCCCGCGCGCGGGCGTGGCAATCTATTCTGCTGACATTTTCCTCAAGGAGAGCCTATGGCCGCTGAGCCACAGACGTTTGCCAATCATGTTCGCTACGATCCTCTGTTTCATTTCCTGCTTCTTCCGGTGGCGCTGATTTCTTTCATCCTTGCCGTGGTGCGGTTTGTGCGCTTTCCCGGCTTTGGCCATGGATGGACCATCGTGGTCGCGATTGCCGCCATGGTGGCCATTCTTCTCATTCGCAACTACTCGCTGCGCGTGCAGGACCGCATCATTCGCCTCGAAGAGCGGCTGCGCCTGCAATCCCTGCTGCCGGAGCCTTTGCGTTCGCGCATCCCGGAAATTGACGAGGCCCAGTTGCTGGCCCTGCGCTTCGCTTCCGATGCCGAATTGCCTGGACTGGTGCAGCGATGCCTCGACGAAAAGCTCAGCCGCAAGGACATCAAGCAAGCAGTCGTGAACTGGCGCGCGGATTATTTAAGGGTTTAGCGGAACGGCTCGTCTCATATACAATCGCCTGCTGCATTCGCGGGAGAGGAGTCTGTGTAAATGAGACGAGTTCGCTTAACCGGTTTTATTGTTCTCTTCGCCATTTTGCCCTGGGTTGCAGTTAATGTTGCAGCCAATGTTGCGTCCAATCAGGACGAGTCGCCGCTCTTTGGGTTCACCGCCGCCAGTTCCGTGGCGGAGCGCGCCTGGGAAAACAAGTTTCGCGCCATTCCCGATCCCAAAATCCTGCGTGACACCATGCAGCGGCTGAGCGCGCATCCGCACCACGTCGGCTCCGCGTATGACAAACAGAATGCCGAGTGGATTCTCTCGCAATTCAAGTCCTGGGGACTCGACGCGCAGATCGAAACCTTTGACGTTCTTTTTCCCACGCCCAAAGAGCGCGTGGTGGAACTGGTTGCGCCCACGCACTACACGGCCAAACTGCAGGAGCCGCCCGTTCCGCAGGACCCAACCTCCAGCCAGCAGAGCGAGCAGCTGCTTACGTACAACGCTTACTCGATTGATGGCGACGTAACCGCCGAGCTGGTCTATGTAAACTACGGCCTGCCGCGCGACTATGAAGAGCTGGACCGTCTGGGCGTTTCGGTGAAAGGCAAGATCGTGATCGCGCGCTATGGCAATTCCTGGCGCGGCATTAAGCCCAAAGTCGCGGCTGAGCATGGCGCGATTGGCTGCCTCATTTATTCCGATCCCCGCGATGACGGCTACCATCAGGACGATGTTTTTCCCGAAGGCCCCCGGCGCAATGAAAATGGTGTGCAGCGCGGCAGCGTGCTCGATGCCCCGGTCTATCCCGGCGATCCGCTCACTCCCGGCGTCGGCGCGAAGGGTGACGTAAAGCGCCTTGCCATCAAGGACGCGGCCACCATCACCAAAATTCCCGTGCTGCCCATCTCCTATGGCGATGCTCAGCCGCTGCTGGCCGCCATGAAAGGCCGCATGGCGCCGGAAAGTTTTCGCGGCGCGCTGCCGATTCCGTATCACGTAGGCCCCGGCCCGGCGAAGGTGCATTTGAAGGTGCAGTCGAACTGGGACATCAAAACTATTTACGACATCATCGCGAAGATCCCCGGTTCGGAGTCGCCGGACGAGTGGATCATTCGTGGCAATCACCATGATGGCTGGGTAAACGGCGCTTCCGATCCCATCTCCGGACAAATCGCCCTGCTCGAAGAGGCGCGCTCTCTTGGCGAACTGCTCAAACAGGGATGGAAGCCCAAACGCACCATCATTTACTGCGCATGGGATGGCGAAGAACCCATGCTCCTGGGGTCAACTGAGTGGGCCGAATATCACGCCAGCGAACTCAAACAGCACGCGGCGATCTACATCAATACCGACGGCAACGGGCGCGGCTACCTCGACGTCCAGGGCTCGCACTCGCTCGAGAAGTTCGTGAACACCGTGGCCAAAGACATCACTGATCCGGAAAAAGAAATTTCCGTTTGGAAGCGCCTGCAGGCAAAGCATCTTCTGCACGGCAGTCCGGAAGAAAAGAAAGAGGCCCGCAGCCGCGCCGATCTGCGTATAGGCGCGCTCGGTACGGGCAGCGATTACACCGCGTTTATCGGCCATTTGGGCATTGCGTCACCCAATGCCGGCTATGACGGCGAAGACGAGGACGATGGCGTTTACCACTCCATCTATGATGATTTCTACTGGTACACACATTTCTCCGATACCACCTTTGTCTATGGCCGCGCGCTCTCGCAGACCATCGGCGCCATGGTGATGCGCTTTGCCGATGCCGACGTTTTGCCCTATGACTTCACCGGCTTTGCCGATACCACGCGCAAATACTCTGACGAACTCAAGGCCATGCTCAAAACCCGCCAGGAAGAAACGCGTGAGCGCAATCAGGCGCTCGAAGAAGGCATGTACAACGCCGTCTCCGACCCGCGCCGCCCCATCGTCCCGCCAATCAAAGAAGAGGTTCCGCCATTCCTGAATTTCGCTGTGCTCGATAACGCGCAGTCCGCACTGGAACACAGCGCGGAGCGCTACGCCAAAGCTTTCAAAGCGTTCATATCCGCAAAGGGAAGCATTGCCCCGCAGACTTTGCAGGGCATCAATGAAAAGCTGATCCAAACCGAGCGGCTGCTCACGAATGCCGATGGCCTGCCGCGCCGGCCGTGGTATCAGCACCTTATTTATGCTCCTGGTTATTACACCGGCTATGGCGCCAAAACCCTGCCGGGCATTCGCGAAGGCATTGAGGAGAAGCGCTATCAGGAAGCGGATAGTCAGATCACGCGTGTGGCCAAAGCGTTGCAGGATTATTCAGCCCAGATCGACTCAGCAGCGGCTGATCTCGAACGCGCCGCGCGGTAACGCGTGGATCGGTTGAATGAAGACTGGCAGAAGTTAGGCAGGAAAGAGTTTCGCCGCAGCGCTGAGATTTCATCCTGGCGCTGCGGCGAAGCAACTCAATTTCTATAGTTCTTGCGGCGACTACTTCGTTCCGGGCTTCCATTTGTTCAGGAAGTCGATTACATCGTCCTCGGTCATCACCCGCGCCTTTTCGAATTCCGGAGAAGACGTGATCAGTTTGTCCTGACTGTCGATGATGGCCAGATTCGGTATGCCCTTTTCCAGGTTGATGCTGTACTTTTTGGCCAGGTCCAGATTGGTGTCAAACTTGCCCACATTGATATGGACGACCTTGTAATTGGCATTCAGCAAAGGCTCAATCCGTGGCTGATGGAAGGCATAATCCAGCGCGTAGCAATCACCGCACCAGTTCGCGCCAAATACCAGGATCACGCGTTTGTTGGGCGCGGCAGCGGCCAGCGCGTGTTTGACTTCGTCCTGCGCGTTGAGTTCCGCCGGATACAGGTTAGGCTTGGTCGTCGGTATTTTAAGCGGCGCCTTTGCATACTGAGCAAAGCAGATGGCCGTAAGGATGATCAAGGGAAGCAGCAGCACTGTCTTGGTTTTCATGGCGCAATCATTATACGATCTTCTCGAGCTTTCCTATTCGCTAAGATATGAGCTGATGGCAGGCATCGATCCTGAGACTCACAAAGTAGTTCTTGCTGCTATTCAGCAGAAGCGGCAGATACGTTTCGTGTTTGACGACAAAGAGCGCATTGCCGAGCCGCACGATTATGGCGTGCAGAACGGCATGATCCGCCTGCTGGCCTGGCAGACCGATGGACAAAGTTCTGGACGAATTCCTGGCTGGCGCTGGTTTGAGGTGGAGCGGATCTCCGGCATCACCCTGCTGGAGCGGACGTTCCCTGGCAATCGTCCCGCGCCTTCCGGCAGGCATCATCAGTGGGATGTTCTTTATGCCAGAGTCTCGTCTGCTTCTGAATAAGTGATTGAAGCGCATCGCCGGCGTATACTGCTTGCGTCATGACCAACATTGATAAGCATCCCGCCGGAAACTTTTCCTGGGTTGAGCTGGCCACCAGCGACCAGAAAGCCGCTAAAAACTTTTACACCGAGCTCTTTGGCTGGTCGGCCAATGAGTTCCCCATGGGGCCGGACGATTTTTACACGATATTCAGATTGCAGGAGCGTGATGCCGCCGCGGGTTACACCATCCGTAAAGAAGAGAAGGCGATGGGTATTCCGCCGCACTGGAATCTCTATATCACGGTGGACAATGCGGACCAGGCAGCCAGCAAAGCCGCGGAATTGGGCGGCAAGGTGCTGCAGCCCGCATTCGATGTGATGGACGCGGGCCGCATGGCCGTGGTGCAGGACCCCACGGGCGCAACCTTTATGCTCTGGCAGGCAAAAAAGAGCACTGGCATTGGAATTAAAAACGTGGATGGAACACTTTGCTGGGCGGACCTGGCCACCTCGGATCCGGAGCGAGCCGCCAGCTTCTATTCTGGTTTATTCGGCTGGCAAACGATGAAGGGCGACAATGATTACCTGCACATCAAAAATGGCGAAGACTTCATTGGCGGGATTCCACCGGCAAAGTATCGCAACCCCAATGTACCTCCGCACTGGATGATCTATTTTTACGTTTCCGATGTCGAGGGCGTTGCCGCCAAAGCCAAACAACTGGGCGCAACCCTGCACATGCCGCCGAACAAGATTGAGAACGTGGGCACCATGTCGATCATCGCCGATCCCCAGGGAGCTGTGTTCGCGATCTTTAAATCGGCCAGAACATAACCCGCGCGTCTTCACACCATTTCAGGCGCGGATCTCCGTAGTTTCTGCAGAAAGTCCGCGCTTTTTGCTGATTGTGTCTGCCAGGAAAACACCAGCCTGAAAATGTGCATCTTTCTTTGGGTTACTCATTTTTACAATGAAACTCGCCCTGATTGCGCCTCCTTTTATATCCGTTCCGCCAAAGAAATACGGCGGAACGGAGTTATTCGTTGCGGAACTGGCCGTGGGGCTGCAGCAAAAAGGTATCGAGGTGGTGCTTTATACCAACGGCGAGTCCACCATTGACGTGCCGAAGAGATGGCTCTATGAAAAAGAAAACTGGCCCGTTCAGGGAGAAACCGAGGCCAGTCTCGCTGGACTGTCCCACTCTGCATGGGCGGTCAGGGAAGCTTCGGGCGAGGCGGACCTGATTCATCTGAACAGCGCGCCTGGTCTTGCTTTTTCGAAATTTATCGATACACCCTTCATTTACACCATCCATCACGCCTTCGACCAGAAGCTGGCGGATTACTATGCCATGTTTCCTGATGTGTCCTGGGCAGCCATCAGCGAGTATCAGAGAAAAAGACTTTCGCTGGTGCAAACCCGCACCATTCATCATGGCATCAGCCTCTCGCGCTATCGCTTCCAGGCGCGCAAGCAGCCGTGGCTTTGCTTTCTGGGCAGAATTGCGCCACTCAAAGGCACGCATATAGCTATTGAAATAGCGCGGAAAGCCGGCATACCGCTGAAAATTGGCGGAGAGATTCAGCCGGTGTACCGCGACTACTGGGAAAACATGATTGCGCCCCAGGTAGATGGACGGTTCATTGAATATGTCGGCGAGGTGGGAGGCGAAGACAAAAACGAACTACTGGGCAATTCTCTAGCCATGCTGTTTCCGGTGCAGTGGGAAGAGCCATTTGGACTGGTCATGATTGAATCCATGGCCTGCGGTACTCCCGTGCTGGCCATGCCCGGTGGCGCGGTGCGTGAAGTTGTCCGGGATGGAGTCTCCGGGTACCTGCGTAACACCGCGGACGAACTGGCCAAGTGCGCCCAAAATTTGAAGATTGCGCCGGAGACGGTCCGCGATTATGCCGGGCAACACTTCTCCGCCGAACGCATGACGGAGGACTACATTCAACTCTATTCTGACGCGTGCCGAAAAAGGCCTTCAGTGCGGGAGCGCATCGTGGCATGAATGCAAAACTGGTTATTCCTCATCATCAGCTCGTGGAAATTCCGCCGCCGTACACCGAGCCGCGCATTGCGTTTCAGCACACCGGACCTGGTAAGGTTGACGACCTTACGCTGATTGACGGCAAGACATTTCTCTCCACCACTCTGGCAGGCGATATTGCGCCTGCCGGCGCACCGGATGTGGGTTTCTTTTACGATGACACCCGCTTTATGAGCCGGCTGGAGCTGCGGGTCGGCGGAAATCGTACCGTGGTGCTGTCATCAAGTACAGAGCAGACTTTTGCCTCGCAGATTGAACTCACAACCGGACAGAGTACTCTGCGCGACACTTACGAGATTCCCGAAAACAGCGTTCACGTTCGCCGCGAACAGCTGCTGAGCGCGGACACGCTTTTCGACCGGCTCACCTTCGAAAATTTCAACTTCCACGAACTCGAAGTGGTGGTTGAGATCATCTATGAAGCTGATTTCATGGACGTTTTTCAGGTGCGGGGCGTCGCCCGGCAGAAGCTGGGCCATTACTACAAGCCCATCGTGCAGCGCGAGGAAATCCTGTTCCATTATCGGGGACAGGACGGAGTTGCGCGGGACACGATTGTCCATTTTTCTTCCGCGCCGGACAAGATCGAAAATACCACTGCCATTTGGCGGCTGAAATTGCAGCCTTTCAAACGCACTCAGATTCAGGCCACCATTGTTCCTCGAGTCGAAGACAAGCGACTGCGTACGGACAGGCCGGATTTTGCTCACAGTTTGCGTTCACGACGGGAAGCTTTCGCCGCCTGGGAATCGCAGTCCACGCACTTTGAGTCCAGCAACAGTATCTTTAACCAGATGATTGGCACCTGCAAAGGCGATTTTCACGCTTTGCAGATACCAGAAGCTGGAGAGCACGTCATCGCTGCCGGTATTCCATGGTTTGCCACCATGTTTGGCCGCGATTCAATCATCGCCGCGTATCAGTCCTTGCTGCTGAATCCCAAACTGGCGGCCGAGACCCTGCGAGTGCTGGCCCGCTATCAGGGCAAAGAAAGAAATGACTGGCGCGACGAAGAGCCGGGAAAAATCCTGCATGAATATCGCGAAGGCGAGATGACGCGCGCGGGAGAAATACCTTTTGGTCCCTATTACGGCTCCGTGGATGCCACTCCGCTCTGGCTCATACTACTGTGCGAAACCTTCAACTGGACCGCCGATGAACAACTGGTCCGGGACATGCTGCCGCACGCGTATCGCGCGCTTGAATGGATTGATGAGTGTGGTGATCTCGATGGAGACGGCTTCATCGAGTATCTGCGACGCTCGCCCCTGGGTCTTGAGAACCAGGGGTGGAAAGACTCCTGGAATGCCAATCTGCATCGTGACGGCGAAGTAGCGAAGCCGCCAATTGCGCTTTGCGAAGTTCAGGGCTACGTCTATGACGCGAGATACCGCATGGCCTCGCTGATGCGCTCTTTTGGCGACATCAAAACCGCGGACCGGCTGAAGAAAGAAGCGGCGGAGATGGCTAAACGCTTTGAAAAGGCGTTTTGGATGCCGCAGTGCGGGTTTTATGCCATGGCCCTCGACCGCGAAAAGCGCCAGCTTCAGGTAATCGCTTCCAACGCAGGACATCTTTTGTTCACGCGGATGTTGTCTCAGGAGCGGGCCCGCGCCGTGACGCAGCGCTTCATGCAGCCGGACATGTTTACTGGTTGGGGCTGGCGGACCATGTCGCGCGAAGAGCGCGTCTTCAATCCGCTCAGCTACCACCGCGGCTCGGTGTGGCCGCATGACAATTCCATTGCCGCCCACGGCATGGCGCTCTATGAATTTCGCGAGCCGGCAGCCCGGGTGTTTACCGCGCTCTTTCAGGCCGCCCTGAATTTTCGCGATTATCGCCTGCCGGAGCTGTTCTGCGGCATCGAGCGCCGGGAGTTTGACGAGCCGGTACAGTATCCGGTTTCCTGCTCGCCTCAGGCGTGGGCTTCCGGCGCGGTTTTTCTCCTGATGACCTCGGTTTTGGGCATTCGTCCCAGTGCTCCCCGAAAAGAGCTGACGATTGTGAACCCCACGCTGCCCGAGTGGCTCGATTCCCTGTGTGTCCGCAATCTGCGGGTTGGGAACAGCAGGGTTACTCTGGACTTCACCCGCCGGGGCGACAAGACCTTCTGCAACGTGGTGGACATAGAAGGTGACAAGCTGCTGGTGAACATCTCATTTAAGAAGAGATAGCCGTTGCTGAATGCGGATTCTGGTCCAGGATCAGCCACTCATTGCCATTTCTTCTTTTCCCATTTACATTCGTCTGTCGCGAGTATTTCAGGAGGGAACACACATGGCAATCAAAGTACTTATCAAAAATAACGGACCGTACGTGGTAAGCGGCGATCTGAACGAACTGGAAATCACCGATGCCGAGGGAAAAAAAGTTGACATCAGCGGAAAGCCAGCTGTCGCGCTGTGCCGCTGCGGCGCTTCCGTGAATAAGCCGTTCTGCGACGGAACGCACTCAAAGATCGGCTTCCAGGCCGCCGAGGCCGCCGTACAGACCTCAAAGGCATAAATAACCAGGCAGGTATTTCAGGGAGAGGCAGGATGTTGCCTCTCCTTTTTTTCTGAGCTGTTTTGTTCTGAATTAAGACCTTCCATTGTTTAGCCCTGCAAAGTTCCAACTAAAGGCTATCCCAGCTAAGCCTTAGCTGGTTTTAATTTTTCTGTATCTAAAAACAAATCAATCGAAGTTTTTACAATAAACCATTTGACTTTAACCAATAGGAGGAATAGAAAGAACCACCATTAGAGAATTTCTGATGGAAAGGATCGACGATGTCTTTTATCCCTCTTTACGGAGTCACGATTCACAAGTGTATTGTGGGTGGAAATCTCGATGAGATGAGAAAGCTCGCTGCCCAGGCCGAACAGCACTTGGCGGAACATGGCGATGTTCGCGCGGCGCTGGAGGCCCTGAAGGTTGAGATTGCCAGGTTTGAAAATAAAAAGTATTGATTCTGCTCCGGCAGAGAAGAAAGGAATTGTTTATGGCTGAATCCCATTCGCACATTGCCCCGCGCCCGCTGTATGGCGTAACCATTCATCACTGCATTGCAGGGGGAAATCTGGGCGAGATGAAGAAGCTTGTTCAGGAAGCTGAGCAGCACTTGCGGGAACATGGCGATGTCCGCGCTTCGCTCGAGTTGTTAAAGCTTGAGATCGCGAAGCTGGAAAGCCGCAAGTAAGCAGGAATCAATCCATAAAAAGTAAAGCGGACTGGAGGGCGCGAATCAATTCCAGGGAAGGCCTTCCAGTGCCGTTGCTGGCGTTCTGTGCGGAGCGTCACTCTCTGTTTGCTGTGAGCTTCAAAGTTAAAAAACTGCCGGATTGAAAATCCGGCGCCAATGCAGCAATGAAACAACAAAGAAAAAAAGAGGAGAAATGAGTATGCCTATCCCGCCCTACGGAGTAGCTATCCAGCAGGCCATTGCCAGTGGAAGCATTGATCAGATGAAGAGAGTCGTGAAAGAAGCCGAAACCTTTCTCTCGGAGCATGGCGATGTGCGCAGCGCGCTCGAAGTACTGAAGGTTGAAATAGCCAGGCACGAAGCAAAAAAGAAATAGCTTGTTTGGCATTAACCGCGGAAGTGTGCGGTACTCCGGCTCAACTGAGGTCTCTTATGGAAGCTCCACCAAGGTTTCGGACCGAAGCTGATTTTAAAAGCTATGTTCCGGTGCATGTGGTTTGGGAGATCACCCTGGCATGTGATCTGAAGTGCATGCATTGCGGCTCCCGCGCCGGGCATCGCCGTGCGGACGAACTGACTACCCAGGAATGCCTGGAGGTAGTGGAAGCGCTGGCGCGGCTCGGAACACGCGAAATATCGCTGATTGGCGGCGAAGCCTATCTGCGCAAAGACTTCACGGAGATCATTCGGGCCATCCATTCTCATGGAATCTACTGCGCCATTCAGACCGGTGGCAGGCAATTTACGCCGGCCAGGCTGGTTGCGGCTATGAAAGCCGGCCTGGGCGGCCTGGGCATTTCTTTGGATGGCCTTGAACCTCTGCATGACCGGCTGCGCGGCGTCCCAGGCTCGTTTTGTAACGCTTACGATTTGCTGCAGCGGGCGCACGATGCCGGGCTGAACACCAGTGTAAATACCCAGATCGGCGCCGAGACCCCGGCCGATTTGCCCGAACTGATGGAGAAGATCATCGAAGTCGGCGCCCGTCAGTGGCAGATTCAACTGACCGTGGCCATGGGAAACGCCGTGGATAATGCAGAAGAGGTTCTTCTTCAGCCCCATCAATTGCTGGAGGTCATGCCGCTGCTTGCCCGCCTGTATCGCGAAGGCGCTGAGCGCGACCTGCTGATGATTGTGGGCAATAACATCGGCTATTTTGGCCCCTATGAGCAGCTGTGGCGCGGATTTGGGAATGAGCGTGTCCACTGGACCGGGTGCAGCGCGGGGCAGACTGTGCTGGCTCTCGAGGCAGATGGTACCGTCAAAGGCTGCCCTTCGCTGGCCACGGTGGGTTTTGCCGGCGGAAATGTGCGTGATCTGACACTGGAGCAGATTTGGAAAACCAGCCCGGAAATCCATTTTGGGCGGTTGCGGTCGGTGGAAAGTCTTTGGGGATTTTGTCGCACCTGTTATTACGCCGACGTTTGCCGGGGCGGCTGCACCTGGACGTCACATTCCCTTTTGGGCAAGCCGGGCAACAATCCCTATTGTCATTACCGCGCGCTGGAATTGAAGAAACAGGGAATGCGGGAACGCATCGTCAAGATACGCGACGCGGCCAAAACGTCTTTTGCCGTGGGTGAATTTGAGCTGATTACCGAAAGAATATCCGACGGCGCCGTGGTTTCCAGTTCGCTTGCCGTGCCCAAACTGGTAACTCTGGGTGCTCCTCAGGCAGCCGCGCTGCAGGTGTCTGCGCCGGATGAGGGCCGTATCCCGCCACAGCTGGATATCTGCCGGAACTGCGACTCGTATATCTGGCCCGGTGAAGAAACCTGCCCTCACTGCGGAACTTCGGTTCTCGAAGCGGCGAAAGCCTGGACCACGGATGCCGTGCGCCGGGAAGCCGCCATGGCGGAAGTCAGAAGACTTCTGCAGGAAGCCGGTATTCCCATCAGTAGGCAGTAGGTTGGCGTGAGAGTGAAAAGATCTAATGGATGGTCTTCATCTTCCGTGACATGTAATCCATAAGCAGGTACTGGCCAAGCGTCTGCGGAGTAGTGAAATACGCCTTGCCTCGGCACATCGCCGTAACCTGCTGGACAAACTGTACCAGTCCATAATCGGAAGCCAGCATAAACGTATTAATAAGAATGCCGGCGCGCTTGCAGCGCGAAACTTCTTCCAGAGTCTGTGTGACCACCAGAGGATCGAGCCCGAAGGCATTTTTGTAGATACGCCCATCTTCGAGGGTGAGAGCGGAAGGCTTGCCGTCAGTAATCATGACGATCTGCTTCATGTCTTTTTTCTGGCGCTGCAGAATGCGCTGCGCCAGCCGCAAGCCTTCTCGCGTGTTGGTGTAATACGGGCCAACCTTCACCCGCGCCAGTTGCGAGAGCGGCAGTTCCTCGGCCGAATCATGAAAGAGCACCAGCGAGAGCGAATCGCCGGGATACTGTGTGCGGATCAGTTGTGAGAGCGCCATGGCGACTTTCTTGGCCGGAGTAAAACGGTCTTCGCCATAGAGAATCATGCTGTGCGAGCAGTCGAGCATAACCACGGTCGCGCAGGAAGACTTATATTCGCACTGGTGCACCTGAAGATCGCGGTACTCGATATCAAGCGGCAAATGCAGCCCTTCGCGCTGAATGGCAGAAGAGAGCGTAGCCGTGATGTCGAGGTTCATGGTGTCGCCGAACTCATAGGGCTTGGAAGCGCCGCTGGACTCGATGCCGGTGGCGAGGTCGCGCGTGTCATGCCGGCCGAAGCTGGAGCGGCCCAGCGAGCCAAGCAGGTCGCGCAGCGTCTTGTAGCCGAGAAAGTCGAGCCCTTTATCGGTGATCTCGAATTTGACCTGACTCTGCGCCTCGCCGGTCTGTTCCGGCGTGGTGGACTGGCGTGAGGGGTCAAACGGCTGGTCCACGGAAATAAAGTCTTCCTGCTGCATGCGCTCGATCAGTTTTTCCACCAACTCATCAAGCGTGCCATCCATCTGCATCTGCTCCAGGCGCTCGCGCATTTCCTCATCGACAAAGTCACCCATCTCCAGCGCTTGCTGGATGGCCTGGCGCAGTGTATCCAGGTTGTGTTCGTCCATTTCCTGGAAATACATGTACTGGCTCTGAAAGCCGGATTCGAGCAGATAGTCGGAAAGCGCGCTGAGCAGGTCATCCAGACTCATCTCGTCCGCGAGGTCGCCGGTGTATTTGGAATATTTGGTGTACTTCACAGAGCTAAAGCTCCAGCAATCCAGCAAACGCAACTGGCCAAAGCAGAAAACCGCTCTGCCTGCCCAGGGGCGGCTTGCTTAGTTATACGGCCTCCGGTTGCGTACCGGCTGCGGCGGCTCTTCTTCCCGTTCAAACGACCGCTCCGCGCGTTTTGCCTGTTTTTCCGCGCTGAAGACTCGCTCCTCGCTCCGGCCAATCCGGCGATGCGCGTGCAGGCCCTCCAGCACGAATTCGGCGGCGGAAACCAGCACCTCCGGCCGTTCTTTTGTCTTGATGCCCAGAGGCGCCAGCCTCTCCGTGAGTCCCTGAATGTTTTTGATGCCTTCCACAATCTCCTGTGCGCTGGCGGTATCGGCCAGTTTGATCTCTCCGCCCAGGTCGAACCACTGCACCACCTGCTGCAGATTCAGTTCCTTGAAATATCCGTCGTAAGCCCGGGCCACGGCGGAGCGGATCAGTTCGCGCGCCACTGTGTCCGCGCCGCGCATCTCGCCTTCGTATTCCAGTTCCAGCTTGCCGGTGATGGAGGGCAGCGCGGCGTAAATATCGCCGATGCGGGGAACAATCATCTTTTCGCTGCTGCGCAGAGCGCGCCGTTCGGCATTGGAGATTACGTTTTCCAGCACGCTGATAGGCAGCCGCTGACTCACGCCGGAGCGCTTGTCGATTTTCTTGTCCTCACGCGCCAGGAAAGCGATTCTCTCCACCACCTCGCGGACATATTGGGGAACATGCAGATCCAGGCCGTCGCGGCGGGCCCAGGCTTCCTGTTCGGTAATGGTGATGCCCTCTTCCAGCGTAGACGGATAGTGCGTGCGAATCTCGGAACCAATGCGGTCCTTGAGCGGAGTAACGATTTTTCCGCGGGCGGTATAGTCTTCAGGATTGGCGCTGAAGACCAGGGCCACGTCGAGCGGAAGGCGCAGCGGGTACCCCTTAATCTGTACGTCGCCTTCCTGCATGATGTTGAACAATCCCACCTGGATTTTGCCGGCCAGATCGGGCAGCTCGTTAATGGCGAAGATGCCGCGATTGGCGCGGGGCAGCAGGCCGTAATGTACGGTGAGCTGGCTGGAAAGATCGTGTCCGCCGCGTGCGGCCTTAATGGGATCAACGTCGCCGATCAGATCGGCAATGGTCACGTCGGGCGTCGCCAGTTTTTCCACGTAACGGGCTTCAGACGTGAGCCAGGCAATGGGCGTATCGTCGCCTTTCTCGGCAATCAGATTGCGGCAGTGCTGGCAAATGGGATCGTAAGGATTGTCATGAATCTCGCATCCGGCCACACAGGGCAGGGACGGATCGAGCAGCGCGGTTAAAGCGCGCAGAATGCGGCTTTTGGCCTGACCGCGCAATCCCAGCAAAATAAAATTGTGCCGGGAGAGGATCGCATTCACCAGCTGCGGAACCACGGTATCGTCATAGCCAATGATGCCAGGAAAAATGGTTTCTCCGGAACGCAGTCTGGAAATCAAATTGTCGCGAAGTTCGTCTTTGACTTTACGATTGCGGAGACGTTGCTCGGAGAAGGTACTCTTGCGCAGCTCGCCCAGGGTACGAGGAAGATTCATGGGGCCCTCTTGAGCAAGATTATACGCTGTGCCCCATTTTTGGCCAGCAAAGAGGGCATGGACGTGGCTTTAATGCACGTGGCCATTTCCGCTGGCCAGATCGCGGACGCGCAGTGCTTTTTCCACTTTGGGAATGGTGGAGCGGTAGTACTCGATCAGAGTGTTGATCCGCTCGGATTCCGACTTCATTTCCAGAATGGCCTGCTTGAAGTCGAGGTCCACCGGAAGCTCATGCGCCAGACGGAAGGAAAGCAGAAGATTGGCGGGCGGGTCGGGTTCCGGTGGCTCCCCTAAAACCTGGAAGAGCTGTTCGTGGAGCTGGACTACCGTGGCCTGGTCGCTTTTGTTCACCAGACTGGGTTCATCTTCGAAGAAGCCGACCTCGCCCTGAAGAAAAGAGCGCTCCTGCTTCACCTGCAGGATCTCGAACCGCTGCCTGCCTTCGGTAACGATGTCCATGCGGCCATCGGGATATTTCTTTACGATCCTCAGGATGGCGGCGCTGCATCCGATCTCTGACAGCGTGTCTTTTTTTGCCCGGACCATGCCGAATGGAATTTTGTTGTGGATGCATTCCGCCACCATTTCCTTATAACGCGGCTCGAAGATGTGCAGCGGCAGGGGTACGCCGGGGAAGAGGACAATGTCGAGAGGAAATAGGGGCAGCAGGCTCACAAATTTATTTTACAGCTTCGAAGCAGGCGAATGATTTTTAAACGGAGCAGCAGGGAATAGTGTGCGGGTTCTTGTTTCGACTTGACTTAGTGCCGCCAACGCACTAAAAACTCCAGTCATGAAACTACAGGACAAAGTCGCGGTCATCACCGGCGGGTCAATGGGAATCGGCGAAGGCATCGCCAAACTGTTTCTGGACGAGGGTGCAAAAGTGGTGCTGTGCTCGCGCGATCTCGAGCGGACTGAGGCCGCGCGGCAGAGACTGGGCGGCGGGGACAGGACGCTTGCAGTCGCCTGCGATGTTAGCCGTCGCGACCAGGTGGATGCGCTGGTGCAGACCGCCCTCGGCAAATTTGGACGCATCGACATTTGGATCAACAACGCCGGCTTCGGACTGAACGATACGGTGGCGGCCCTGGACATGGAGCAGCTGCGCAAACTGTTTGACACCAATTTTTTCGGCGCGGTCGAGTGCATGCAGGCCGTGATCCCGGTAATGCGCAAGCAGGGCAGCGGCGATATTGTGAATATCTCCTCGGTTTCCGGGCACATTTCCATGCCGTATATGTCTGCTTATGCGGCCAGCAAGTTCGCCATGAATGCCGTGGGCCGGGCGGCCCGCATGGAACTCAAGCGGCACAATATCAACGTGTGCAATGTGTGCCCTGGATACATCGCCACCGATTTCGCACAGAACATGATGAAAGGCCGCAATGCCCAGCGTGTGGGAGGCTCGGTGAAGTATGCCGTGGGCGTGGATGTTGTGGCCCGCGCCGTGCTGAAGGGAATTCTCAAACACAAGCGGCAGGTGGTGGTGCCCTGGTTCTACTGGCTGGCAATCAAAATGTATGAAAACTTCCCCGGCCTGCTGGAAACATTTGTCCGCAGATCGCTGCGTTCCACGCAGCAGGTGCTGGCGGATGGGAAGAAGCCCCAGGCTGATCGTTTATAGCAAGACTGTGGACTGAAAACCCAGGCATTGAAACCACAAAGGACACAAAGTAACACGAAGGATAATTCTGCAACGGCTATCAACCTTCGTGTCCTTTGTGGTTTCAATATGTGTCGGTAAGATTAAGAAATCTCGTCCAGCATACCCGACATCTCCGAGAGTGCGTGCCGGTTTCCCGTGCGCTTTGCGGCTGCGATTCCGTTTTCCAGCATCTTTTTCGCTTCTTCGGTCCGGTCCATCTTCACCAGAGTTTGCGCGGCCATGAAATAACCGTTGGTGTAATCGGGATGCATCTGCAGCAGTTTGCCAAACTCATTCAGCGCGGAATCGTTTTGTCCAAGGCGGGCATGTTCCATAGCCAGGCCGTACCGCGCAAAGGCGTCAGAAGGGTTCTGTTCCAGGACCTGGGCAAGCATCTCCATACGTGCGGGTTCACTCATTGGTTTTACTCGTTGGTTTACTGTGTAACGACAAAATTTAACACAGGCAACGAATTTCAAACTAAGATTGAGCTGCTGTGGCCTGTCCTTATTTTCTTCCCTCTGAAAAGTGTCTCACCATTGAGTGGGCCTTTCCTCGGCGGCTGCCCCTGGGCGCAGGATTCTGCGGAACCTGCACTGCCGGGCCAGAGCCGGTGACCCCGGCAGATGCCGAACTCAAAGACCTTTGCAATCTTGGCTACGCCAGCCAGTGTCCGCGGATGCCGGAGAACAGAAGCGCCGATGCTGTCCGCTTTGCCATTGCCAGAGAAGCCGGTGGAAAGATAGTGGTCCATTATGCTTGTGAACTTGCCCATGCGCCGGCAGAGCATGGGCAGCTGGAATATGACCGCGCGTCACAGAAATGGTTGGTCACGCACGCCAATACCTGCATTCAGCGCCAGGCGGAGTGCTTTCTGGCTGGTTATCTCGAGAGGACACCGTCATCTTTGTGAGCCCGGGCAAAACCTCAACACAGAGGAACAGGGTAAACAGAGGAGTTGATGGGCTGAATTCTTTTTGATATTCCAACAGTGAATCAGAAGATTGCAGTTTGGTTTTTTAGCCTACTCAGATCAGGCCAAATGATTATGGCAACGACGAAGAGTTGATTTATCCCTCCTCCGTTTCCTCCTTTCCTCTGTTGAGGTTTTTCCGATGTTTTTGCCATCAGCTAAAATATTTTCATGACTTCACATGATGGCAATAAGCTGCCGCCGCGGGCGGTGCGGGAATCTCATTCGGAGATGGCGGAAGTTGTTTTACCCAACGACGCCAACCCGCTGGGCAACCTGCTCGGCGGCCGCCTGATGCATCTGATCGACATTGCCGGCGCCCTGGCGGCCCACCGGCATTCGCGCAGCTATGTGGTTACTGCATCCATGGACCACATTGATTTTCTCTCTCCGGTACACATTGGCGATCTGTTGCTCTTGAAATCATCAGTCAATCGCGCCTTCAACACATCCATGGAGATTGGCGTAAAGTGCTGGGTGGAAAACTTTATTTCTGGCACGACGCGCCACGTGGCTTCGGCTTATCTCACTTTTGTGGCGGTGGACCAAAACGGCCACCATCATCCGGTTCCGCACGTAATTCCGGAAACTTCGGAGGAGCAGCGGCGCTACGATGACGCTGGACACAGACGCGACCTCCGGAAGCAGGAGCAGGCGAGACGGCGAGAGCGTGTGATTGGGTAATCCTGCTTTCGTATCTGCGCGACTCAAGTCATAAAACTTTCCGGAAATGTGAGACGCCGCTCTGGATCGCATAACAGATACAGGGTGCGCGATCACGCAAGCGTCTTCGCTCCCGTATAATTAATCTCAGAATGGCACACGGACACTCTCACGGAACAGCGACGCAGCAGGGGCCATTTCCTCTGCCGGGCGTCAGCAACATTATTGCAGTTGGATCGGGTAAAGGCGGCGTAGGCAAAACCACAATTGCCGTAAACCTGGCGGTGGCTCTGGCCAAAATGGGATATAAGACCGGCCTGCTGGACGCCGATATCTACGGACCCAACGTCCCCCTGATGATGGCTACCAACTCCCAGCCGCGTGTGCTCGGGGAAAACCGCATTGAGCCTCTGCAAAACTTCGGGGTGAAAATTATCTCCGTGGGCTTTCTTAACCCCGGTGACAAACCTCTGGTCTGGCGCGGACCCATGTTGCATCAGATCATCCGCCAGTTTTTGCAGCAGGTAGTGTGGGGCGAACTGGATTATCTGGTGGTGGACCTTCCGCCGGGAACCGGTGACGTGGTGATTTCACTCTTCCAGACCGTTCCGCTCACGGGTGCGGTGGTGGTTTCCACTCCGTCTGATGTTTCGTTGCAGGACGGGCGAAAAGCCATTGAGATGTTTCGCACCGGACGAGTGGATGTTCTGGGCATTGTCGAAAACATGAGCAACTTTCTCTGTCCGCACTGCCAGCATGAGATCGACATTTTTTCCAAAGGCGGAGTGGCCCGGACGGCGAAGGAGTTTGACGTTCCCTTTCTCGGCTCCATTGAACTGGATCCTGACATCCGCAAAGGCGGCGACAGCGGCAAGCCCGCCGTGCTCGAAGGCGAGAACTCTCCGCATGCAAAGTCACTCTACGAGTTCACCAAACAGGTGATCATGCGCGTGGCCGAAGTTAAGACGAATGCGCCTGATGATGTGATTAAGGTGCAGTGAGAAGGAAGCTGTTGGCCATTGGCTGTTAGCTCCTGGTCGGCTTCAATGCTGTTCACGGTTTGGATTTTGGATTAAGATTGCTGCGATTTTTGGCTGTGCCCATGAGCCGTGTTGAGTGAAGCCTGATTGGAACTTTCAAATTTGGGATAATGACGTACTCACTGGGGTTTGTCAGTAGTGCTTCTTTTCTTGACACTGTCCCGCTAAACTTCCTACAATCAAAGCAGTACAATCTTATGGATCTTCCGTCTAAGCTTTTGCATCTAAACAACTTAGACGAAATGTGGGTTTAATGCTCAATCCTGGACAAATCGGGCCGCGCGAGCGCGAGATTCTGACTGCCATCGTTGAGACTTACATTTCCACTGGTGAGCCAGTGGGATCACGTACTCTCTCCCGGCAGAGCAGGGACCAGCTCAGCCCGGCCACCATTCGTAACGTAATGGCGGATTTGGTGGATGCAGGATTCCTGGAGCAGCCACACACGTCGGCGGGACGCATTCCCACCGCACAGGGCTATCGCTATTACGTGGACCAGATTTCCGGGAAAGCGAGTCTTTCCACGGAAGATCAAACGCTCATTGCCGAGTCGCTTCACGGGACCATTGGTGTGCAGGAATTTCTGGAGCGTACGTCGCATGTGCTGTCACTGGTTTCGAGCGGTGTGGGCGTGGCCATTTCCAGTCCGGGGCAGGGAAATGCGCTGGAGCACATTTATTTTTCTCGCCAGGGAGCGAACAAAGCGCTGGCCGTGGTGGTGACGCGGTCTGGCGTGGTGCATGATCGCATGATGCGCCTGGACCACGATCTTTCCCAGGCCGATCTGGAAGCGGCAGCCAACTACCTCAATGAACATTTTTATGGCTGGACGATCAGCCGGGTGAAAGTGGAGCTGGCGCGCCGCATTGAACAGGAGCGCAGCGAATATGACAGCCTGATGAAGAGTCTGGAAGATCTTTATAAGGGCGGAGCATTGGCATCCGAGGAGCCGGCGCGCAACATCTTTGTGGAAGGTGTGGCCAATCTGGTGGCCAACGAGCAGGATCGTGAACGCCTGCGCGATCTGTTGAAGACTTTGGAAGAAAAAGAGCGTGTGGCCGAGCTGTTGGGCGCGTATCTCGATACGAAACAGGAGGCAGTGCGCGTGGTAATTGGTCTTGAGGAAGCCGTGCCGGAGATGCGAAACTTTGTTCTGATCGGCGCCCCGGCCCGAGTCGGTGATGAAATGCGGGGATCGGTGGCGGTAATCGGCCCCACTCGCATGGATTATCAGCACACCATCACGGCAGTGGCGTACATAGCGCGGCTTTTCGATAAGCTGCTGAATGAGCCCTCGTGAAAATTCCAGTCAGGAGAGGACAAGAGGTAGAAAAAAGCAAGCCTATGACCCAGGCAGAAATTCGTACGGAAGAAGAGCAAAAACAGGATTTGGAGCACGAGCTTCCACCAGCCGACCTTCGCAATAGCTACGTGGAGACGGCCTCTGCGGAGACTCCGCCAGGAACGCAGACCGCGCCAAAAGAAGCTGAGTTACAGCAGTTGCGGGCGGAACGCGATAGTCTTTTTGACCGGCTCGCGCGGCTGCAGGCGGAGTTTGACAACTATCGCAAGCGCTCGGCCAAAGAAAACGCCGATTTTCGCGATTACGCGGTAGCCGACGCGGCCAAATCTCTGCTGCCGGTCATCGATAACTTCGCTCTGGCGCTCAAAAATTCCGGCAACGCGGAAGAGTTTAAACGCGGCGTGGAGCTGATTTACAAGCAGCTTCAGGACCTGCTGCCGAAGTTCAATGTGCAGCGCATCGATTCCAGGGGCGAGCTTTTCGATCCCCGCTTTCACGAAGCCATTGAGATGGTGGAGAGCAGCGAAGTCCCGGACAATCACGTGCTGGAAGAGCTGGCGCCGGGATACCGAATCAAGGACCGTCTGTTGCGTCCGGCCATGGTGCGCGTGGCAAGGAACCCTAAGCAGCAGTAATATTTCATCGAGGCAAAATTGGCAACACAGGCAAAACGCGATTATTACGAAGTTCTGGGCGCAGGCCGCTCGGCCAGCGAGCAGGAGATCAAGAGCTGTTATCGCAAGCTCGCGATGCAATACCACCCGGACCGCAATCCCGGCAATCCGGACGCGGAAGAGAAGTTCAAGGAAGCCACGGAAGCATACGGTATTCTCATCGATGCGGAAAAACGCTCCCGTTATGATCAGTATGGTCACGCCGGGGTGAACGGCGGCAACGGCTTCGGCGGTTTTGATCCCTCTTCGTTCACCGATTTAAATGACATTTTTGGCGATCTCTTCAGCGACTTCTTCGGAGGGAACGCGGGCGGCGGCGGTGGACGGCGCAGCCGAGCACAGCGGGGTGGGGATACTCGCGCCGACTTGCAGCTCACTTTTGAAGAAGCTGCATTCGGAAAGAAGACTGAAGTCAAAGTCCGCCGCTATGAGCCATGCACTCACTGCAAAGGGACTGGTGCGGCAGCTGGCAAAGGGCCGGTTACCTGTACCACCTGCGCCGGGCACGGGCAGGTTCGCTATCAGCAGAGTTTCTTCAGCATTGCGCGGACGTGTCCCACATGCCAGGGGCAGGGGCGAGTGATCGCCGATCCCTGTACCAAATGCAGGGGCGAGTCTCGCGTAGTGCGTGAGCGTACGGTCGATGTTGCGGTGCCGGCGGGCGTGGAAGATGGCACCAGGATTCGCTATCAGGAACAGGGGGATGCCGGCTTCAATGGCGGTCCCGCTGGTGATCTGTATGTGGTGCTGCAGGTCGAGGCACATCCGTTTTTTGAGCGCGAAGGCAAGGACCTGTACTGCTCCGTGCCGATTTCCTTCAGCCAGGCCGCACTGGGCGCGGAGATCATGGTTCCGACACTGGATGGCGATCACAAACTCAAAATTCCCGATGGAACGCAGAGCGGGACAACGATTCGTCTTCGTGGAAAAGGCGTAGCGGCGCTCCAGGGCAGCGGCAAGGGCGATTTGTTTGTCAGCATCAAGGTGATCACGCCGCAGAAGTTGGGCAAACGTCAGCGTGAACTGCTGGAAGAACTGGGTTCTACCGCACCTGTCGAAAATAAACCTGAACCGCGGAGCCTGTTTGCGAAGGTGAAGGAAATTTTTGGGTAAATATCATCTTTGGGCAAATATTATCTATGGTTCGTGGTGATCGTTGCCGGCCTGGCCGGAGTGCCCAGGCTTCTGCTGGCCCGGCGCTTTGCCGAACTACAACTGGCTAAGCTGCGGCAGAAGAACACAGCCCTGCGCACACGAACCATGAGCGTTGTGTTTCTGGCCGGGGCGCTCATCTTTGCCGGTTTTTATTTCACCGCCTGGGGACATCAGAGCTGGCTGGTCATCGGAGTTATTTTTTCCCTGCTGAGTGCGATTGAATTTTTCTTTGAGGCGCAGGTCCCCACTTTGGACAATCTGGTTTTTCAAAAACGACTGCTGGGCATTCTTTATCTCGGCTTGTGTGCAGGATCATTCTTCATGCTCCGCCACGTATGACCCGCCGCCGCTGGATTGCCGACCGCGCGCAGGGTGACCGCGCATTTCTGCTGGGCCCCAATGCCGTCCATTTGTTTCGCGTGCTTCGGGCAAAACCCGGCCAGCAGTTCGATATTGCCGCCGATGGCGTTCTCCGGCTGGGTACGGTCCTTTCTGCCTCCGCGGAGCAGGTGGAATTTGAACTGGGACCGCAGGTGGAGAGCGAGCAACTGCGGGAGGTCGCGGTTTATCTGTCCATTTTCAAGTTTGACCGAATGGAATGGGCCATCGAAAAGCTCACCGAGCTGGGTGTGAGCAGGATTCAGCCTGTGATCGCGGCCCGCACCGAGGCGCACCTGGCAAAAGCCGCGGAAAAACGGCTGGAGCGCTGGCGAAGAATCGCGCATGAAGCGGCACAGCAATCGCGCCGCCTGGATCCGCCTGAAATCAGCCCACCGGCTACCCTGAAGAATGCAATTATCAGCGCAAACGGCTGCCGCATTGTTTTATCGGAGTATGAAAAGGATGTGTCGTTGCTGTCGGTGCTCGAGGGGCGCACTCCACCGGTTGTCCTGGCCCTGGGACCTGAAGGAGGGTGGACGCAGCAGGAAGCAAAAGTTTTTCACGACAGTGATTGGATTGCTGCTTCGCTGGGCAGCACCATCCTGCGCGCAGAAACGGCGGCGATTGCTGCCCTGGCGGTGGTCATGTCCCAATTGGCATGATCTCTGCTTCTCTGAGCTTGCGAACGCCCTTCGCTCTTGCCCGGAAATTGCGATAAATCCCAGGAAAAAGCCTGGATTTTTGTACCAGGCAACAAGGGGAGCATCTTTGGTTTCTAAGCAAGGGGGAATTTAAAGCGCGGCTGGAGGCTTGCATGAATATGAACTGGAAGAATGCCATGATCTATGGTTCTCTTGCAGCGGGAGCGATTTTATTTCTGACGGGCCGTCGTCCGGCCGGTATGGCGGTGGCCGGCGTGGGGGTGGCCACTCTGGTTGCGGATAACCCTGACAAATTCACGGAACTTTGGAACCGCTTGCCCGAGTATGTGGACAAAGGAACCAAACTCATCGATGCCGCTGCCACGATTATGGAACGGATGGGGCAGCACCGCGCGGAGAGCTATCGCAATACTCCCATGGCCAGCGGTAACCGCTACTGAGCGCGAACGGCTTTTTAGGGCAGACATGAAAAGCCTCCGCAGTCGGTTAACTGCGGAGGCTTTTCAAACCAGTACGAGCCCTTGCCTCCCCTGCACCGTTTCCCCCAGTTTGTGTCAGCACTGAAGAGCTTTTGAACTCATCATGATTGATTAAACTGCAAGCGAGTATACCTTTGTCCGTACCTGCGGAAAATTCAGAGAACGACTTAATCTCCCTCGTTTTTGGCCTTAGAATGCGTTGCTCCCGGCTTACATCCCTGTGACAGCTTCTGCTCATCTCACTGGCAGTGCCGAATCGTCAGGGGAACGGTGAACGGCGTATGTACAGATTTTTCCTTCTTTCTGCTTTGCTTCCCGCAGCCCTTTTTCTGGTGGCAGCCGCGGCTCTTGCCGCCGATAATGATGTTCATTTTAGCGAACAGGGATCGGGCGCCGTCTTCCGCCGTTCCTGCTTCGCCCACGGATATCGTCATGGATATGAAGTGGGCTATCATCTGGGCAATCTCGACATCAACATGAACCGCAGGCCGCGGGCGAAACGGGAGCAATTTCACGGGCTGCAGACCGGTTATCTTTCCCGCTTCGGGGGGAAGAAGTCCTTTGAAAACGGCTTCTGGGCCGGTGTGAAGGCCGGTTATAGTGACGGCTATGCTGGTCGTAACTTTCGCGCCGTGGAAAGTCTCCGCGCTCTGGCCTCCAGCCTGGACGAGAACACCTCTCCCGCTGATCCGCATAATTTCTATTTTGACAGTGGTTTTTCCGCCGGTTACGGTAACGGCCTGCAGCGTGTGGCCGGCTCACCGGCCAGTGTCAGCTCCGGCGTGACTGACTGTGCCCCTTTCCATATGTATGATCGCTCTGCTCAGGACAGCTTTTGCGAAGGGTATCGCCGCGGCTATGTGCTGGGGCATGGCGATGGTCTTCTGCCTGGCAGCGAAACTCCGGCCTTCGAAGCTCGCAAGTAAGTTTTTTTCGCAACAAAGGCGAAACCTCTGCGCTTAATTTGGTACATGTACCTTGTTGTAAAATGGGCAGGGGCCGAAGTACATGGTACCTTCAGCCATACTGGCATAGAATCTATAGTTGGCACGGGCCATCGGAAGGAACCTGGATGAGAGCTGTCATGGTAAAGAAACCAGTGATTCGTATTGCTGTAGTCGAGAGTGATCCGCTGCGGTTTATCGGGCTGAAGTCTCTGTTTGATTCCGAGCCTGATCTGGAACTGGTTTCCGCCACTCTGGCTGAGCTGGGACCGCGGAACGATCTTGACCTGGTTTTACTTGGCAGTCGTGCCGGACAGAATCTGTTTGATGTCATGGCTGGTCTTAAGGCTGCTCGTCCTGACCTGCGCATTATCGTTACTGGCAGTGGCGCCGATGATGAGACCATCCTGAAAGCCCTTGCCGCCGGAGCTAAAGGCTATGTGGACGAAGCCGCCTCTCCGCAGGAATTCGTTCAGGCCATTCGCATTGTGAATCAGGGTTCGGTTTGGGCACCGAGACGCGTGCTCTCGATTTTCATTGAGCGGGTCACCTCGTCTCCAGGGCGAATTTTCCCCGCAGGCAGAGTGACCTTTACCGACCGCGAAAAAGAAGTCCTGGAACTGCTGGTTGCCGGACGCTCCAATAAGGAAATCGGCTCCGTCCTCGGCATCGAGGAGCGCACGGTCAAGGCCCACGTCGCCAAGCTCATGCGTAAAGTCGGCGTTCAAAACCGGATTGCGCTCTCCGTGCATGCCATCACGCATTCTCTGGTGACCTCGTCAAAATAATTGCTTCCGCTCATAACGCGAACGGGCTGAATTGCTGCTTACTCAGCTGAGGTTTTTCTCTGAAGTACATGTCCCGATATACCCTGGGGGGTACGAACTGCTGTTACTTGCTCGTCAGGCAGCTTGGGTACATACTCTACTCACCTACCACAGAACCTGGGAGACAGGGCTGGAAGCGGTTACGAGGGTCACCGCTTCCAGCCCTTCAACATTTTTGCAAGTATTGCGTTTCCAGTGCTCCTGTACACTGAAATCCAGGGCTTCTTTGCCTTTAGGGAAGGGAAATGAAACGAATTTCTTTGGTTTTCATACTGGTTCTCATCGCAGCCCATATGGCGTGGGCCGAATCGGAAGCGGAGCGGGTAGAGTCGGCTGCCACTGTAATGAATGAAATCATGTCCACACCGGACAAGGGCATTCCGGAAGAGATTCTCAGCTCTGCCCAGTGCGTAGCCGTGGTTCCCTCTATGTTGAAGGGCGGATTCATCGTCGGCGGCGCGCACGGTAAGGGCGTGGCTACCTGCCGCACGGAAAACGGCGACTGGAGCGCTCCCGCTCCTTTTGCCATCAGTGGCGGTAGCCTGGGCTTCCAGATTGGTGTTCAGGGCGTGGATCTGATCATGGTCATTATGAACGAGCGGGGCATGCAGAACCTGCTTTCCAGCAAGTTCAAGCTCGGAGCGGACGCTTCCGTCGCCGCGGGCCCCGTGGGCCGCCACGCCGAAGGCGCTACGGACTGGAAGCTGCGCGCCGAGGTGCTTACTTACTCGCGTGCTCGCGGACTCTTTGCCGGCGTCACCGTGAACGGCGCCGTGATCGGGCAGGACAAGGATGCCACGCGTGAACTCTTTGGACGTCTCGTCCCTTTCCGCACGATTCTCACCGGTGCGGTGTCCACGCCTTCAGCAGGCGAACAGTTCATCAACAGCGTCCGTAAAGCAACTCCGAAAAAAGACTCCGGCCAGGCTGCTCCCAAAGGTCCAACTCAGCCCGCACCGGCTACGGAAAAGCCTGCGCAGAAAACACCCGGCATTTAAACCATCCGTCTTTTCCCTGGGTGACTGGATTTATTGTCGATCCAGCCGCCATGGGAGAGGCAGTAAAACCCTTTATCTATGACCGGAAGCCCATCGCAGATTTTCGAAGCGGCAGAAACACAAAAGCCGGGTGCGATCTCTGCAATGGAATGCATTAAGCCATACCAAGCGTAGTGCAAATATCATGTTGGGGCTACGGTTGGTTCTGAAGAGGGCCCCTGTAAGCGGCTGTACTGATTACTTCGTCGTATAAAATTGGGCTTTTTTCCTTGCCAGAGGCCGGAAATAAAATCGTCTTGGTCGTGAGCCGGTGATAGAGCCTGTTTTTGGTAAGCGTGGCTTCCACGTGGATTCTGATCTGCTGCTTTTTGCCATCGACAACTTCGTCGAAGTTCCAGTCTCCCGATGAATTCATATCGGTGCCATATAAATCGATCCAGGAGCCATTGTTGTACGGGAACCATTGCTGAAAATGCCCATAGCCAATCCGCCGGATGTCGGTGATCCAGCCACTTTTAGGCTTGCGATTTGCCACCCGGGACTCCGGGTGCTCTTCGGTCCATTGCGAGGAAAAACTTCCCGGAAGCATTTCCCAGCGTCCCGCTATGTTCTTCGGTTCGTTTCCTGAATGTTTGATCTTGTCCGGCGCTTGATCGGTCGCCCACGCCGGCTGGGTTTGCGCACAAAAAGTGGTCAGGCAAACCAGCGAAACCAAAATGATCCGTTGCGGCTTATTCATCGGGGTTCAATCTCTCCTGGCCATCCTGTTTTACTCCGGAATGACTGAGACAAAGACATAACGAACAAAAGTTACTATCTGATTCAGATAACAGGATGTGCGCCGCTATTTTAACATTGTCATCTCGCTTCTCCAAAGCGGGCGTTTCACGATACATATTCCATCCGCATAAATGCTCAAATTGAGCAACAAAATGAAAAAACTTTCGTTCACGGACTCCAAATGTTTTCCAGTGTACTTGTTTAGCTCCTGAAATAGATATGAATTCATGATTTGAGTGATAGTCGTAGATTATGAAGTTATTCGTTGACGTAAGACTGGTTCATGCTAGGCTGTAAAACTCTAAAGCAAGACTATGGTTTATAGTTTATGAGAATCATAGTTTTTGCCTGGCATGATGCTTTGTTTTCGGGCGTAGTTTTAAGATCGAAAAAATAGCAATTCCCAAAATGGAACTCCCGCTCTGCTGAGATATACCCAACTCTCAAACAAGCGGCGACACACCTTATATCTGCCCATGGCAAGGGCGCAGCTTCACACTTTGGCCTGAGGTCCGAGTGTGAAATATGTGACAACCTAAAAAATGAATATTACGAGGAAATGAATGAGCAAGAAATGGCCGGTATTCCCTGCAGGCCTATGTGCAGTCGCGCTGCTTTGTGCGGTTTCGCTGCAAGCACAAACCCTGAGCCCCTCGACCCAGTCAAAAGGTAGCTTTACCGTTACCAACCCATCTACTTCCACATCGCCTTCACCAACGCCTGGCCCTGTTTCCCCAGGCGCTACCCCAGGCGGTACCCCGTCAAATGGCAGCTCAGGTACACTCGCTCCTGCCTTTGCCGATCCGGGGCCACGTCCAGTGGGCAACACGACCAGAACCCTAACTGGGGCGAAGCTGCAAAACCAAATTCCGAACGGCTTGCAGCCCAAAGACCCTGACCTGACCAGCAACAACGATGGCGCTGGCCAGGTCATCGCCAACGGCGGCCCTACAGCCGGATTTTGGTTTCAGGCCCTGACAGTATTTGGCCAGGAAGCCACGGTAGCGGGCGCCAGCAACGGAAACGGGATCAACACGATTACAGGTCTGGGACCGGCCTTCAACGGCAATAGTTGTTTCATATGCCACTCTCAGCCCACAATCGGCGGCAGCAGCCCTGCCGTGAATCCACAGATCGCGCTGGCTACTTTGGATGGCGCAACCAACACCGTGCCGTCATTTCTCAAACAGAATGGCCCTATTCAGGAAGCGCGCTTTATTCTGGATCTCATCAACGATCCTTCCGGCAGCACCCTGGATGGCGGTGTGCATGAATTGTTCACCATTCAGGGACGTACTGATGCACCTGCTGGTTGCACCGTGAGCCAGCCTGATTTTGCTACCGCGATCTCTCAGCACAACCTGATAACCCGGCTTCCCATTCCGACCTTCGGCGAAGGGTTTGTGGAAAATGTTACGGATGCCGCTCTGCAGGCCAACCTGGCTGCCAATGCTGCCACGAAAAACAACCTGGGAATCTTTGGCCGCTTCAACACCAACGGGAATGATGGCACGATTACCCGCTTCGGCTGGAAAGCGCAGAACAAGTCCCTGCTGTTGTTCTCTGGCGAGGCAGCCAATGTTGAGTTAGGCGTTACCAACGAACTCTTCCAGAACGAGAAAGTGCCGGGAACCAACTGCGCCGGCAGCACTCCGGAAGACAACACGGCGGTACTGGTCCCGACAGCCTTCCCCGTCGGAGGAACACTGAGTGGGGCCCAGTCTGCATCAGAGATCTCTTCGGACATTGAGAACTTCGCATTCTTCATGCGCTTCAATGCTTCGCCGAGTCAGTGCGATTTCGCCAGTGGCCTGAACCCCGCCGGTGGCGCGGTCTGTAACCCTCTTGGCTCCGATGCGCTTGCCGGTAAAGCCCTGTTCGGTACCTCGTCCAATCCCGGTATCGGCTGCGTTTTGTGCCACACCGATACTCTTACAACCGGTCCGGCTACGGTCCCCAAATTCAACAATGCCACGTTCCACCCCTTCTCCGACTTCGCCCTTCATCACATGGGCTCCGTCCTGACCGACGGTGTCACCCAGGGGCTTGCCGGTCCGGATGAGTTCCGTACTCCTCCACTCTGGGGGCTTGGCCAAAGGTTGTTCTTCCTGCACGATGGCCGCTGCAGTGATTTGGTTTGCGCCATCGAGGCACACGGCAGCACTACCAGGAACTGCACCGCGGTTGTTACCGACGCGCAGTCTTTCATTGTCAATGGATTCCTCTTCCAGCCTGGAATTCAAACAACTGCCTGCGGTTCTGAGGCCAACATAGTGGTAAATAACTTCAACGCGTTAAACGCCACACAGGCGCAGCAACTGCTCGACTACCTGCGTTCCCTGTAATCGGCGGAAGGTCAGTTTCCGGGCCGGTGTTTTTTGCCGGCCCGGTGCTGATTTTTGCGGGACCACGGCGGACACGACAATTGGTTAGGTTTACCGCAATAACTTCCTGCAAGCCCCTTCGCGGGCAATATACTTTGGAAGACAAATATAAACTTGAAGGATATTTTTACGATGTTCCGGACTCTAGTGATTTTCCTGTTCGTTGCTGGGATTGGCTGCTCCCAGACGCAGACGCCAATGATGCAGCCGCCTGCCCAGCAACCACTGGCCGCCACTAGTGAAACTCAGGCTGCAAAGGCCGCGACAGGCGTGGCTGTTTTTCCCTCGGAAGCAGTCATTACTGTTCCCGGCGTTTGCGATGCAAGGAGCACGAATTCAGGTCCATGTGTCACGGTCATCACGCGGGAGCAATTTGAGAATCTGCTGAACGGCCTGAGCGAGGCAGGGCAGCCTCTGCGCAGCAACCAGACGAAAGCTCTTGCCGAGGCATACTCCAGTTTCCTCGCTTATGCCGCCGCTGCCCGGAAATCGAAAATTGAAGATAGTCCACAATTCCGGGAGTTCGTGAAATATCAGAATTTGCGTGTTCTGGCTGGATTGTACAAACATATACTGGAAGAAAAGTACAAATCCCCGGCCGCGGAGGACATTGAAAATTACTATAAGCAGCACACTAAGGATTTTGAAGAGGTCAGCCTCCGCCGCCTGATGATTCCCAAAAACAATCCTGGGGCGAAGGATATGGAAGAGTATAAAACAAATGCGCTCCAGCTTGCGCATGATATGCACGAGCGGGCCGCCAAAGGTGAAGATTTTGATGATCTTGAAAAAGAAGCCTACAAAACTCTGGGATTGACTATAGCGCCGCCAGGATCGCAGATTGGAAAGCGCCGCAGAACTACCCTCGTTCCCGAGGAGGCAGAGGAGATATTTTCTCTGAAACCGGGCGAAGCCAGCAAGCTGGAGACCGAGAATTCAAGTTATGTGATTTACAAAGTGGACAGCAAAAGGACTATACCAATCGACCAGGTGAAGGACGAGATTGCACGCCTCTTGTCCAGGGAAAGAATGGATAGTGCTCTCAAGGCGATTACGGGAAGCGTGCATCCCGAACTCAATCCAAAATATTTTACCGAACCACCGGCCAAGTCTCCATCGGCAAATGCGCCAGAGGTTCACACCGCTTCTCCGCCAGCCAATTTGTTATGAAGGCGAAAGATGCCTGATACCGGCAGGGAGTAATCAGTCTAAGGGCGTGATGCGAGCAGGCAAAAGTCTGCTTGTTAAAAATAGGCGCCCGTAATTTTCTCACGGTGAACCAGGATCGAACCGTCCCCAAGCCGTTCAATAAAACCACGATTCTGGAGCTGCTGCATGAGTTTGGTCACAAAAGGCCGGGTCACGCCGATCCAGCGGGCCAGTTCTCCATAGGTAATCGGCGGAATCAGGGCCACGGAATCCGAACGGCTGCCCGGGGCGGTATTGATCATCAGGAGCAGGGTACGCGCCAGCCGCTCTTCCGCCTGGTTTACGACCAGGCTTTCGATCCGCATCCGCGCGACTGCAAGTCTGCGGCAATAATCTTCCAGCAAAGCAAACAATTTTTCGGGACGGTGGTGAATGTTCTGTTTGAGCGAGTCAAATGTGGTGACCACTATTTTGGAGTCTTCGAGGGCCACGGCAGCCTCATACTCACCATCATCCGTACCCTGGGACGGAACATGAAAAGAAAGATTTCCAAAGATAGATCCTGAATAGTAGCGGTCGATAACGACCTCGTCGCCGGCTTTGGAGGTTCGAATCAGTTTTACCGAACCCTTTTCAACGTAATAAACACTGTCAGACGCATCGGTGTCCGAATAGATCGAGTCACCCTGCCGTGCCTGGCGGATGCGGCACAGGTGCTCTGGCAGCAACCAGAGCATGGGCAGGGTATCCCCGGTCTGCTCGGAATTGCCAGCGGCCCTGGGTTGCGGCAATAAGCCGCTCTTTGGCGCAGAGGGCGCAGCGTTTGCTGGTTCCTCTTCCGGCTCGGGTTGAGTTTTCCTCAAAAGGTTCATAGAGAAATGATTTCTATCATTGAATCCAGGCCGGTTGTCTCCGACGAAAGGCCAGGAAACGATGAATTTAAAACCAGAGAAACAGCGTTGCCTTGCGGTTCTACCGGTTCAAATGGGAAGTCCGGTTTTGAGATGAGAGCAGCCGATCGATGATAGTGGTCAGAATTGTCGGAATGCCGCCAGGCTCGAGCGTCGGCTCCAATCCACAGACGTGCGAAGATGTCAAAAACGCGGAGGTCGATCATTTTCTTGCAGACAGTGGACTTTCATTTGCAGGGCAAGAGCCGGAAGTCGCATTCAACGGCCTTGATTCAAAAACATCGATTCCGTTGAAACAATGAACCCAAATACCAGGACGAACAAATCAGACACGAACCAGCCTTTCACATCGGGTCGGACTACAGCTCAAAAAAACCCCAATGTGCTGGCTAAGATGCGAGTGATACCGGATTAGTTACAAACTCGTTGTTTTGAATTTCAGAACGGGCAGAGCCAAAAGGATCTATCTGGTTTTAAAACCATTGGGTTAGATTGGCTTTTTTAGGTGAGATATATAAAAGACAAGGGCGGACCGTTTCGGTCCGCCCTTGTTGGTTGAATAAATGTTGAAGTCCGGCGGTTTGCCCGCCGGATCCGGGTTGATTACTGGTTGGAGATGGTGGTAGACGTACCATCGGCCAGGGTAATGGTTTTGGTGAA
>WNFP01000381.1_pt1 | contig 33179 bp, 29 predicted proteins | sample 5400201 | NCBI WGS metagenome assembly WNFP01 (sample SAMN13153355, study PRJNA577476) | soil metagenome | isolation source: 115 cm saprolite under Madrone tree | place: USA:California | collected 2016-06-14 | reverse complement strand
CAACGCCCGCAATCGCGCGTCAACCAGGTTATCCGCTCTGCGCAACTCGACCTCACCGCTTGTTCCATCAGCAGCCGCGGTTAGTGCGGCGTCCGAAATACCGACGGACAAATACCAAAAGTGCAAATCGGTTCGAAACCATTTCTCAAAGTAACGGGGAACCAGGCTCATTTCGCCCGCATCGTAGGTGAGTCTTATCATCTCAGAACGGCGCAAGCCCAATTCAAAGGAACCAGGCCGCAACGCCATCGCGAGAACCGCCTGATGTTTCACCCACATGCGCGGCTCTCTGACAAACTCAGGTACGCTGAGTTCAACCCTCATCTCTACCTCACTCCTCGCTTCGTTTGATGCTTGTCTCTAAACGGAGGTGACTGTTTCCGCAACAGACGACGAACCGCCCCACTGCAATGCTCGGCGTGGCGCACGGTGACGAAACTGTGTCCCAGTAGGAAGAACCCGCGTGGTCGAGTTTTATTCCGGGCGAGCAGAACGTAGGTCTCGCGCTACGTGAACTAGCTCGAGTTCTCCATCATTCACAGAACGGTGGCTGTCTGGAAACGAGCTGGAATCCAAACACAGTGGTTGGTGTGTTGGCAAACCGGAAGTTATTAGAACCTGCCCCAAGAGCGGCGGCAAGCACAACGAGCTACTCGGAAACTATTCCAGCGCTGGGCAACTCCTCTTCTGACGTCGGCAGCTAGGCAGGCCGTGTAGTTTCTCTTCTCTTTGGCGCTTCCATCGGCCGCCGAGGCGGAGCACCCCTTCCCCAAACAGCGGTGCGCTCGGCCATTTTCCCGGTGCCAGCGCGACAGGCGGCCTGCTATCCCGCGGCATCCAACCACTTACAAGTAATCATTGACATACGGTACCAATATGCTATAATAGATGCTAAGTCGGCACGATTCCTTCGCCTGCCCGCCGTAGCCCTGGCAGAGGAGCGTGCGCTGCGAACCATGCTCGCCGGCCAGGTAGTCCTTGTAACTCCTCCAATAACTACCTATCCCTTTCGCCAACAGCCCGCCCCCGTAGCACTAAACCCTTTAGATGCAACACTTACAAAAAACAGGGGGAGGGGGGCGTTATGGTTAACCAGATTTGCGGGCAGTATCGCCGTCCCGGGGAACCCTCGGAGCCGAGAGACTTGTCTCTACTTCTCTGCTCCACTCAAAGCCCCGGTCTTTCTGCGGCAATCCTGCTTCAAGGCTTCTTCCGCTGGCGCGGCGATGATTTCGCGGACGCGTTCGCGCAGCGCTGCCACGTCTTCTTTTGTGAGTCCCTTGGTCTCGATGGTGTCGTGCAGAAGAACCGTAACTTTCGCCGGCCAGATCATCCAGTGGCCCGTCCGGTGATGCTGAAAGGATCCCACCAGACTGACGGGTACGATGGGAATGCCTAGCTGCTGCGCGACGCGGAAGCCGCCGTCTTGGAATTGATCCACGTGGCCATCGCGCGTCCGCTTGGCCTCGGGAAAAATAATCAGGCTGGTGCCGCCATCCACGGCGTCCTTCGTGAGTCGCCACATGCGCTTCAAATCGGACGGGCGCCGGACATCCGGCACAGGGACGTTGCCGAAGCGCTTCATCAGCCAGCCGTACGCCGGAATCTTGAAATGGGATTCCAGCTCCCATCCGCGGACAAACTGCGGGATCGCGCAGTAAAGCATGAAAGGGTCGAAGAGATTGACGTGATTGGACATGAAGAAAGAAGTGCGGTTGGCATCGAAGCCGGAAGCTCGGCGGACCTCGATCTGCGCGCCGGAAAGAAATACGATCCGGCGGCAGAAGGCGCGCTGCAACCAGTCATGTTTACGAGTATCCAGGAAGATGCCGAGCAAGATGAGCAGTGGCACAACAAGGAAGAAATGCAAGCTGCTGACGATCCAAAGAATCGCGCTGCGGAACACCAACCAGGCCCGTTTCATATATAGATGTCCACGGCGGAGGGAAGAATATCGAGTGCCCGGCACTCCAGCGTCACAACTTCTCCGTCGATCATGATGTCCACCGGCGCGGCTGCTCTGAATTCGACGTGGCGCACCGCGCGGCGCGAAGCGAGCGGATGTTTGATATGAGAGCCGTCATAAAGACGCGGCAATGTGCGGAGCAAGCCCAGCCGGCCGATTGGGCCCCAGCGTACAAATTCAATGAGCCCGTCGGTAGCATCCGCGTGCGGCGCGATGAGCATTGTGCCGCCCGTGTACTTGCTGTTGTTGAACGTCAGGAAAAGAGCGCGCCGCTCGTCCCACTCCTGATCGTCATCGCAACGCAGTGCCAAGGATCGCCGGCGCAACTGCACCACGCGCACGAAAACACCGAGCAAATAACCGAAATCGCCAAACGGCTTGAACATGCGATTGGTCAGAGCAGCGACATCAGCCGTAAATCCAACGCTCAGAAGATTGAAGGAATAGATTTCGCCGGCGGCATGTGTAAGGCGCAAAAGATCGACAGTCCGCGTGCGGCCTTCGAGAAGCGCCTGCATCGAAGCCGAGGCTCCGTCCTTTGTAAAATCGCGCAAGAAGGAATTGCCGGTGCCCAGCGGCAAGAAACCCAGTGCGATGCGTTGGACGGCGGCGCGTCCCGCAAACACACCGTTGAGGATTTCGTGAGCGGTGCCATCACCACCGACGGCAAGAAAGCGCCGGTACCCTTGATCGTAAGCCTCGCGCGCCAGTTGCACACCGTGGCCGGGACCTGTCGAAGCGATGACGTCGACCTTCAACCCTTTCTCGCGCAAACGCGCGAGAGCAGGCCCGGCGAGTTTCGCGGAGCGGCCGCCACCGGCGGCGGGGTTGACGATGGCGAAGAAACGGTTCATTTGGAGCGTGAACGAACCCGAAATGCTAACTCCCGATTCACACAATCATTTCCAAACCGGCTTCACAACGGCAGAATCGCAGCGGCGCCGTCTAGCTTCGCGAGACGCTCTGCCAGCACATTGCGTTTGATCTTTAATGAAGCTGTCCGGGGAAAGTCCTCGTCCAGCAGAACAACCCCATGGATACGCTTGTAGTTTAGCAGGCGATTGTTCCGCGCGTTGATGTCTCGCCGGAGTTCTTCGCTGTACTGTTGTCCCGGCTCGAGATGGAGTACGAGCACAAGTTTTTCGTCGGCCATCGATCGTTTTGGCCAAATGTAGTTGGCGGCGAAAACGCAAAATTCCTTGACGGCAAGACTTTCGAAAGCGGCTTCGATGTCCTCGGGATAGATATTCTTTCCTTCTTCAGTGACGATCATGTTTTTCTTGCGGCCGGCGAGATGCAGGTGGCTAGCCTCGTCGAAGCGGCCAAGGTCGCCGGTCAGGAGCCAGCCGTCGACGATGGTTTCCGCCGTGAGTTCAGGTTCATTCAAGTAGCCCGCCATGACGGTCTTGCTTCGAACGGAGACTTCGCCAACGCCGTCGGCGGCGGGATTTACGATGCGCACTTCCATCCCAGGCAGCGGCTTGCCCACGGTGTCCGCGCGAAATGGCTTCAAATCGTTGACCGTGATGGCGGTGCCAGCTTCCGTGAGTCCGTATCCGTTAGCGACAGGAATACCGAGATCGTAGAAAAATTGCAGCGTCTGCGGTTCGGTGAAAGCGCCGCCGACAATGATGGCGCGGAGTTCTCCGCCAAACGCTTCATGGACTGGCTTGAGCATGCGGCGGCTGATTTCGAGACGCGGCCGGCTTTTGGTGAGCGCCTTGTTGATTCGAACGAGCGCGTTAAAAACTTTACGTTTGCTCGGTGGCAGCGCGTCGAAGCGCGCTTGCAGACCCTTCTGCAAGTTTTTCAAAACGAGTGGAACGAGACTCACATACGTTATTTTATATTTCGGAAAAGCTTCGCGCACGTATTCGGGACGCAACGTGCGCAAATGCACGACCGCTGCGCCGCACGTAAACGGTCCGAAAAAACCCACCATGAAATCGATGGCATGGTTTGTTGGAAGGATACTGAGGTAGCGCACGCCCGGCCAGAACGGATAAATCGATGTGAGCGCGACGCACTGCTCCAGATAGTTTTCGTGCGTCATCATGCAGCCCTTGGGGCGGCCGCCTGTCCCGGAGGAGTAGACAATGCACGCCGTGTCCTGGCGTTTGCGCGCGATGAAGACAGGCTCGCCCGCTCCGCGAAACTCTTCCCAGCGTTGCGCGCCGGCTAGATCGGCGGTTGCGGGTGCTTCCGTGACCAGCACAGTTTGCACACTCGGCGCGGACGCGCGGCCAGCCGACGTGCTGAGTTGCCGCCAGATCGGATATTCAGTGATGAGCACAGTAGCGTTCGAATGCTTGAGCAATTGCCAATGCTCGTCCGGCGTCAGTTTGTAGTCGAGCGGCACCAGCACGCCACCCACGAAAAAAATGGCGTAGGCCGAGATCAGCCACTTCGACTGATTCGTCATGATGATGCTGGCGCGAGCGCCGACGGAGAAGCCGCCGTTCTGCAAAGCTTTCGAAAGCGGATGCGCGCGTTCCTTGAAATCGCGGTAAGTCAGGCGCTCTTTCTCGCGCTCGCGGTCCGCCTCGATCAGGCACACTTCGTTCGAATACTGATCCAGCGCATCCCGCAGCGCTTCGCCGATGGATTGATATTTCGAAAGGTCCAGCATTACAGGCGGGACTGAATCCGTTCAGCCAGGGTTTTGAAGTCGCTGACGCCTTGAACCTCGTAATCGGGCAACTCGATGCCGAAATGATTTTCGAGGCGCGAAAGCATCTCGAGAGTCTGCAGGCTGTCGATGCCAAGTTTCTTGAAAAAATCGTCGCCGGGCGCAAGTGAACCTGTTGGCAGCTGGAAATGCTTCGCTGCAAGGTCGAGGACTTCCTGTGTGGTCTGCTCTAGCGTTCGCATGGAAAGGCCAATTTATCATCCCTTTGCTGGGAAAGAAAATTCATTAACAGGCGGTCAGATTGCGCAGTGAGTTGTCTTTATGGGTGGCCTAGAGAAGCACGAGACCGTGACGAATTCCAATGGAAACAGCTTCCGTACGGCTGGAGGCGCCAAGTTTCCCAAGAATTGAGGCCACGTGGAATTTCACGGTGTGATCGGAGATCGATAAGCGCCCGGCGATTTCTTTATTGCCGAGTCCGGCGGAGATCATCTGGAGCACTTCGCGCTCACGCGGCGTGAGCGGCTCCGGCAGCTCGCGGACAGGCGAGGACAACGCAGCTGGTGCAGGAAGAACGGCGCTCACTTCGGAGGGGTGAACGACGACCAGGCCCGCCGCAGCGGCTTCAAGAGCGGCTCGGAGTTGCTCCGCGGAGACTTCACTGGGCAAAACCGCGCGCACGCCGGCACGAAGCGCTTCGGAAGGCCAACCCGGCGGCATGTTCGGCGCCAGCACGACGACCGGATATCCTCGAAAGATTTCTTCTCCCACCGTTTCGTCTACAAACGCTTGCCGGGCTTCAGCAGAGGTCTCCACCAGCAAGACATCCGGTTCCATGTCGTCGAGCTGCTTGGCAAGAGACTCGAGATCCGCGGCGCTACCGACAATGTCCACGCCGCTGTCCGCGAGCAGGCTCTGCAGACCGGCGAGAATCAAAGGCGACGCAGCGACAATGAGAACGCGAATCACGCCGCGACAGAATCCTTTCCGCCGATCGGGATTCCCAGCCTCACGGTCACGCGACGCACGTTGGAATAGCTGCCGCGCAGAAATTGCAGACGGAGCAAGCGAAAGCCTGCGCCATCGATCGCGCGGGTGAGATCTTCGATCGATCTGAACGCTTCGTCTTCGGTGCCGAGCAAAATGTCTCCGGCCATAAGCGAGGCTTGAGCCGCCGGACCGCCCGGCTCGACTTCCAGCAAGACAAGACCGAAAGTATTGCCGTTGAGACGTGGCAGACGTACCGGATGTACGGCGACGCCAATCCACGCGTAGCCTGGCCCGCCAGCAAAAAAATCGCGGACAGTATTGCTCGGAATGGCAAGCGCCAGGCGTCCGGCGACCATGGTATTGATGCCGATCACACGTCCGCCGGCGTTGGCAAGCGGTCCGCCGGAATTACCGGGAGCGAGCCTTACACTGGCCTGAACCCAGGATTGCAAGCCAATCCCATGCACTGGGCCTATCGCGTGAATCACACCGGTAGTGAGCGCCCCAACAAAACCCATTGGGTTGCCGATGGCGATGGCAAGCTCGCCGGGACGAAGCTGCGAGGAATCAGCGGGACTCGCCGCCGGCAACGAATTCGCATGAATTCGCAGCGTTGCGAGATCGCGCCGCGGATCGCGCGCGGTCACCGTCGCATCGAACTCTCGCCCGTCCCAGAGCTGTACGCGAGTGTTCGAACCGCGAGCCACGTGTGCGTTCGTCACGATCGCGCCATCGGCAGACCAAATCACGCCGGAACCGCTGCCACGGCTTCCGGCATGAATCAGAACCGTCGACCGGCGAAGTTGTTCCGCGATCTCGCCAAGCCCTTCGATGGCCATGTCATTCCGCTCCTTGCGCGCGATCTCCAACGGTGATCGTCACGTTCTGGACGGCGCCGCCTCGAACGATCTTCGCGATGAGAGGTTTACCGATATTTTCGCCCTTTAACAGGGTGTGGACACTTTCGGGACGCGAGACCGACTGTCCCGCCAAGGAAATCAGTATGTCACCGATGACGATTCCAGCCCTGTGCGCGGGACCATCTTCCTCGACTTCAAGAATGATGACCGCGGTTTTCTCGTTGTGCTGTAAAGACTGGCGCACCTGATCCGGGAGGCGAACCGGCTGAAGCGCTACTCCGAGATACCCACGCGGAATTCGGCCTTTTTGCAACAGCGTTTCGGCGACACGATCGACCGTTGCCGACGGAATCGCGAGCGCACCGAAACGCGCAAACCGCGGCGAGGCGACGCCGACGACCTTGCCGTGCGCGTCAACCACCGCACCACCAACGGCCGTCGGCTGCAGGCTGACATCCAGCCGAAGGTAGGGAACGAGGGAGGAGCCGCTCCAAGTTTGGCGTTCTGAAACAACCAGGCTCACAACTCCCAACGCAGCCACGGGGCCACTAGCTCGTGTACGCCCAACCACCAGAGTGATGCTACCCGGTTTGATCGCCGCGGCGTCGCCTCGCTCGGCGGATGCAGAGCCGGCGTCAGGACACTTCAGAACAGCAAGATCAGTAGCAGGATCACGTCCTGCTAATGTTGAGGGCACGATACGCCCGTTCGGCAGCGTTACTTGGATTTCTTCATCGCGACGAAGGGCGTGCTCCGCCGTAACAATGACGCCAGGGCGCCAGATGACGCCGCTGGACGACCCACGTGCTTCCGTGTGAACTGCCACCACGGACGCAGCAGTATGATCGGTCGCCTTAACCAGAGCATTCGAGAGTTCAATGAGTTCCATGGACATTTCCCTACCTCCTTGAACAAGATGCAGCAGAAGCGGGGGCGTATACATCCGCCAGTTGGCTAGGTTGCGGCCTAGTATTTCGGCTAGTTGAGGGGTGGTTTAGTTCGAATCTAGGGCAAATAAGGCATGGGGCCGGAGCCTTCGACAAATTTTTTCAGGGCGGCCATGACGGCGGGGCGGGTGAAGAGTTCGCAGAAGAGGTCGATCTCGCGGCGAAGCTCATCGTGCGGAATGGGCTTAATGAATTTTTTGGCGGCCGCACGCGTCACGGCGTCGTACTTGGTGATTTGCGCGGCCGTAGAGCGGGCGATGCGAAGGGCTTCGCCTTCACCGGCAAGTTGCGCCACTAGGCCAACGGCTTGCGCGCGAGTCGCGTTCACCGTTCGCCCCGTGAAAAGCAAATCCCTCACGAACGCGTTGCCGAGATCGCGTTTCAATCGCGGGATACCGCCGAAGCCGGGTATGAAACCCAGGCGTAGTTCGGGAAAGGCAAAGCGCGCCATCTTGTCGGCGATAATCATGTCGCAGGCCAAGGCCAGCTCAAGTCCTCCACCTAGACAGGCGCCATGAACGGCAGCGATCGTGACAAATGGCGCGGCATCGATCGCGTTCAGAACGGCGTGGATGCGTTCAAGAAAAGCGCGCACGCCTGCGGGGCGATCTTTTTCTGGAACTGCCGCCGCGGTCGCGTACAGCTCGCGCAAATCTCCGCCAGCGGAAAAGGCGGACTTGCGCGCGCTAGCAATAATGCAGACGGAAGTTGCCGGTGCAAGCACGCCAAATTCAGCGACAAACTTTTCCAGCTCCGCGAGCATGGCCGTGCCAATTTCATTGGCGGGTTCATGATCGAGCGTCAGCTCAATCACGCCTTCGCGCCATTCCCAACGCAACGTTTTGCCCGTAAAGATTTTCATGCGTGCTGCCTGTTGGCCGCCTCGCGACTTCCTTTGGCATCGTACATGGCATTAATTTCGGAAGCATAGCGCGCATTGATGGCGTCGCGGCGGATTTTGCCCATGGCGGTGAGCAACCCGCTCTCCGACGTAAAGACGTCGCGGATAACGATGAAATTTCTGATCTGCCGGTAATGCGGGAGTTCCGGATTCACGGCATCGAGAGCCGCCTGAACGGCTGCGGACTCGGCCTCCCCGGTCACGAGTGCGCAGAGATACCCCCGCCCATTTCCGACGACAACGACTTGCTGCGCCGCGGAAAGAAGCCGCGCAATTTTTTCCTCGATCGGTTCGGGCGCAATGTTATGTCCGGAATTCAAGATGATCAGGTTCTTGATGCGGCCGCTGATGCGCCAATTCCCGCGGACGTTTACTTCGCCCTGGTCGCCGGTGTGGAACCATCCATCTTGCAGGGCGCGGGCAGTTTCTTCCGGGCGGTTCCAGTAGCCAGCGAAAATGTGAGGCCCGCTGACGATGATCTCTTCATTTTCTCCCAGCTTCATTTCGATTCCCGAAATCACCGTGCCGACGTAGCCCGGCTCTACGGGCACGCGCGGGTCATCCAGCGTGCAGATGCCGGTGGTCTCCGTGAGCCCGTACGCCTGCAGCACGGGAATGCCAAGCATCAAGAAAAACTGCTGCGTCTCCGGGGCGAGTGGCGCGGAACCGCAGATCAGCGCGCGCAGATGTGTACCGAAGCGCTCTCGAATCTTGCGAAAGATGAGCCCGCGGCCGAGCGAGAGCCACAGCGCGTCGAGTGCGCGGCCGCGCCCCACGTGTTGCCGCTGCCAGGCGGTACGTGCTTTCGCAAACAGTGAACGGATGACCGCAGGCCGCTTTGAAATTGCCTCTTCGACGCCGCGCCGGACGCGTTCCAGCAGCGTGGGAACATTCAGGAAATAGTTCGGCGATACCAGGTGGATTTCGTCCGCCAGGCGATTGAGATCCTTCGAAAGAGTAAGAACGCTTTCGCGCGCGAGACAAGACAGCAGCAATATCGTGGATGCCGCAAAATTGAACGGCAGGTAATGGAAGACACGGTCCGGTTCGTGCGTCGTACCCATCAGTTGATCGAGGCGTTCCGTCGTGCAGGAAAGCATGTGCGTGAGGTTCCCCACGCTCAGGCAAACTCCCTTCGGCTCACCCGACGTTCCCGAGGTATAGATGATGGTGACGATATCGCTGTTTTGGCGAGGGTTGGGCGCATCGGCAAGCGGATATTGCGGCGCTGACTGCCGCAGGACTTCATCGAAGAGCACACGGCGTGGAGCCTCGGGCCATGTCCGGGCGACTCCTTCGGCGAGCGCGGCATCACTAACAAAAATCAGGCGCGGCTGGCAATCCCTCATCATGCCGGCGAGTTCAGCAGGCGCCTGCCGCGAATAGAGCGGCACAACGATGACTCCCTCGGCCATGAGCGCCAAATGGAAAACCGCCCAGCGAATGGAATTGGCCGAAAGAAGGGCGCAACGTTCCCCGGGCTGGACGCCGGAGCTTCGAATGAACATGCGGACGAGCTGGATCTGGTCCAGCAATTCCCTGCCCGTCACACTCAGCAACCGATCCCCGCGAATTTCGCGAAGAACGACGCGGCCATCCGCGCGCTTCAGTTGGGCAAGAATCGTCTCAAGAAAATTGGGCATGAAGAATCAGCGAACTGCGGCGAGCGCGGCCGGCGAAGAGTCGTAACGCTCGGCGAGCTGAATCAAGTTCTTGCTCAGCGGCGGCAAATACTCTTCCCAGGAAAATACGCCGGAGCGCAGCGGAAATTCAGGATAGGCGCGCCGGACAGCCTCTTCGAGGAACTTTCCCATGCGCGCCATCACCTTGAGATTGCGAACAGCAGTCCTGGCGACGCCGTCACGCACGGAATCCGCTTCGGCAACAAGCGTCTCCATCATGTTCAAGAGCTTGGGCTCGAGGGCGGGATCATCGACGGTCAGAAAGAGATGCTGGTGGCCGCGCTCGTTCATGAGGTTGCGGATGCGCTCGTCCATCGTCACGCCCGCGGAAGCAACCATCGCGGGCATGGTGCTCACAATTCCGTGGTAACGGGAAGAAACCATCAAGGAACTATGGCGGAGGATACTCACGAGCTGGAATATATCGTAGTCCTCGGAAGTGAAGACGGGCACGGAGGCGCCAAGGTGTGCCGCAAATTCAGTGCAGGCGCGCGCGTCCAGCCTTTCCATGGCTACAAGAATCGGGAAAACGTTGTGGCGCTGGAGGAATGCCGCCGTGGCCTTGGCGAATGCGGAAAGGTAGCGCGAGTTTTCCGCATCGACAGACGGGCCGGATTTATGAAAATAAACGGTCCGATACTGGCTGTCCTTGTAGGCGCCGGTAGTTGCCAGCGCGAGGTATTTCGCGAGAGAAGCCTTGACCGGCCACACGAACGGAAGGATCGGACAAAGCGCGAGAATTGGCGTCGTCTCGTCCCAGCCGGCGTTGCGCAACACTTTCCGGCCATATTCGGGGGGATGCGGTTCGAAGGTCCAGGCCGTATCGGTGCCGAGTTCGGTCGGAATACTCAGCTTTTTCAGCAATGCCTGGGACTCCGCGCTGCGGGGAATGATCAGCGAATCGTTAACGTAGCGCGCACACATGCGTTCGATCAGCGGGTCCATGTGTCCGGCTTCCCCTCCATATCCAACGGAGAGCTTGTTCTGCGCCGAGGCGATACCGAGAGAGCCAATCATCATGGTAGTGAGGGCGTTGGCGAATTTGCTCTTGAACATCGAGCCTTCGCAAGCGATCACACCGTGATTTGCGCGGACTTCGCGGAAGAGGAAAGGTGGAAACACATCGGGCAGATGGACTTGGCGCGTGCCCGCAAAATAACCGCGGGTGAGATCGAAATTCTGGGTCATGACACTGAAATCCACGTTTTCCGCGCCAAGAACATGCCGAATCTGGCGGAGCGTTTCCTGCACGCGCAGGTCGGACCCGGTATTCCGGTTACCGTTGTAACCGGCGAAGAGCAGCCGCAGCTTCTCACCCGGCGTCCAGCGCTCGCCGAGGCCCAGCATCCAGCCGAGGCGCGTGATCTCAATCAACGCGCTGACCCATGCGATCAGTAGGAAGTCGGTCATGCGCCCGCGCTTTCCGCCACGGCAGTTTTCTCCGCGCTTGCATCGGATGGCCAGGGCTTGGCCGGATACCGGAACTTGTTATCGCGGCTGAATTTCAAGAGCGGATAAGCATAGGCTGAAAATTTCGCGGGCACTTCGCCGAGTTCCGCGACGACGCGCGAATTATCGAAAACGGTGTTCCAGTCAAGATACGGCCAGAACACTTTGAGCAGCGAAGCGCCATACGCCGCCGCGCCGCTGCGATTCGCGACCCAATTGACCATGCTGGAGAAAGGTCTCCCCAGGGACGGCCAAAACATAGGCCGAATCATGCCACCCGCTTGCGCAATGGCCTTGGTCAGCTCCAGGTAGGTCTGCGATCCCGTGCCGGAGGACAAATGGTAGATGCCGTGCGCGGGCGCTTCTTTTTGATGAATCGTCACGATCGCTTTGCCGACATAGTTCGCCGGTACAATGTCGATTTTATCGTGAGGACGCAGGGGAAGAACAGGCATCTGCGCCAGAACGTGGAACGCTTGAACCATATCGAATTGCGAAGTCTCCGGGCGGCGGCTGTCGCCCAGAATGATGGCGGGGCGGAAAATGGTCTTGGGCACGTCGGGCAGAAGCTGATTGCCCATGTGCTCGCAGAATTTCTTGCTGCGCGCGTAGGGATCGTAATCCGAGCGCGACCAATCGATCGAGGCGTCTTCGGTTATGATTTCGTTTTTTCTTTTGCCCGCAACGGCAACGGTGGAAACGTGCGAATAGCGGCGCAGGCCGTTGCGATTCTGCGCGCGGCGCGCGAGTTGAATGACTTCGAGTGTGCCTCGCAGGTTGACGTTCAGGCACTCCTTTTCCGACTTGCGGTTCAGCGATGCGGCGCAGTGAATGAGGGAGTCCGTGGTGTCCACCAGCGCATGGTATTGGTCATCGGAGAGGCCAAAACGCTCGCCGGTCAAATCACCGCGAAAAATGCGCACCCGCGTGTGAAGGTATTCGGCGAATTCGGGGAACTCGAAGTGCAGCTGCAGAGAAGCCCAAAGCCGTTCGCGCGCTTCCTGTTCGGTTTTCGCGCGAATCAGGAGATTCAGCTTGTCGCGGTGCTCGGTGAGGAGTCCCGCGGCAAGGTAACTGCCCAGGTAGCCGGTCGAGCCGGTTACGAAGATCGCCATAAAGAGTCGGTCGGCGTCGCGGCTTTGGAGAGCGCCGCTCCACGCGCGGCTTCGCCGGACCAATCAAGCGCACGCGGCTCGCGCGATTCGAGCGGGCGGCCTTCCATCAGCGGATAACACCAGCGGCGCAGCGCCGGGATGTGCACGTTAATCCAGTAGTCCCACCAGTCGATCGATTCCGGCGCGAAGTCGAAGAGCGGACGCTCCTCGGGCGGCAGCGCGGCGGAGAGCAGGCGCGCGTTCTCGCACTCGAAGACGTGCTCATTGTGAAGAATGAAAGGCTCGTAGAGCTCGATCAGCTTTTCGGCGCGGATAAGATCCCGCTCCGCCCGGGCGAGCGGCGGCTTCTTCATATGAAGAAAAATGGCCACGCGATTGATGCTGGAAATGACGGCCTTCTGCATCGGAATCGAGAGACGCTCATAGCGCTGCTTCGAGACCGGGATTGTCTCAAACTTCACCTTCAGCCAACTGTCGATGCTCTGCGTCGTCCGGTAATGCTTGCGGTGGGCGAGTCCCGTGAGTTCGATGCTCCGCCCCATATTGACCGGATTGATCGCCGAAGTCGCAAGGTGGTACATCCGGGCGTGGCACCGCGCGACAACTGCAGCAGCAATGAGCGTCATTCCCCGGCAAACCATGTCTACGGGAATCACGTCGAGACACTTTCGTTCGTTCGAAGGAAGCTGGCGGAAATTCGTGCCGAGAAGGTAGGAAAGTGGCCCGGACGTATTGATCCCTTCATTCCAGCCCGTAAAGGGCGAGCGCTCCGAGCTCTCCACTATCGATGGGCGCACGATGGCGATCGGCAGATCGCGGCCGTGCCGCGCTAGGATCGACTCGCCAAGACTCTTCGTGAAAGTGTAGGTATTCGGCCAGCCCAGATGCTGCGCCCGGCGCAGGCCGACGCGCACGAGCCTGTTGCGTGCCCAGCGTGCTCGATTGCGTTTCAGAACACCGTCGAGCTCTCCCGCGGGGGCGGAAGCTTCATTGCCGCCGCGTCCGAGCGCCTGGCGGCGAAGCGCCCTGTCGAGTTCCGGACTCTCGGCGCGTTCTTCGACGCGGCGAATCGTCTCGCGCAGAGAATCGATTTCTCTTTCGGCGTCGAATTGGGCATCGTTGGCGGGATTGTAATTGTCCTGCAGCTCTTCGGCGACCCGGCCGTCGCACATGCCGACAACGTAGCAGGTCGAAAGATGCATCAGCCCGGCGTGATTGCACTTTCGGAGAAAACCGAGCAAGTTGATCGCCGAATCGACGTTGGAAGAAACCGCATCGCGCAAATCAGGATTGAAATCCGTCAAGCCGGCGCTGTTCACCATGAGGTCGAGCGATTTTGCCAGCCGCGCTTGCGTCGCTTCATCGAGCCCCAGGCCCGGCAGGCTTACATCCCCTTCAACGACTTCCACTCTTTCTTCCAGAAATGCGCCGAGCTGCCGGCCGTGGCGCTCCTGAAGCGTGTCGAAGGTCGGAGATTCCTCGACGATTTTTTCGAAGCGCCGCAGCGCGGATGTTGTGCGGTTGCGGCGAATCAGCAGCGTGATCTTGCCGACGTTGGGAATATTTTCGAGCAGATCGACCAGCCAGACCTTGCCGATAAATCCAGTCACGCCGATCAGCAGGAGGTGGCGATTCGCAAGGTTTTCACGCACCGAAAGACGGTCGACTCGCGGACTGTCCCCGAATAATGCGACCGACTTGCCAGGCGGAATCGTTGGACGCGCCGTCGTGTGCATCGCGCTTTCAAGCAGCTCGGGCTTTCCCGTCCAGCCAAGCCGGCTCAAAAGCTTTTCGCGCGGGATCCGGCCGTCCGTGCTGCCGCTCGCGATCCACGCCAAGGGCCCGCGCGGGCGCACGATCGGATCGAGCAGCCGCCCCGTGGCCTTGCCGTCGCGAAATTCCAGGCGGTTCGAGATGATCGACTCAACTCCAAAGTGGTGCGCCAACGGCCGAAGTACGTTTTCCAGGAGTTGCCCGACCAAGACGACGCGCTCCCCGTTGCGGACCGCTTCGATCAACTTCTCGGCAGCCTCCCGGCGCATTTGCGGCTTAAGAACATAGTGGAAGTACTCTTCGCCGAGGAGGTCCAGGCGATCGCGGCTGACCCCGCGAAGCAATATGTGCAAGAACCGTGTCGCAAACGTGCGGCTCGCGAAATAAGCAAAGGGCCTTGCAAGCGCCATGCCTGCCATGCCCGCGCGCCGCGCCCAGCGCTCCGCAAAGCTCTGCGAGTTCCAGGTGAAAAAGCCGACCGGGCGCAAGGCGCCAAGTTCGAGCAAGGAACCTTCTACCCGCCAAAAGGAAAGCCGGCCGGTCCTAGCAACAGGCAAGACAACTTTCGAATTGGATCCGGGTTGCGCCATAGCGGGCTTACGACGAACGACGAACGATCCGCCGCGAGGATAGCTCAAGAGAATGACGATGAGTAATGATATTTCTCACCTTAAGGTCAAGCTGCTCTGTAACGGATTCGCAGTCTGCGCTCTCATCCACACTACCGTGTGGCCTCCGGCCCTAGTCGGCCGCAGGCTGCCTCAGAAAGTGTAAAAGTAGCATTCTCAGCGGCTTCTCGCAAGGCAACCGGTTGACGGTGGCATCGCCGCTCGGAGCAGAGGTCGATTGTGATGAAAAAACGCAGGGTCCAGCATTAGAGAGGTGGCTCTAAACGCCCCAGCCGTAACGCTCGGCGTGTTCGAACGTGCGCTGCATCTCTTCCCGCAGGATTTCCGTAAAGACAGAGCCGCCCACGGCGCGCGCACCGGGCTCGGCGATATCGGGCGTCCGGTAACCCCCGCTGAGCACTCGTTGCAGCGACTGCTCGACCCAGTCCGCCTCCAACGAAAGGCCGAAGGCGTCTCGCAGCATCATTGTGGCGCTGAGAATCGAGCCGATCGGATTTGCGGAGTCTGTCCCGGCCAGGGAAGGCGCCGAACCATGAATGGGTTCAAAAAGCGGCGCGGACGACCCAAAACTTGCCGATGGAATCAGCCCAATTGAGCCGACCAGCGCCGCCGCCGCGTCGCTCAAAATATCGCCGAACATGTTGCTGCTCAGTATCACGTCAAATTGCGCCGGCCGCAGCGTCAACTGCATCGCCGCGTTGTCCACGTACATGTGCTCGAGTTTCACCGCAGGATACACCGCGCTCATGGCCGTGACGGTGCGGCGCCATAACTGCGAGCTGGTCAATACGTTCGCTTTGTCCACGGAGCATAGCCGCCGCGACCGGTTCTCCGCGCGCGCATAAGCAAACGACGCGATGCGCTCGATCTCCGGTGTGGAATACGACTCCGTGTCCCAGGCGCGCTCCACGCCCTTTTCCGTGGTGTGCCCGTGCTCGCCAAAATACATTCCGCCGGCGAGTTCACGCGCAATCTCAAGATCCAGATCCCCGAGCCGATCCGCTTTCAGGGGCGAAATTCCTCTCAGCGGCTCGAGCAGCTTCACCGGACGAACGTTGACATACAGCCCCAGGCCTTTCCGCAGATCGAGCAGTCCACGCTCGGGGCGCTTCCCGACGGGCAGAGCATCCCACTTCGGCCCGCCGACCGCTCCCAGAAATACGGCGTCGGCTTTGCGGCAGCCGTCCAGCGTTTCATTGGGAAGCGGCGTGCCGGCGGCATCGATGGCCGCGCCGCCGATAGGAAACTCCTCGAACTCAAACTGGTGATTAAATTCTTGCGCCGATTCACGCAAGATGGCCGCTGCCGCCCGTGTGACCTCCGGACCGATGCCGTCTCCTGGTAACAGCACAATGGTTTTCTTCATGATGATCCCCGGACACAAACGGAATTCTGGCACACCACGCGCTCACTGCAGGAAGATGCAAAAATGGCGCGTTCCCGCCGCTGCAATCTCTTTGGCAGCAGCCCCGGTCAGGCCGCCGGCGACGATTCCGCGGCCATCGCCGCGGAACGCCGTCGAATCACTTCATGGGCAATGGCGACGATATCTCGCGGGCGCACTTGCTTGGCCTGATCGGCCAGCGCGGTCACCCGGCTATAAACTTCCGCAAGCTCGGTATCGCTCGGCTCGTACCCCAAGTCCCGCAGCGTCATGCGCAGCGCATGGCGCCCGGAGTGCTTTCCGAGAACCAGCGAGCGCGCCGGCACCCCGACCGTTTGCGGCGAAATAATCTCGTACGTCAGCGGGTTCTTGATGATTCCGTCCTGGTGAATTCCCGCCTCGTGCGCGAACGCGTTCGCGCCCACAATCGCTTTGTTCGGCGCCACCTGCGCTCCCGTGATCTCGGTGAGCATGCGGCTCGTGGGGAACAGTTCTTCCAGCCGAATGCCCGTCGTAACCCCGAAGCTGTCCTTGCGCACTGCCAGCGCCACGGCCACTTCTTCCAGGGAAGCGTTTCCGGCGCGTTCGCCGATCCCGTTGATCGTGCATTCGATCTGCCGCACGCCGGCGCGAATCGCCGCGAGCGAGTTGGCCACCGCCATGCCCAGGTCGTCGTGGCAGTGCGCGCTGAGCGTGATTCCCGGCGGGTCGCCGAGGTACTCGCGTACCTTGGTGAACATCGCACCGTATTCTTCCGGCACCGCGTATCCCACCGTGTCTGGCAGATTCAGGACTGTCGCACCCGCATCCACTGCCACACGGCATGCCTGGCACAGAAAACCGATGTCGGTCCGCCCGGCATCCTCGGCGGAGAATTCCACTTCGCCCACATGCTGCCGGCCGTAGCGAATCATCGAACCGATGGCTTCGAGCGCCTGCTCGCGGGTCATGTTCAGCTTCACACGAAGGTGCAGATCGGAGGTCGCGAGAAAGATATGCAGGCGTGGTGCGGCCGCGGGTTTCAGAGCCTCAATAGCGGCGCTTACATCTTCCTTCTTGGCGCGCGCGAGTGCCGCAATCGGCACCGTACGGACTTCTTGCGCTACTTTCTTAACCGCTTCCAGGTCGCCACGCGACGCAATCGGGAAACCCGCTTCAATCACGTCTACCTTCAGCGCCGCTAGCTGCCGCGCCAGGCGAATCTTCTCCTCGGTGTTCATCGAGAAGCCCGGCGACTGTTCGCCGTCACGGAGCGTGGTGTCAAAGATGCGTACGAGGTCCATAGAGTCCCCCATGCTCTAGTAACGCACGGCATGCACCCTCTGGTCCAATTTATATTTATTCTACTTTTGATAATTTCGTCTTATACTCACAAAAGGGAGGGCCCCGTGGACCTCGGCGAATTGCAGGTATTTCTGATGGTGGCGAAAGAGGGCAGCTTTTCCCGCGCAGCGGAGCGCCTTTACCGTACCCAGCCCGCCATCAGCCTGGCTATCCGCAGGCTTGAGGACTCGCTCGGTCAACCTCTCTTCGTCCGGGGCGCCCGGCCCGTCCGCCTTACGGACGCGGGAACGCTCCTCAAGGACTACGCAGAACGCCTGATTAACCTCCGCGATGAAGTCAAGAAAGGGCTCTCTGAATTGGAGGGCTTGAAGCGTGGCGAACTCTCCCTGGGAGTAAACGAGAGTTCCATCCACGCTCTCCTCCCTGCCCTGGCCAAATTCCGAGAAAAGCATCCCGGCGTCCAGGTGCGCGTGCACCGCATGCTTTCCCGGGACATTCCCCATGAGGTCCTGAACTACCGCCTGGATCTCGGCGCGATCTCTTTCGTGCCACGCGATGCTCAGCTTCAGGCCACGGAAATCCTGAAGGATGAGCTGACTCTAGTCGTACACCCAAAGCATCTCCTTGCAAAGAAGCGCGAAGTCGACGTCGCCGAGCTTGGAGAAGAAAACTTCATCGCGCACAGCGTCGAATCGCCCTTTCGCCGCCGCGTCATTGAGCTGTTTGCGAGAAACCGCACCGCGCTCAATATGCCCATTGAAATGCCCACTATCGAAAGCATCAAGCGCTTCGTGCAAATGGGAATGGGCGTGGCCATCGTGCCGCGCATGTGCGTCGAATGGGAAATCGAACACGGTTGGATGAAGGAAGTAAAAGTGCGGCAGTTGAACATGCCGCGGCACGTCTATTTCGTTTCGCGGCGCGGAGCACGCCTCCCACATGCCGCCAGTGAGTTCATGCGCATTCTTCGCGAAGAGTGAAACCTCGCAGCACGTGGTTTTCCAGGCAAGTTTTCTCCATGTCAGATATGCTTTGGTGTGCGCGTTTTTGAAAATCTGAAGATGGGTGCCCCTGTTTGACGAACGGACTCGCCATTCTGATGATTGGATTCTTCTTGGGGATGCGGCATGCCACCGATCCGGACCATGTGATCGCCGTGTCGACGATCGTCAGCCGCGAGCGCTCGATTGCCAAAGCGGGCCTCATCGGGATCCTCTGGGGCTGCGGCCACACGCTGACCATCGTCGCCGTCGGGGCGGCCATTATTTTATTTGGCTTGGCAATTCCTGCGCGTGTCGGCCTGACCATGGAATTTTCCGTAGGGCTGATGCTGATTCTGCTCGGCGTGCTGAACCTCACCGGCGCGATGAAATGGATCAGCGAAAAATTCTCCCCTGCCCACCCGCGCGTGACTGGAGAACACGCCCACCTCCACGAGCACGATTCCCACGTGCATTTTCACTGGCATTCCCACGACTCTGCCGCGGAACATCACGGCAGCAGCCTCACGGCGCCGAGTTGGCTGCGCGGACCTTTTGAGCGGCTGGGGCTTTTTCACGCACTGCGCCCTCTGTTCGTCGGCATCGTTCACGGTTTGGCTGGTTCCGCAGCAGTAGCGCTGCTGGTGTTGAGCACGATTCGCGACCCGAAATGGGCGGTTCTCTACCTGCTGATTTTCGGCGTCGGCACCATCGCGGGAATGATGCTGATCACCGCCGCACTCGCCTTGCCGTTTTCCTTTGCCGGTTACAAATTTGCGTGGCTGAATCGCGGCTTCGTGATTGGGTCAGGTCTGCTCAGTGTGGGTTTCGGGCTCTTTGTCTGTTACCAGATAGGTTTGGTCGGCGGCCTCTTCACCAGTCATCCCCATTGGACGCCTAGCTGATCCTCATGCGGCGCGATCGGATTTTCTAGGCAAGCGCATAATCGTCGCCAGCATCGTCGCACCGTGAACTCCTGCGCCGTGCACCCTTGTCCAGCCCTTTCTACTCTGCCAGATGAACTACTGGCTATGATATATATATAGATAAGAAATATTAACGATTATACTCTTTAGCGTTAATGTCTCTCCGCTGTTATTCCCTCTCAGAATCTAGAAAGCGCCGCATCGCTCACGGCCAAGGAAGACTCATGGCCACGCAAATCGCATTCGATCCCCTCCCGCCTGCAGCGTCCCACGTAGGCCGCAAAGGGGGTTCGACCCTACTCCGTTCTCTGACCCTAATGACGGCTCTATTTGTCTGCGCCATCCCGGCACACGCCCAACTCCAATCGGCATTTGTATTCGCCGCTGATCCCGCTAACCCCAAGAGTGTCTCTGTTTACACGCGAAACGATGTAACCGGAATCCTCACACCGGTTGCGGGTTCGCCTTTTCCGAGCAAGGAGCCAGTGAACGTGATGACTCTCGATTTCAAGGGCCGGTTCCTGTTTACCGCCAGCTACAATCCCAGCAAGATCTCCATGTTCGTCGTTGATCCCAATACGGGCGCCCTTCAAGAAGTTCTCAATTCGCCGTTTGCCTCCCTTTCCACCAACGACCCGGTATTCCTTTCCACGGACAGCAGCGGCCAGTCTCTCTGCGTAATCAATTTCAACGGCTCCCAGCCCAACGTCAGCTCGGTTGAGTCCTTCCAAATAGACCCTGTAAATCTCGGCCTGATTCCCTCATCCAGCGGGGCCAGCCAGCTCCCCGGGCTCTTCCTGAGTGGTGCAACCCATCCCAGCGGCAAATCGTTCTACGCCTTCCTCAACGCTCCACACGCCTCGATTCCCAATGAGGCATTCTTCCTGCTTTTCGACAGCTCCACTGGCAAATTCACCATTCCCAATCCCAACATGAGCTCAAGTGCGGCCACTTTTGGTTGCTGCTTCGCCCTCGACCCTCAAGGGAAAAGCCTGGTGCTGGGGGTTTCGAATCTACTCACTCTATACAGCCTCCAAGCCGATGGGACTCTCGCGCCCAATCCCGTCGCTGTCTCTGTCAATGGAGAAGCGCTCTCCATGGCATTCGACACTTTCGGCCGATTTCTCTATGTGGACTTTCCGAACCCGCCGACGACCTCGACGATTGTCCACATCTTCTCGCCCGTTACGCTGCAAGAGACTTCCCATTCTCCCCTGCCTTCGAACTTTCCATCGTCGGGCACGTGGATCGTTGATCCGACTGCGCCGCTCATCTACGCCGATCAGGATTACCAGGTGAATCCGCAAACAGGGATTCCAAGTTCCATCCTTCCGGTGAGTCCCATCAGTTCCCCGTCCGCCAGCAATCCACATGCAATCTTCAGCCGGCCGCCCGGTCCTCAGCCCATCGTGGGCCCCATTGCCCTCCTGAGCGCCACATCTCTTTCTTTTGGCAGCTTGTCCCTCGGCCAAACAAGCAGCGCGCAAACCTTGACGATCACCAGCAATGGCGGTCAAGCGCTGAGCTTGAATACTCTCGTGATTACGGGAGCAAACCCCGGAGACTTTGCGGAAACGGATACCTGCCACGTTCCAAATCTTTTGCAACCCGGCAATTCGTGTTCCGTCCTCGTCTCCTTCACTCCTTCGGCAGCAGGCAGCCGGACGGCAGCAGTAACAATCACCAGCAATGCCTCTCCCACCACGGAATCTGCTCAGTTAAGCGGTACGGGCTTGACTCCCGCTCCCGCAGTAACGCTCGTTCCGGGCAGCCTCGATTTCGGCACCGTCACTCAAGGAACCAGCGCATCACTGAATATTTCCGTGAAGAATTCCGGCACCGCCACGCTGCACATCGCCAGCGTTGTTCTTGGAGGCGCGAACGTCGGCGACTACAGCTCCTCGAGTCCTGCGTGCAATTCCGCCATCGCGGTCAACTCGGCCTGCACGATAATCGTTACGCTCACGCCTCTCGCCTCCGGCGTGCGCTCCGCAACCGTCACGATTACGGACGACGCTCCCGGAAGCCCGCAAACTCCGGCCCTGAGCGGCACGGGCGTCGCAACCGGTCCGGGTGCTACCTTCTCTCCTGCCGCGCCCTCGTTCCCAACGATCACGCTGGGAAGGTCTGGGACATTGCAAACTCTAACCGTCATCAACTCGGGGACCGCACCTCTCCACGTTTCTTCGGTTGCTCTCGGTGATCCAAACCCCTCGGATTTCAGTTTCACCAATAATTGCACGTCGCCGGTTACGCCCGCCGGCCAACTGTACGATTTCACTCTTCGTCAATCCAATTGGTCCTGGCCAACGCACGGCAAATTTGACGATCACAGACGATGCGCCGGGTTCGCCGCAGACTATTTCGCTGAGCGGCACCACTAATCCGGCTTTCACTGTGAGGGCCGTTCAAGGCAGTTCGACCACAGCGTCCGTAACCGCCGGACAATCCGCGCAATATCAATTGCAATTGATGTCTGGGCCAGGCTACCGCGGCAGCGTATCGCTCACGTGCAGCGGTGCGCCTCTCGGCGCGACGTGCCAAGTCCCTGCAAGTGTGTCGATTTCAAATGGGGTCTCGGCACCGTTCACGGTAACAGTAACAACCAGTGGTAGTGCCGTGCTGCCGCACTCGGTTCCGAGACGCTTCGTTCCTCGGGCTGGAATTCGCGTGCCCCTGCTTCTGGCGCTCGCTCTGGTCTTGCTGAGAGCTATAATGAATGGGTGGATGTTTGATCGCGCACTCCGCGCGAGGTGTTTAGCGTGCAGCCGTGCCTTCGCCGCAATTTTCCTTCGTTCAGTGATTCATGCGGCGGGTTGCGGCGGTGGAAGTGCCTACGTCGCTCCTGCGCCCCTCGCTACCCCGCCCGTCATCACGCCGTCCGGCACTTCAACGATCACCGTCACCATGAACGCCATGTCTTCCTCGGGGAAGCCTCTCCACTGCCAACCCTTCTGCTCACGCTGATAGTGAAGTAGCGCCGCAAAGCAAATACTGGCGTGCGATATTTTCCTGAGGGAATTCCTCGTGGCAAATGCCGAAGTCCTCGCCGCTTGACCAGATTATTTCGCGACAGAAATCCGGTACACCACGCCTGCCCCGTCGTCCGACACCAGCAGTGAACCGTCTGGCGCAACCGTCACGCCCACTGGCCGGCCGGACACATCGGTTCCCGTGGGATCTGGCACGAGCCCGGTCATAAACGGCACAGGATCGGCCGAAGGTTTGCCATTCTTGAACGCCACAAATGCAATCTGGTATCCCGAGCGCGTCGCTCGGTTCCACGAGCCGTGCTCGGCGACGAACGCACCACCGCGGTAGCTCTCCGGAAATTGCTTCCCCGTATAAAACGCGAACTGCAATGGCGCCACATGCGCGCCAAGCAATACGTCCGGAACGATGGCGCGCGCAACAAGGTCCGGTTGCTGCGGCTTTACGCGTGGATCAACGTTACCCCCGATGTAGCTGTATGGCCAGCCGTAGAATCCCCCATCTTTCAACGACGTGAAGTAATCGGGAGGAAGGTCATCCCCTAGCTCGTCGCGCTCATTGACGGTCGTCCATACCTCTCCGGTCACCGGCTCCAGCGCCAGCCCCACCGGGTTCCTGAGTCCCGCCGCGTACAGCCGCGCGTTCTTGCCGTCAGGATCGCAGATGGTCACGGCCGCGCGGCGCGGATCCTCTCCCGTGTCAATATTTGAAGCGGAGCCAACACCAATGAACAGATGCTTCCCATCCGCGGAAAAAGCCAGGGATCGCGTGTCATGCCCGCCCGAGGGCAAATCCAGCAGATGCTCTTTCTCACCGAGCCGCTTCGATGTTTTGGGATCGTAACGAAAGCGGACTACCTCGTTCATGTTTCCGACATACACGTAGTCCTCTCGAAACGCTATGCCGAACGGCCTCTTCATCCCGTCGGCAAAAACTTCCCGCTCCTGCGCACCGCCCGTATGCTGCGGATCGCGCAGCACGACGATTTCGCCCGCGCCTGTATCGGCCAGAAAAATATCTCCGTTCGGCGCCACCGTCAGCCAGCGCGGCCGTTTGAAATTTGCCGCAAATACGTTCAAGCGAAATCCCGGCGGCACCGTGGGTAGAAATCCCGCCGGAGGCTTCGCCTTGTCCGGTCCATTGCCCGCTGAATTGGTCGCGAACGGTGCCGGCAGCTTTGGCTTCTGGCCGTGCGTGACTTGCGCTGGTACCAGGGAAGGCAGAGATAACGTGAATGCTAAAGCAAAGATGCTCCGTGCGTGCAAGGCAGTGTCCTTTCAGAAGAAACGAATATGGTTTCGCTTTCTATGATGCCTTAGTTGGACGACCGATTCCATTTGCCGCTTTCCCACGGAGACGTCGGCGAACCAATCGTGAGCTGCCGAATGACGGCGAATCTTCCCTCATCCAACACCCGTTGATCCGCATCCAATCCAGCTCAGGAAGAGTAAACTAAGACAGTTGTTTAGGGAGACTAACCATGCAGAGTACTTATATTGGTCGCGGCATCGCCCTTGTGGTGATTGTTGGCCTTGTCGCCTGGACCGCTTTCCGTGCTCTTGGCTCGAGGCCTCCCGAAACCCCCAAAATACCTTTCCCCGTGGCGGCCATCGATGCGCCCTTGGCCACCGCCAAGAGCCCGCAAACCGCCGTTCTTGCCGGAGGCTGCTTTTGGGGCGTCCAGGCAGTTTTCGAACATCTCAAGGGAGTTTCTTCCGTGACCTCCGGCTATTCGGGCGGTTACGTCAAATCACCGTCCTACGAAAGCGTAAGCACGGGCGTGACCGGCCATGCCGAAACCGTCAGCATCATCTATGATCCGTCACAACTCACCTACGGCCAGCTCTTGAGAGTTTTTTTCTCCGTCGCGCACGATCCCACGCAATGGAATCGCCAGGGTCCGGACACCGGCTCCCAATACCGCTCCGCGATTTTCTACACCAGTGCAGAGCAGAAGCGCATAACTCAGGCCTATATCGCGCAACTCGACGCCGCGAAGGTCTACTCCCGGCCCATCGTCACGAAAGTCGAGCCCTTCCAGGCTTTCTATCCCGCCGAGAGCTACCATCAGGATTTCCTCAAGAACAATCCCGATAATCCGTACATCGTCTACAATGACCTGCCCAAACTGGAAAATCTGAAAAAGGATTTTCCAAACATCTATCAGCCTTAGTACCTAAAAACTCTTACAGACGAACACTCCGTCTTCAGTAAAGGCGGAAGCGCGATTGTCATCTACGCCGTCGCCGGCGGCACCGGCACCGGTGCTCCGCCGCGCATCGCCTGCGGCGTGATCGCCAGGCCGGAATAGATCCGCCCTGCGCTATTTCTGAAATCTATTTTTGTCCGGTCGCTCGGTCACGGCTTTGCCGGCGGCGACGGGGAGCGGTGTCTTCGCGCCGCCGGCCGCCTCTCCATCGAACAACATCTTCAGGCTCGGATAGCCGTAGATTGTCGGTGCATGGTTCTGCATGAGCCCTCCGGTGTCCGCCGTAGGGCCGTAATTGCTGTGCAAATCCCTCCCCAGCATCCTCAACATCGCCATCTGTTGGCCCCGATGGTGCGCGGTGTGCGCGATTCTCCGAACCGCCACCCAAGCCCGGGATCGCTGCACATCAAAGAATTTCGTTTCAGACTCCCACCAAACATCATCTTTCGCCCGCATCGCCGCGAGCCGCTTTCCGCTGTCCTCCGCATAGCGCTTCATGAACTCCAGCCGAGTCTCCGTCGCCGGCAATGGCGGCGCATTGACGTCGATCCCCAGCATGCTCATAAACCACAGATTTTCGCTCACGCACTGGTGCACCATCTGTTCGTGCACGCTGCGCCCCCGCGGATCCCCCGCTCGCGGACGCACCGCAAGGTCCTCATCCCGGAATTCACTCCACATGCTTACAACCTTTACCCGCTCGGTCTCATAGGTTTCGACAAGAAAGCCATATTTCATAAATACTCTCCTTCTGCGCCCTCCAACGGGCATCTTCTCTCTCGGAAATCGTTGCGTCAACTTGCTGGCCCCACAATGCTGGCCCCACAACAGGTGAACCGATAATCTTGGAGAGAGTGAGCGCAATTGATACCATCGCCGTCTAAACGGAAATCCCCTTTTTGGGAGCACAATATGAACAACCCCAATCGTCGGCAATTCCTCGCGCAAGTAGCCGGGCTGAGTTGCGCCGCCTTGGGGACGGCATACACATTTGTCAATACGCTTGCTGCCGCAGAGGGTTCGTCTGCCCCGGCGATACAGACTTCCGCAACAGCTCTTCTTGCCAAAATGAAATGGCTTAACGAGCCCGCCTCCGCGAAACAGTCCGGCGAAAAATTCACGGTCATCACGAAGCCCAAGACAGATTTCTGGCGAAAAACCTTCTACGACTACGTCACCGATAACGGCCACTTTTTCTTCCTGCCGGTTACCGGCGATTTCACGTTCGAAAGTCGCGTCGCCGGAAAGTACGCCGCGCTTTACGACCAGGCCGGATTAATGGTCCGCGTCGACTCCGGCAATTGGCTGAAGTGCGGACTCGAGCTGGTCGACGGCGTCGGTCACGCCAGCGTTGTCGTCACGCGCGATTATTCGGATTGGTCCACCGTCCGCGGGATCACCACGAAAGACCCCCTCTGGTGGCGCATCGTTCGAAAAGGCTCTTCGCTTGAAGTCCTCTATTCTCTCGATGGCAAAAATTTCACCTCGACGCGCCTCGGCTATCTGCCTTTGCAAACCGCCGTGGACGCCGGCATCATGTGCTGCTCTCCTGGAGGCTCCGGCTTCGAATGCGCCTTCGATGAAATCCGCTTGAAGCAGCGAATGCGCGACGAGTCGCCGGATTCGTAAAGAAAAAACACAAGACGCGGGCTTCAGGGATTGTTAACAACTGACTGTTGACTTGAGCTTTGCATGGGAGTATTTACACCCTTACGCGCGCTGTTCGGCTGCTCCCTCCCTTTTCCAGCGCGCGCACATCGGAACGTCTAGGAGGTCAAGATGACGAATCCTGTCCGTGCAATTCCTGAGGGTTATCATTCGATTTCACCATCGCTCACCTGCAAAAATGCCGCTCGCGCCATCGAATTCTACAAATCGGTCTTTGGCGCGACGGAAGTCATGCGCATGCCCGGTCCCGAAGGCAAGATCATGCACGCCGAGCTGAAAATCGGCGACTCCATCATTTTCGTCAACGATGAGTTCCCGGGGATGGCGGAAGCACCAGCCCCTGGCGTCACGCCTTCCCTGTTTATGTTCCTGTACACCGAAGACGTGGACTCCGTTTACAACCGTGCCGTATCCATGGGCTCCATGGTCGTAATGCCGCTCGAAAATATGTTCTGGGGCGACCGCTACGGCAAGGTCACGGATCCCTTCGGCCACCAATGGGGCATCGCCCAGCACGTCGAAGACGTCGCTCCCCAGGAGATGAAGCGCCGGCAGGATGCCACGGCCGTAAATATGGCCAAGGCCGCCGGCCAAAACTGAAACCTTCCACCTTGATTCCGTTGAAAGGCCCCGCCGTTTATGAACCGATCGGCGGGGCCTTTCGTTTCTCTTCAAAAAACGCTAGCCGTTGCCCTACTGCTCTTCTGCGTCCGCGCCGTCAACGTTTCTTGAACAGGCAAACGCCCGACCACGGCCGGTTTCCTGCGGGCCCTTTTTTCTCCGGCATTCGGCCCAGCAATCGCAGGAAGAACGGCGGCCGCTTGAATCGCGTAGCGGTTTTCAGCAATCCCTTCACATCAATCGGCTCCCAGCCGTGGGCGGTGAAGAATGCCGGCCCCTCAGCCGGAGCGAACTTGAAAGGCGCGCCAACTTCGCTGAGTTGTTTTCCCGTTGTGCGCTGCATCATCCGCAAAAGTCCTGGCGAGTGAAGATCGAGTATCAAGCGCTGAAAATGCGAACCCACGGCAAGGTCTTTCGCGAGAGCGGCGACTTCATCCGCGCTGAGATAGATGAGCAGGCCTTCGGTGAGGATAAGGACTTTATTGGCGCGGCGATTGAGGTCCGCGAAAAGCGCTCTGCGTCCATTGCCGTCAGAAAGGTCCTGTCGAATTCGTTCCAATGCACAACTCGGTTTTTCCTTCTCGAGAATTTTTTCTTTGTACGCGAGAATTTCCGGCAGATCGACTTCGATCCACTGCAACGAAGCGGGCAGCGACATGCGATACGGCCGCGCGTCGAGACCAGCGGCAAGATTCACGACCATGTCCGTGCCTTGCTCGATCTCCTGTGTGATGAACTGATCGAAAAGATAAGTCCTCGCCACCCACGCCCACGCGTGACTGTTTCCCTCCGGCAGCGTGTTGGCAATATCCACGCCCATCTTCCCAGCAAGGCGTTCTGCATAGGGGTCGCGGAAGAGCGCGTCAGTTCGCTCGGTCTCGCGCGCGCGAAAGACCGCCGCCCATCGCGCCGTATCCGAAATGTTTCGAACGACGGCTTGCGTCCCCGTTGCTTGAGCGTCAGCCATTGCTCCGGTCCTTTTGGCAGGAACCGCTCGTGGGTCCCCGCCCGCAAGATTACCCCTAGTCTGGCAAAAATTAGGCCGTTGTGTAGTGGGAAATCTGAATGTTCAGAAGCGCCGCTCGATCCGCCTACAACGGCCACAACCAGGCCGCGCCGCGTACTCCACTGGCATCTCCATGTTTCGCCGGAAGAACCGGCGTCTCCGCTTCCTTACCGAAAACGTACTCCTTCAGACGGGCCGGAACATTTTGGTAGAGCCGCGGAATTTGTGAAACGCCTCCGCCCAATACAATTACATCTGGATCGAGAAGATTGATGACCTGCGCCAATCCGCGCGTGAGCCGGTTTTCGAATCGATCGAGCGCGGAAAGCGCGGCCGTTTCGCCCGCGCCGCTTCGCGCGATGATCTCGGGGCCCTTAAGAAAGACGCCCGTTGCGCGCTTGTAATCCGCTTCCAGGCCCGTCCCGGAAATCCACGTTTCGATGCAGCCGTTCGCCCCGCAGTAACATGCGGGACCGGGGAACTCCTCGGGCCGCATCCAGGGCAATGTGTTGTGCCCCCATTCGCCCGCGACTCCGTTCGAACCGCTGTGCACGCGGCCATCGACCGCAATTCCCCCGCCGCAACCCGTGCCCAATATGACCGCGAAAACCACGTGCTTTCCCGCACCCGCGCCGTCGGTTGCTTCCGAAACCGCCAGGCAGTTGGCGTCATTCGCGCATCGCACTTCGCGCCCCAGTGCGCGCCTCAGGTCCTTGTCAAAGGGTTTCCCGTTCAACCACGTTGAATTGGCGTTTTTCACCAAGCCGGTCTTCGTGGAAATGGTTCCCGGGATTCCCATCCCCACGCTAGCGCTTCGGCCAGTCTTTTTCTCCACTCCCGTCACTGCTTCGGTGATCGCCCGCACCGTTCCTTCATAGTCGAACCGCGGCGTGGCGATGCGGTGGCGGTGCAGTTCCCTGCCGTCTCGCTCGAGCGCCACGAATTCAATCTTGGTGCCGCCAAGATCCACGCCAATGCGAATGTGCTCTTGTTTTTTTTGAGTGGTCGGCATCGATGAAGCCTCCCTCCGGCGAGGAGGTAGTCTACACCGCAGCGCGCCGCTGTAAATGCTAGTGCCTTTAAAACTTCGTTCAATCGAGGGAGCGAGGAAAGACGCGCCACCGGCCAGCTAGCCTAAGGAAGCCCGGCGGGGACTTGAAGTCCCGCGAGTTTAAGCGGCGATCGATTTCGGCGCGGGCCTGCGGCGAGGCTTGCCGGATTCTTCTTGGAGCTCGCGCTCGGCGCGCGTCCAGTCCTCGAGCGCATTTCCGGGAGTGCCGCCGCGCTCCAAATAAATCTGGTAGGCGCGCAGCGCGATCTCCTCGGTTGTCGGATTGCTCCGGACCGCTCGCGGCTTTCTCACTGCGGGCGAGGAACTCTTGCTGGTCTTGCGCATTCTCTTCTCCCTTCGACTGCTGCTTCCATTTTACATTTGGGGGAGAGCCATCGTTTCAGAATTCATTGTAAACCTAATCGAAAGATTCAATACAACAAATCGACGAGACGGGCTCCTCCGGAGTGAGAAAGTGCGGCAGGTGCAGCACGCGGCCGTTTAGTCCAAGGAATTAGCGCGTATTCCCCACCATCTTATCTCTCTGGTCGGCACCTACAACCATGGGTAGTAGTCCTGTGATTCTGGGGGTTCGACGAAGCCGAGCTCGAAGGGGCCCAACCTAATGTTTCCGCCAAGCTGTAAATCGGATGAGATTTCTTGCTCCGCAAACCCATTCGGAGCGCAAAATGCGCTCTTCGCTCAGGATGACAACGGCAGCGGGACTAGCCTTGAGAATATGCGTCTTGGTGGTGAGAAATCGGGGCTTGGGGCACGGTGGATCTAATAACCATCGGTCTCCTCCAAGATGGCGCGCGTGTCGCGATTCCAAAGGGTGACTTTCGTGCCGGGATATAGGGCAGCGAGCGAAGGGAGCCGCCGCCGTGCAGCATCCAAATCCTTGAAACTCTCCAATTCGAGGTGCTGGCCGTCTGCATCCCTGATCAAAATATCGTAAATGGCGTCTCGCGCAAGCAAGACCTTTCCCACCATGATGCACTGCCTCCTATTGAGTAGTGACGAAGTGAAAGAAATCGTTTCAATCAGGGTTGTGGCGAGAGCCCGGAGCACACGGCAACCTGTGAACTTCGGAATCAGGGATCAGCGAGCTGTAAGGCTCTTCGTTTGTCCAGGGCCAGGGAGAGCGACGACGCCAAGTTGTTGCATCATGCCCAGAGCGTCCCAACTGACGTAGGAATCCATAATTTTTCCATTGACGATGTGATGTATTGTGATTCCGTCCACGGAAACTTTCTTGTTTGTGGAGGGAATTCCCATGTATTCGCCGTTGTGAGTGCCGGAAATAGTCCAGGCAACGGCCAGCTTTTCTTTTTCTCCAACGATGTCTTGGACGGTGAAACGCAGATCGGAGAAAGCAGCTACGAACCGCGTGACCTGGCGCTTGTAGGCTTCAGGACCAACCGCCGCACCGGTGAGGGTGGGATCGTGGAGAGCGTGACTGGGGGAGATGATTTCGTCAAATAATTCGAGCCGGCGCTTGTTCCAGACTTCTTCGTAAAGCTGCCTAACGATGGCCTTGCTGTCGGATTGCATGTGGCTTGTCCTCCTCTTCCGGATAATTTCATCCGGCAGTATCGGAGACGGTGTTGCCTCACGGATCGCGGATTTGAAGTGGTGGGAGAAAGGTGAGGCTTGCCCGAGCGTACTCCCGTGAGCCTCAGATTGCAATGGTTGGCCGTAGAGCCTCGTAGAGCCTAAGCGATGGCGCGCTCTATGCGGAACGTAAAGCAGCCTGCTGTCGTGCTATTTACCTGCAGGTAGTCCACCTCCGGACTGGCAAAAAGCTTTTCAATGACTGGCTCGAATATGCCGCTCGAAACGTGCTCCTGGGCGAGCAAACGGCGCCCGCGTCCATACCCCTCCACGGTGCGCGGGCTTCCGCGGAGTTCTTCCGGAAATCCATTTTGTTCCACGTATCGCTCGCAAGCCTCAGCGTGCACATAGATCGGGCCAGGCTGCGGCAGAGATTCGACCCCTGCGAAACGGTCATAGATGAATAGAATTCTGCGATCGTTTCCCGCAACGAAAATGCGCAGGCAGTGCCGGCATGGGGCATCGTCAGTGGCTACCTCCGCATGCGCGGGGAATCCATAAACCGGCGCACGGAGAGTGGCACGGACCGCTTTAGCGACTTCGGTTGGAATGGCCACGATGCGAATGGGCAGCATATTTGTTCCTCACATCCTTTTTCAGATTCGGAGCGGCATGTCCAAGCTCAGAACGTGAGTGATTGTGGAGCGAAAAGTCCTGCGGTTCTATCCGTTTTGGGTGTTCAAATTCTAAGGCGTCGCGACAAATATTACCGGAGGGAAGCCAAGGGCCTCGTGCTTGGTCTGCACAAGGACAGTTCCGACACAGAGTGGCGATGGAGTCCTGCCGCCACATCAAAACGAGGCACTCAGAAGGCGCCCACCCCCTTAAAAATAGACAGGAGATGGGCGCCTCCTTCACGCCTGCGAGCGCTTCACCGCATGGTTGGCGTTCTTACTCCTTCGGTTTTGCTGAGGCTGGTTTCAGTTCGGCGTCCTTGCCTGCGGTTGCTTTGGGCTTCGAGGGGGCAGCCGCCATCATTGCCTTCGGGTGCCAGAAATCGGCCGCCACAGTGGCCACTTCTTCCGGCGGATTGCTGAGTTCGGGTGAAAAACGGAATAGCGTCGACTCGGTTTGCTCCACGGACTCGGCGTTCACTTGCAGGAACTTCTTGTAGCCCTCTTCGCCGAGAATGTCGCGGATGGTGGGGTTCTTGTCGAAGCCTCCGAGAGAACTGCGCAGGGAGGTAACGTAAAATGTCGTGCCTTTGCTTCCCTCAATCGCCTGGGAGACAAAGAGCGGCTGAGTATTGGCAGCCTTCTCGCCCGCCTCCTTGGACTCCTTCAAGAGGGCTTCGAAGTCCGCTATGTGGCCGGGGCGCACGTGCACTGCGGTGGTGCGCAACACGCGAGACTCGCCGATGAATTTTGCGTATGCCGCGGAGTCGCCAGGAGACTTGCGGCTGAGGTCCCAACGCCTGCGGCGCAATTCCGAGCGCGACCACACCAGACAGTTCTGAAAGTCGCGCCCCATCTGGTCCGCAACTTCCTTGCCAAAGGCTTTGTTGGCTGCATTCATCGCGGCCTCGTTCACTTTGTCGACATCCGCGTAGTCTTGACGAGTGCTCGTGAACTGGAACACGTTGCCGTCACCATAAACGGTTTCCATGGCGATCCAACGGTCGCCGTTGAACCGGCGATTCGCGTCGATCCACTTTTTGGTAAGTGTCCGGAAGTCTGCGAGTTTCTCTGGTTTTACTTTGACGACGTAAACGTCCAGGTAGTCTCCCTGTGCATGGACGGCCACGGGAACGGCGAGACACACAACGACCACCAAGGCCCAAAAGGCTCTTCTCAACATGATTGCCTCCTTATCTTTAGAGAAATACCGGGGAGGGTGAACAAGCGGACTCTACACCCGGAACCGGACTGGGTCAACCCTGCACTGCACCCTGCAGTGCAGTTGAATCGTGTTGCGTCAACGCCGCGGGTACCGACCTTTCTTGTAAATCAACGGGGTGGGCCGCCGCGCCCCACCCCAAGTCCTTTGACTTGTGAAATGAAACATCAGGGAGCCCCGGCGCCCTTGGCCTGTCCGAGGGCGGGAACGACTCCGAGTTTGTTGCATCATGCCCAGAGCGTCCCAGCTCACGCGGGAGTCCAGGATATTGCCATTCGCGTGGCGGCTGATGGTGATCCCTTCGACAGAGATCCTCTTGTTGGTGGGAGGAGTGCCCTGAAAGTCGCCCTTGTGGGTTCCCGTAGCATCCAGGAGATGACCATCTTGTCGTCTTCGGAGACGCTGTCCTCGATAGTCATACGAAGATCGGGGAAAGCGGTAGTGTATAGGTTGACGAGCCGCTTGTATCCTTCGGGCCCTCTCCCGAAGTCGGGAGCGTTGGGGGCATGATTGACGTAGTTAATGCAATCATGCGGGTCCGCATACGGCGGTTCAGCGAGTTGAGCCCTCGCGGGCCGGAGGTTCGAGGCGTCGTTCGCCACAAGGGCTTCGCCACTCTGCAGGTTTCCGTTTCGGCTTCACCGTCTTCTGAACCTGCAGAACTCAGC
>WNFP01000749.1_pt1 | contig 33193 bp, 34 predicted proteins | sample 5400201 | NCBI WGS metagenome assembly WNFP01 (sample SAMN13153355, study PRJNA577476) | soil metagenome | isolation source: 115 cm saprolite under Madrone tree | place: USA:California | collected 2016-06-14 | reverse complement strand
TGCCCCCTTCATCGCTGATGTTTCCGGCGTTCAAGAGATTCTCAAATTGGGGATCCACCTTTAACCATCCGTGCGTGTCGCCATCCTTCTCATGACGGACTCCATCCGGCTGCTTTACCGTCTCGGTCGCTGTCGCATCGACAATTGTCCCCGTTACCGCGATACACGGCTGTTTCACGATGAGGCGCTGGGGATGATAAACGTGGGCTTCTAGCGTGGGATCACACGTTTCTCCCGACGGAGCGGTTGGCGTTGCGGGTGCGGGTGATGGTGGAGTGGGGGAGAGGCTCACATACTTCGATAAAACCCATCCCACCTGATCGTCCTCCGTCCTGACGTGATAGAAGCCGCTGTCTGGGTTCGCGTCAACGAGCATCAACCTATCCCCTTTGGCAAGATGCTCTAGCGCTGGACTCGTTGTCGCCGGGTCGCGGCGAAGAATGACATTCCGCCTCGTCGTCGCCTGCTGGGCCCAAACAGACACTGGACACGTAGCCATAAGCGCTACCCACATCATCATTCGGCCAAGAGTGATTTTCATAGACCTCGCCTCCACACGCAGGAACAAGTTGCCAGGATCACCGGTACGCTTTTTGAATTTCCCTTGCACGACATTCATGCCATTGCACTTACAGTTTACTATTGATAAACGTCCAGATCTGTGGTATGGTTGCGCGTGCTATCTCGAACAAATCCGCGACCAGGCAGCATCCCTAACTCCTTTAGATTCCGCACTTCCATGACCCCTCGCATTTTGCACCATTTTGGTGCAAATAAGCCCTTTAGAATCCGCACTTACAGACACGCCTCCTGTAACTCCTTTAGAATACGCACTTACAAAAACACAGGGGGGGTCTCCGCTAGCTCCGTGCCCCACTGCGTTTCTGCGACAAATCCATTATTTTCAAGCATTTGCAGCCTATTTGTCCATCTTCTCCCGCTCCCATCCTTTGTTTTCAGCAGCTTAGAGCCTCTTTTTGCAAAACACCCGGGTGGGGGGTACCCAACACCTCCGCCCGGAGCTTCGTTCCCCCCGTCACATGCACCACGCACCTCTATCCCCTGCGCCCTCACTCGATTGCGCATACTTCCCGTCACCACGGGGGTGTCTCTTGATTCCCAACGGTCAAACGTATCGGCGTTCAAGTCTTCGTCAACGGGCTTTGGGAATTCAGGACGGGTTGGGTTTCCCGCTCAGCGATGTTGGCAGGCGCGTTAGTATGCAGCACTTCTCGAATTTTTCGGGCCAGCTCCTTGGGACGATATGGCTTCTGTACGAACGCCACCTTGGAATCGAGAATCCCCTGCCGGGCGATGGCGTCGTCGGTGTAACCGGACGTGAAGATTACTTTTATTCCGGGGCGATGCACCGCGATCTGGCTGGCCAATTCGGGTCCGCTCATTTGCGGCATCACGACATCGGTCAGCAAGAGATCAATGGTTCCTCCGAAGTCTTTGGCGCGCGCAATGCGTCCTTGCCGGAGGCCGCCTCGAGAACGGTGTAGCCGACGCTTTCCAGATATTCGCGGGCCATTTCGCGCAGGGGGTCGGAGTCTTCGGCCAGGAGGATCGTCTCGCTGCCATTGCAGACCTCCTCCTCCTCACGCTCGCGTTTACCAGGTTCGGCCGCCCGCTCCACACGCGGCAGATAAACTTTGAAGACGCTTCCCTGTGCGATCTCGCTGTAGACCCAGATGTAGCCGCCGGCTTGTTTTACGATTCCGTAGACGGTTGCCAGGCCCAGGCCGGTGCCCTTCCCGAGTTCTTTAGTGGTGAAGAACGGATCAAAAATCCGCAATTGCGTCTCGCGATCCATTCCGCAGCCCGCGTCCGTGACCGCCAGCAGTATATAGGGGCCTGGAATGGCCGCCGGATGTTCTTCCCGATAGCTCTCGTCTATTTCGACATTGCGCGCCTCGATGGTCAGGCGTCCGCCCTTGGGCATGGCGTCCCGCGCGTTCACCGCCAAGTTCAAGAGTATCTGCTCAATTTGTCCGGGGTCGGCTTTGATAGCGCCAAGAGAAGAATCGAGCAAGATTTTGAGCTCGATATTTTCCCCGATCAGGCGACGCAGCAAAACCTCCATTTTCTGCAGCGTATCTGTGAGATCGAGGATTCTGGGTTGAACCAATTGCTGGCGGCCGAAAGCGAGGAGCTGACGGGTCAAGTCGGCTGCGGAAACGCCCGCCTTCCTGATTATTTCCAGTTTCTGAATGGCGGGGTGACCCGGTGGAAGGGAGTCAACGACGACGTCAGAATTCCCCAGGATCACGGTCAGCAGATTGTTGAAATCGTGGGCCACGCCGCCGGCGAGCCTGCCGAGGGCGTCCATCCGTTGCGACAGCCGGAGCTGCTCCTCCATCTTTTTTCGCGCGGTGGTATCCACTATCGTGCTGGAGACGAGGACACCTTCCTTGGTGGCGAGCGGCCCCAAACCGACTTCTACGGGAAATTCGGTGCCGTCCTTGCGGCGGGCAAACAGCTCCATGCCATCGCCCATGGAGCGCTTGCGCGGATCTTGAGCATACAAAGAGCGATGCCCCTGGTGTGCATCCTTGAAACGTTGGGGCAGAAGAATTTCAATCGTTTGTCCGACGAGTTCTTCGCGGGCGTAGCCAAACAGCCGAAGAGCTTCGGCATTTACGTCCTCGATCCTGCCCGAACGGTCAGAGATGACGATGCCGGTGGGCGATGTTTCCAGCAGCATCCGGAACCGATGTTCCGCACGCTTGCGCTCTTCGACTTGCAGTTCCAGGTCTTTGGCATGCTCTTGAATTGTGCGAAAACGTTGCGCGCTTTCGTAACAAGTGATGGTTTGCGAAGCCAGCGCCCGGAGCATGCGTTCGTCTTCTTCAGTAAACGCCTGCGAATCCGATTTTTCGGCAACCATCATCCAGCCATACGCGCGACCGCCGGATTCCAGCGGTACGACCAAGATACTGCGCACCTTGGGGTGGAGAGGCGAGAGGAGCAAAGCCAGCGATACATCGGAGGGATTGAAAATACGCTGCGGCCGGCGCGTGGCAAGAAGTTCGCGCAGGAATGGGGGTGAGAAGGAACTTTGCCGCAGTTGCGCGGCGGTGGTTTCGTCGAACCCGCTGAAAGCGAGAGTTTGCGCGTCAAGACTATCGGATTCTCCAAGGATTCCGGCGGCGGCGAAGTTTGCATCGGTTAATTTGCGTGCCGCGGTCATCGCGATTTCGAGGAGTTGGCCGGTCTGCGGAGCGTGAGCAAGCGCGATGCCGACGTCGACCAACGAAGCCAGTTGGGCGCTGGCATCGAGCTTCTTGCCTTTCACAAAATACGCATTGAGCAGAAGAGGAATCGGGTCGCGCTTTGCGGCCGGAGGAAGCGCCGCAGGCGCCTGCTGAGGATCACTCTTCAGAGCTTCCTGAATGGTCGCAAGCGCTTGTTGCGGATCGAAGGGCTTCAGTATGAAGCGAGAGATGCCGCAAGCAGACCCGAGCGCGCGTGCTTCTTCGTCTAATAAATTGACGCTGTGGAAAATCACGAGAGTTTGCTGATGTTGCGGAAGGTTTCTGAGCTCTTGGACAAACTGGTACCCGTTGATCGTGGGCATGACGATATCGCAGATTACGAGATCGGGATTTTCCGCTTGCGCGATGGACAGGCCTTCCTGTCCGTCGCGAGCTTCGAGGATGGAATAGCCACAAGGGGCCAATAAGGAAGTGTATAGCCGGCGGCTGGTGGCATCGTCATCGATGATCAGAATCTTCGGCATAGTTGGCGCGCACTCTTGTTGCGACGCGATTCGTCAGAGAATCAGCCGCGTAGAGAAATAGATTTAACTTTCAGGAAGGGAGGTGAAGCCAGCGGGCGCCGCGACTATTCCCAAGAGGCGCCAGACAGATTCGATCGAACCGGTTCGGCCCGAGCCGCAGAAGACAGCCTATTATTGATACTCCCAGAAATCGTCGGCGACAAGCACTTGGCTAGGGCTGGTGTCGTATAAGTTTAGTTTGGGCGGAAGACCTCGACGCATTTCAGACGCGGCGTGTTGACTAGTTGGCGGTTGCTTGGCCACAGATCCTTGCGGACATGAGGCGCCAGCAGTCGCGGGCAATAGCCCAATCTTCCTGGGCGTGCACGATGAAGACGCGAACGGCTGCATCGGATCGGGAGATTTCCTGGTCCATGGGAGATTGGGAATTCTTTGCGGGGTCGAGTTTGAGGCCGAGAAATGCGAAGTTGGCACAAGCCGCGGCGCGCACTTCGGGTGAATTTTCTCCGATACCCGCGGTAAAAACCAGGGCGTCTATTCCACCGAGCGCAGCAATCATCGAACCGATTCCAGTTTGCAGACGGTGCACGAAGATGTCAAAGGCGAGTTTGGCGCGCGGATGGCCAGTTTTCATGGCGGCCACAATCTGCCGCATGTCGCTGGAGATTCCAGAGATTCCCAGCAGACCTGATTTGGTGTTCAGCAAGTCGTCGAGCTGCTCTCCGGTGAGCGCACCTTGCCGCAGTAAGTAGGTGAGGATTCCTGGGTCAACGGAACCCGATCGCGTGCCCATCATTAGCCCTTCGAGAGGAGTGAAGCCCATGGTCGTATCGATGCTACGGCCGTCGCGAATGGCCGCCAGAGAGCAACCGTTTCCCAAGTGACAGGTCACGAGTTTCAGGGATGACAAATTTCTTCCGAGGAGTTGGGCGGTGCGCTCCGCGCAATACTGATGATTGATGCCGTGAAATCCATAGCGACGAATCCCCTGCGCAAGCCATTCGTAAGGACCAGGATAGGTGGCCGCTGCTTCCGGCAATTGGCTGTGAAAGCCAGTGTCGAAGACGGCGACCTGGATAACCGCGCCAAGGCGTTTTTCGATGATGTCGACACCTTCCAACTCCGCACGGTTATGGAGCGGCGCAAAGGCGGACATGCGCGCTATTGCAGATTTCACTTCCGGCGTGACGGTGGTGGCTTTCTCGAAGTCCCTGCCACCGTGCACGATACGATGACCGACTACGTCGATCTCTGAAGGAGCGGAAACGACACGGAGCTCTCCGTTCCAAAGGGTATCCAGCAATTTGTCGATTGCATTAGCGCGCGAGGTGAACTCGACGCGGCTTTTCAACTGCGCACCCTCCGCATTCTGTGCTTGGATGTCGGCCTGGTCGCCGGCCCATTCGATCTTGCCTTCCCAGGCTGGCGTGGGCGGATGCTCGGGAAGGGCGCCGGAGATTTCATACAAGGCACTCTTCTGGCTGCTGGAACCCGAATTGAGTACAAGGATTTTCATGGGCCAATAGGTATGGACTAATAGGGCCACTTCCAATCGCGGATTTCCGGCAAGTCGTCACCATGCTCGTAAATGTATTGTTTGTGTTCAACAAGCTTGTTGCGCAGGAACTGTTTGAAGTGTGCGCCGACGCGCTGCAGGCGAGGAACGCGGTCGACGACGTCACCGGCGAGGTGGAAGCGATCCAAATCGTTGAGTACGGTCATATCGAAGGGAGTTGTTGTTGTGCCTTCTTCTTTGTAACCGCGGACGTGGAAATTGTCGTGATTGGTGCGGCGATAGGTGAGACGGTGAATGAGCGTGGGATAACCGTGGTAGGCAAAGATGACGGGCTTGTCGATCGTAAACAGGGAGTCGAAATCTCGATCGGAGAGGCCGTGGGGATGCTCGGTGGAAGACTGGATGGTCATCAAGTCAACGACATTGACTACGCGGATTTTGATATCGGCGAAATGACGGCGGAGGAGATCCACGGCGGCCAGAGTTTCGAGCGTGGGGATATCGCCGGCACAGGCCATCACGACATCGGGCTCGGCGCCTTGCTCGTTGGAGGCCCACTCCCAAATTCCGATTCCATTGGTGCAGTGCTCGATGGCCGATTGCATGTCGAGGTACTGCAACGCGGGCTGCTTTCCGGCGACGATGACGTTGACATAGTTACGGCTGCGCAGGCAGTGATCGGCCACGGAGAGGAGCGTGTTGGCGTCGGGAGGCAGGTAGACGCGCACGATGTCAGCTTTTTTGTTCACGACGTGGTCGATGAAGCCAGGGTCCTGGTGCGTGAAACCGTTGTGGTCTTGGCGCCAAACATGCGAGGTGAGGAGGTAGTTCAAGGATGCGATGGGGCGGCGCCAAGGAATGTCTCGCGTCACTTTCAGCCACTTGGCATGCTGATTGAACATGGAGTCCACGATGTGAATGAAGGCTTCGTAGCAAGAGAAGAATCCATGGCGTCCGGTGAGCAGATAGCCCTCGAGCCAACCCTGGCACATGTGCTCGCTCAAGACCTCCATCACGCGGCCGTCTCTGGAAAGATGCTCGTCGGTGGGCACAATCGGTTCCATGGTGACTTTGCCGGTGACTTCAAATAATGCATCGAGCCGATTGGAAGCGGTTTCGTCGGGACCGACGACGCGGAAATTCTTCGAATCCATGTTTCGCTTCATCACGTCGCGCAAGAGCTTTCCCAAAACCCGAGTGGCCTCCGCTATCTCGGTGCCCGGTTTCGACACTTTGACGGCATATTCGCGAAAATCCGGCATGACCAAGTCGTTGAGCAGAACACCGCCGTTCGCGTGCGGATTCGCGCCCATGCGGCGATTGCCCTGGGGCGCCAATTGGGTCAGCTCCAGAATGAGTTTGCCGTGTTCATCGAATAGCTCGCTGGGCCGATAGCTTTTCATCCAATCTTCCAAAATTTTCAAGTGCTCCGGCTTTGAAAGGTCGGTGACCGGGACCTGGTGGGCGCGCCAAGTGCCTTCCACCGGCTTTCCATCGACGATTTTCGGGCCGGTCCAGCCCTTCGGCGTTCGCAGAATGATCATCGGCCACGCGGGAAGTCCAGTAGATCGTCCCGCCCGGGCGTCATTTTGAATCGTGGAGATTTCCGCGATGATGGTGTCGAGCGTATGAGCCATGAGTTGGTGCATGGGCTCCGGCTCATAACCTTCCACGAAGTAGGGCTTGTAGCCATAGCCGGTGAAAAGGTGCGTCAGGTCCGCGTCCGTTAGACGTCCGAGGACGGTTGGGTTGGCGATTTTGTACCCGTTCAGGTGCAGGATGGGAAGGACGGCGCCGTCGCGAGTGGGATTCAGGAACTTATTGGAGTGCCAACTGGCGGCGAGCGGGCCAGTCTCGGCTTCTCCATCGCCGACCACACAGCAAACCAGCAAGTCCGGATTGTCGAACGCGGCGCCGTAGGCGTGGGCAATCGAGTATCCGAGTTCGCCGCCTTCGTGGATCGAGCCGGGCGTCTCTGGAGCGACGTGGCTGGGAATTCCGCCCGGAAAGGAAAACTGCTTGAAGAGTCTCCGCATGCCGTCGACGGTCTGCGAAACGTGAGGATAGATCTCGCTGTACGTACCTTCGAGATAGGTGTTGGCGACCAAGCCCGGGCCCCCATGGCCCGGCCCGGTTAGGTAGATAACGTTGAGATCGTGTTTCTTGATCAGGCGGTTGAAATGCACATAGATAAAGTTCAGGCCGGGCGTGGTGCCCCAATGACCCAAGAGGCGAGGCTTGATGTGTTCGAGCTTGAGCGGCTCTTGCAGGAGCGGGTTGGCGAAGAGATAGATTTGTCCGACGGAAAGATAGTTTGCCGCGCGCCAGTAGGCGTGCATCTTGCGGAGTTCTTCGTCGGATAGAGGACGTAGGAATTCGACAGGTTTTGTGGAGCCTGCGGATGCTGGTGAAGCCATGTCAGTGCCCTCCCGGTACTTGAATCGAAGCCGCCCGTGGCAGGCCGGGCAGGAAAGGCCCGCATTGGGGAGACTCACTCCAATCTTATCCCCACAAGTTTGAACAGACCATTACAACTGGCTAATGAAGTCTGAACGAACAGCGCCGCCTGTCGGCAGGGCCGCCGATACAAGAGCTATGCGGGTTTACGTTCCGGGCGGTTGCGCAATCGCTGCAGGACAGATCTTACGTGCTCAAACACGGCAGGCTTCACCGCGAGTGAAATATGAGGGGGGTTGAGCAAGGTGTTGTGGATCAGGCAGTGATGTATACGGCCTGCTCGATTCCCCGGCAGTGTTCCTCGCTCAGCGCCACGGGAACTTCCACTTCAATTTGAAAATCGTCCAGACGCGGAGGATTCTTGGCTTTGTCAGCGAAGACATGGACGAGGGTTCCTTCGATAGCCAGCTCGTGTTTCTTCAGATACTGCGCGGAGTTCCGGAGGAGTCATGCCCTCGTCGAAGCCGCCGTTTTCGGTCGGCTGGTCGCACGCAATTCTGTGTTGCCGTGCCCTGACTTCGAACTGCACGCCTCCCAAATGTTCAACGACGACCTTCATATGATTCCTCCAGAGCGTTTCGTTGCGGGCCATTGGGACTACGGTCCGCCCAGAGCCGGGTCAGAAGTTCATGCGTTGGGGATCATTTCCCAGAACAAGCTGATGAGAATTCCATAATAGACGGCGACAACGCCCAAGCTTACCAGGAAGGTGCTGCGCGTCTTTCCGAGCCCCGAATATTCTTTCTGCCAGTGTCTGGCGCAGAGGACAACCATCGACACGGCTAGCAGCGCAGTGATCATTGCGATGGCACTCACAAGAGTGGCGTTCAAATTGAGGCTGTTCCGTTCAAAGAGTTGCTGTATGGAGCTGCCCAGGATTCCGGTGGCATAAGCCATGAACAGCCACACAACCGAGGCCAACATTCCGATCATGTAGGCCCATCGATCCTCCATGTAGAAGAGCATCACCAAAATGGCGATGTAGAGAATCGACTGGTACAGATGGACCACGAAAAAGGCGGGCTCCAGGTGTGTGAGAAACAGAAAACACACGATTTGTATCCCCGCTAAGGTGGCGATATCCCGATAGGGCCTCATAAATCCTCCTCCTCGTGCAGCGCCTCTCATTCGGAAGTAACCCAATGCCCATTTCCGCATGGGGGCGAATCATGGTGCTGAATCCCACAACTTCGTACGCAATTTCAATATGGACTCAGCTGGAACGGAGTTCTGTAACCGACGTCACAATGCAACGTGACGGGCATCACAGCCAAGGAATGGCCGACTTCGGTACAAGAGTGGGGGTTAGTTGTGAGTCCTAGGAGGCTGCTTAATGTCAAACGGGTTTCGTGTTGTGTCGCATAGCGACCGGGGTATACTTTGGGACGGTGGGTTTATGCGCGCCCCTTACGGCCTAGAGATTATTGAGAGCTGCCTGTCCTGCCCGCACCACGAGGAACGGCTCTTCTGCAACCTGCCTCCTGCTGCGTTGCAGGGGCTCTCCGCAATCACATCGGCGGCGGCCTATCCAAAGAGCGCGACTCTTTTCGTTCAAGGGCAGTCACCACGTGGAGTGTTCATCTTGTGCACCGGCCGCGTGAAACTTTCGACGTCTTCCGCAGATGGAAGGACCCTTATCCTCAGGATCGCGGAACCTGGAGAAGTCTTGGGATTGCCTGCGACCGTTACAGGAAAACCTTACGAGCTAACGGCTGACGTAATTGAACCTACGCAGGCGAATTTCATCTCGCGGGAGGATTTCCTGCGCTTCCTGCGCGAGCACGGCGAGGCAGCATTGCGCGTGGCACAGCAGTTGGGCGAAACCTATCATTCGGCGATATCGGAAATGCGAACCATTGGGCTTTCGCACTCCGCAGGCGAGAAGCTGGCGCGCTTCCTGCTGGATCTCGTGGCAGACCACGGGCAAGAAAATAGGGACATAAGGCTCACGCTGACCCTGACACACGAAGAGATCGCGCAGATGATCGGCGCGTCGCGAGAGACGGTGACGCGGCTGTTTGCCGATTTCAAGAGAAAAGAGCTGTTGCAAGTAAAAGGTTCGACACTTATTATCACGAATAAAGCGGGACTCGAGAGCGTGGTAAGCTCCTAGTCTTCCGCTGCCCTTCTCGTACCATCCCCCTTCAAATCAGGCTTGTGATGTTAATCGGTGATGAGGAGCTAGGCAGGGTGCGCGCGGAAGAGCTGGGCCAGGCGTTCGGCGATAGTTTTTTCTTCGCCGGGTTGCAGCATGAAAGAGTTCATTTGTAGGCCGCTTTCATTTGTGGCCAGGATGATGGAGGGTTTGCCGCCGCGCAATTGTTGTGCCGCGTCGCGCGGCTCCAGCGAAATGTGGCGCGGGTCCCAGTGGATTTCGAGGTGCGGAACGTGATTGGCAATGTCCGGGACGGAAAATGAAGTGCTGACACCCGGGACGCGGGAGATTTCGGCGGAGATGCTATCGAGCCGGCGCCACCATTCTTTCGTCAGCGCCTCGTGATCTTCCCGCAAGTAGCTCTCCAGGGCTTTGATCATGCCGATGATTTCTTCCTTGCCGACTTTTTGGCTGCGGCCCAGGGTGTCTTCGTACGGACTGTTGTTGAGCAGCGCGTAAGCAACGAGGTCTTTTCTTCCGATCAGCAAGCCCGCGCATTGCGGACCCCGAATCGCTTTGCCTCCGCTGAAGGCAATGAGGTCATAGCCCATGTTCGCGTAATCCCATAGGTGCGAGACGGGAGGAGTATCCGCGGCAGCATCATTGAAACAGGGGATTTTGTATTCCTTGGCGAGCTTGACCCACTCATCGACCTTGATTTGCCCGGCGGCGTTGGCGAAATTGCTGAAGTGCATCATGGCGGTTTTGGGATTGACGGCTTTGCGGAGATCATCGCGCGTTTCGACTTCAATAAGCTTCACGCCGGTGGAGCGGAGCTGATGGTCGAAACCGTTGCGATGCGATTTTTGGATGATGACTTCGCACTTCATTCCGGTGAGATCGGGCAACTGCTGAATGAATTGTTCGTTGTCGCCGGTCAGAATTCCAGCCAGCCCGGATTGCATGGCCGCCGCCGCGCCCGAAGTCACCAATGCGGTGTAGCCTTGCGGCAGCTTCAGCATTTCCGCGATGCGCTTGCCGGCGGCGACTTCGAGATCGGGGATGCTGCAAAAATGCTGGCTCGCGAGCGCCATCGCCGCTTCCACTTCCGGGCGCATCAGCGAGCCGCCGAGCACGGTCATGGTGCCCTGGCCGTTGATCACGGTGGTGACGCCCAGCTCTTCATAGACGTTGCCGGACGAGCCGAATCCGCTGAGTTTGGTGTCGGCAGCTCTCGCAGCGCCGCTGCCTGCCGCAAACAATTTTCTTGAACTCAGGATGGCGGCGCAGAATGCGGCGACCGTGGAAACGAACGAGCGGCGTGTTGGCTTCAAATTGCCTCCAGCGGAGTTGCGGGGCAATGTATCATCTCTGTGCTCTTGACACCAGCGGACGGGGCAAATGTTAATCCGATTTAATAAGAGAGAATGATGCACGCGCCACCTGATTGGTTCTCGAAGGGCACACGGGAAAGAAAGAGATCGCGAGCGCTTCGAGTCTCAGGGCAAAGAGAAGCAGAAAACTCAGCGGGAACCCGAAGGAGACGCGATGCCCCCAGTCCTGGCCGAAACAAGGACAGCCGCCGGAACAGCGGCGACCGCCGCTCCCCTCCGAGAGCGCCTCGCCAGCGGGCCGGCCATCGTCGCTTACATCGCTCTCGCCAAGCTCGCGATTCATCTCTATGCGGGGCGCTTCTATGGATATTTCGGCGACGAACTGTACTTCATGGCGTGCAGCAGACACTTGGCGTGGGGCTACGTCGACCAGCCACCGCTCATCGCGGTGCTCGTAAGAATCGAGCGGCTGCTCTTCGGCGACTCCCTGCAATCTATCCGGCTCTTTGCGGCGCTGGCCGGCGCGTGCACGGTACTTCTCGCCGGATGGATCGCCCGCGAACTCGGCGGCAAGAGATTTGCGCAGGCGCTCGCCGCGTTGGCCGTCCTCGCCGCCGGGGTCTGCCTCGCGATGAGCCACTACATTTCGATGAACGCCTTCGAACCGCTGGCCTGGGCGGGATGCGCTTTGGTGCTGATCCGGATCATCAAGACGGGCAACCAGAAACTGTGGCTGTGGTTTGGCGCGATCGCGGGCGTAGCGCTTGAGAACAAATATGGCATCGTCTTCCTCGCCACCGGCGTGGTAGCGGGCCTGTTGCTTACTCAACATCGCTCTATGCTCCTTAAGCCGTGGATCTGGCTCGGCGGCCTGATCGCTTTCCTGATGTTCCTCCCCAATCTCGTCTGGAACATCCAACATCACTTCCCATTTTTCGAACTGCTCGCCAACATCCGCCGCAACGGGCGCAACGTGCCGCTCACGCATCTACAATTTCTCGGCCAGGTGGCGATGCACATGAATCCCGTCTCTGTCCCTCTCGTACTGTCGGGGCTGTGGTTTTACTTTGCGCATCCGCAAGGCAAGCAGTTTCGCGTTCTGGGCTTGGCCTCGCTCGTTCTCCTCGCAATCATCATGTTTTCGGCAAACGGGCGGCCTTATTACGTCGCTCCCGCCTATCCCATGCTATTCGCCGCCGGAGGGGTAGCCATGGAAGGGTGGTTCTCCCGCCGAGGAATGCAATGGCTCAAGCCCGCCTACGTGTTCTTGCTGCTGATTATCGGCGCGATTGGGGCGCCTATGGCTATACCGGTGCTCTCCCCCGAGACGTATATTCGTTACTCGCAACGCCTGCACTTCGCTCCCCCACCCATTGAGACCGACAAACTCGGGCCGCTCCCGCAGTTCTTTGCCGACATGTTCGGATGGGAAGAGATGACCGTCGAAGCCGCCCGCGTTTACAATTCCCTTCCACCGGAGGTCCGCACAAAAACGGCGATCCTCGCCGGCACGTACGGCCAGGCCGCAGCTATTGATCTATTCGGACCGAACTACGGCCTTCCCAAAGCCATCAGCCCTCACCAAAGCTATTTTTTCTGGGGACCACGAGACTACACAGGCGAAAGCGTGATCGTCCTGGGTATGCGCCGAGAGGAGCTCGAGAGCTTCTTCAACTCCATCGAACCTGTAGGCGAGGTCGGCCATCCGTACGCTATGCCCAACGAGTACTTCACGATCTACTACTGCCGCCAGCCGAAGATTTCGCTGCAGCAGTTATGGCCAACAATCAAGAACTGGTCTTGAGCCGGCGGTTGCTTCGGGGTATAAGAGGCCTCATAAATGATTTTTCCAGCGCCGACGACGCATCAGGCTTGCTTTGTTTTACGCTGACGCAGGCCGAAGCCTGTGCTACTGGTTGCGGACGAAGCTGCGGCTGTGGTCTTCCTTGCCACGCCAGAGCAAGACGGCGAGCACAGCAATGGTTACGATTTCGAAGCCGGCGATGGCCCACTGGTAGCCGACGCGGTCGCGCAGGGCGTACTGGATGGAGTTGGTGGGCGAGGCGAGCAGAATCCCGAGTTGATACGCAAGGCCGGGCATCAAGCCGCGGGCAGCGTCCGCAGATAATTCGTTCAAGTGCACGGGGATTACGCCCCAAGCGCCTTGTACTCCTGCTTGCATCAGGAAAGCGGAAAAAATGATGACCGGAAGGGTTTGCCCGAAAGCCCACAGCGGAATCACGAGAAGCACCAAGCCCAGGGCGGCCATCATGCCTCTGCGCCGGCCGGCCACTTGCGAGAAATGGCCGAAGATGAGGGCGCCGACGACCGCCCCGCAGTTGTAAATGATGGCTACGTTGGCGCGCATTGCAGACGAGAGTTTGTGTATTTCCTGCAAGAAATCCGGATACAAGTCCTGAGTGCCGTGAGAAAGAAACATCATGAAAGTCATCAGGGCGACGAGATACGCGAAGCGCTTCCATTCACGGGCCACAACTCGCAGCACTTCGCCGGTGCTGGCGGCGCGGTGCTGCCTCCAGGCCTCGGACTCCGGCACTTTCGTGCGAATGTAGAGCGCGAGAAGCGCCGGCGCCGCTCCGGCCCAGAACATCGAGCGCCAACCGAAGGCAGGCAGCAAGAATCGCGCAGCAACCGCGGCGAGCAAGTAGCCGATGGAATAGCCGGCCTGCAAGATGCCGCTGAGAATCCCGCGCCAACGCACCGGTGCAGCTTCCATGGCAAGCGACGCGCCGACGCCCCATTCTCCGCCCATGCCAATGCCAAAGAGCGCGCGCATGATCAGGAAAAATGTGTAGTTAGGCGAGAAACCGCAGAGCACTTCGATGATGGAAAAATAGAGAACGTTGAGCATGAGGGGAACGCGCCGGCCGTAACGGTCTGAGAGCAGGCCGAACACCAGCGCACCGAGCGGGCGCATGGCGAGGGTTGCGGTGACGGTGAAGACGATGCTCTTTTTTGGGACGCCGAACTGGCGAGCCAGCGTGTCGTAGAGGAAGACGACCACGAAGAAATCGAAGGCGTCGAGCGTCCAGCCGAGGAAGCCGGCCAGGAGGGCGTGGCGGACGCCGGAGTTCTTCGCGGTGTTCGCGGACTCAGTCAACGCGCGGCTCCGCGGGATTCCTTTGTCGGCGCTGACGCATTCTAGTTGGCCCGCGGGGCACGCGCAGCACGGCCCGGACGAACGCCGCCAACAAGGTGGCTGTCTTTTACAACAAGGATGCCGTTGACGAGCACGAAGGGAATGCCTTCGGAGTATTGCAGCGGATCGTCGAAGGTGGCTTTGTCAATCACGCGTGAGGGATCGAAGATGGTAATGTCGGCATCCGCGCCGATACGGACTCTACCCTTATCCTTGAAGGCCGGGGCGCGTTTTTCCAGGCGCTGCGCGGGCATCAAGGTCATCTTGCGCAAGGCGGTCATTAAGTCGAGAGCTTTTTCGTCGCGAACGTAGTGGCCGAGCACACGTGAAAATGTGGCTTGACCGCGAGGATGCACCTTTGCTCCTGTGATGCGCATGCCGTCGCTGGCAATCATGACGACGGGGTCGGCCACGGCAGCGCGCGTCGCTTCTTCAGGGATGGAATGGATGACTACCACGCCGCCTTGCTTACGGTATTTCTCGAACGTCTCGGCTGCGAGCCGCTCGCCGGTCGCCGTCCATTGCACGTCTTTGAAGGTGATGCCCATGTTTTCTTGCCAGCCGGGATCGAAGATGGCGGATTGCAACTCAGTGCTTCCGGCGGTGTAGGGATAGCACTCGGTAGTGACATCGAGGCCGTGTTCCTGTGCGCCTTTGATCATAGCGAGAAGCTGGGGCGTGTATTTCAAGCCCATGCTGGTGATGTGCACGACGTGCAGAGGCGCGCCGGTTGCCGCGGCGGCGGCGAGTACTTCCTCGAGAGCCGCAAGACCGGTATTGGGCTCCTTCAGCCCGCCGTAACGCAGGTGAACGTGGACAGATGCGCCGTACTTGGCGGCGATCCTGAACATTTCTACGATTTCCCAATGCGTGGCGCCTGACGTGTAGTTCACGCCCATGCCTTCAGCAAGCGCGCCTCGCCGGAAGCCGGTGTCGATGGAGGCGGTGATCTCTGCAAGCTCTGCGGGGGAAGCGGCGCGATGAGCGGCGTCGCCGGTAGGGAGCATGCCGGACTGCTGGTCGCCAAACACTTTCATGCGGACGGGAATGTGACCGATGCTGACTCCGAAATTGATCAGCGACTTCCCTTCGCGGGTGGCGTACCAGCGATCGACGTCGTCGGTGCCAAGTTCGAGTTCGAGAGATGTGGTGACGCCGTCGCGGGCCTGGAACTCATAGTTGCGAGGTTCCTGGCCATGCTCGTGGAGGTCGATGAAACCGGGCGCGACTACTAGACCTTGGGCGTCGATAGTGGACTTGGCGCTGAGAAACGTGGTGGAGATAGCAGCGATTTTTCCGGCACGAATACCGACGTTGCGGAGGGCGTCCAGGCCGGATTCGGGATCCATTACGCGGCCGTTAAGAATGGCGACGTCGTACGCCTCATCCGCGGTAACGCGGGGCTTGGGGACTAGCGCGGCGAGACAAAGCAGCAACGTCAGCGGCAGAACCGCTTTGCCGCCATCTAGGATTGATTTGATTGGTCCCTGCATCTTTTGACCGCCACAGCTCAAGGCAGGCGGCATCCTACAACAAAAGCAGCGTATTGTTTCGCGGGTATAAAAAACCCCGGGTCTTCGGGGGGTACGAAGACCCGGGGTTGGGGATACAGCAGAGGGGGGCCGGAGGAAAGTCGCAGCCTTTAGTTGACTTGGTGCACGGTCAGCAGGCAAATCTTGCGAAGCTCTTCATAAGTGAAGAAAGTCTCTTGCTGGTCGCCGGTACGCTCGGTGTGGCCAAGCCCGGATTCGTTGGAGATCCGGGAGAGCTCGTTCTCCGGAATTCCCAGCAACATAGCGGCTCGGCCTTGCGTCACGTATTTGGGAACTGAGCTGTCCATGTTCAAAGCCCTCCTTAGGCAGCAACCGTGGCCATGGAGTCCTCCTCCACGGCCAGAATCATTGTCTTGTAAATATCTACGTCCCAACTGTCGCCGATGCGCACTCTCAGGGTGTCGCCGGCTTCCTTCAGCAACTTGCCGCGGAGAGGAACCTTGATATCGCCCAGCGCGACCTGCAGAACTACCGGCTGTCCGATCCACGCTGCAAATGCGCTGTCCATGCCCCCTCCGTCTGGTGGGTCCTGCCGCAGCAGAGAATCGCGCGACGTACTGCGGAGGGGAATGGTACAGAGAGGGCAGCTTGATGGTAAGAAAGTACTGTTTCAAGAGCTTTCGGTCTCTTGAGCGCTAAGCGGCACAAAGTACATCCGTACTGTTTTTTCGGGACGCGCGACCCATTGGCGGGTCGCGCGAGCGCTGGCATCCTCGGGGCGTGACGCACAACCACCAAATCGGCCCGTTCGAACGGGCAATACCGGCAATCCGGCCAGGAATTGGCTTGGCATTGGGAGGAGGCTTCGCGCGTGGTTTTGCGCACCTGGGCGTGCTTCAGGTCCTGGAGCACAACCACGTACCCATTTCTTGTATCGCGGGAACCAGCGTAGGCAGCATTCTGGGCGCGGCGTACGCGAGCGGTGCGTCGCTGGCCCGCATCATGGCTACTTGCAGGACGCTGCGCTTGCGGGACATTGCGCGGTGGCGCGTCTCGCGGCTGGGCTTGGCGAGCAATCACCGGCTAGGCGACCTGATCGAGCGTGTTTTCGAGGCACGGCAGTTCGAGGATTTGCATATTCCTATGGCGGTGGTCGCCACGGATTTGAACAGCGGTGAGCCGGTGGTCCTCACGCACGGCAATTTGATTGATGCGATACGCGCAAGCTGCGCGTTTCCTGGATTGTTTGAGCCGGTGGAGATTGGAACACGCTGTCTGGCAGACGGCGGGCTGGTGGCGCCGGTGCCAACGCGCGCGGCACGCGACTTGGGCGCGGAGTTTGTGCTGGGCGTTTCGGTAGGAGTGCAAGATGGGTATCGCGGAACGCCAAGCAACATTTTCCAGGTAGTCAGCCGGGCGGTGACCGCGGCGCAAAAGCATCAACACGAAGTATGGGAGCGGCACGCGGACCTGGTGCTGCGACCCGATGTGCAATCGCTGGCGTGGGACGATTTCGAGCGAGCCGATGAGGCGATAGAGGCAGGCGCGACGGCGGCACGCAGCGCTTTGCCAAGAATACAGAAGTTTCTGGCACGCGGGCCAAGCATGCGCGAGTGCGATGCGCAGGAGAACGCTCAACTGTGGCTGGCAGAGGCGGTGCGATGATGAACCTAAATGCCTGGTATGCAGTGTTTGCCGGTGCGGGCTTGCTTTGGCATGAATGCGGACACGACCTTGGCATTTTCTGTTACCGTATTGGCTGTGGCGTTTTTTGCGCAGCTCGGGAGCGAGCGTTTGAGCTTGTGCCGCTGAGAGCCACAATGAATCCGGTGAGGACCAACGCGGCGTGCTCGAATCGATCCTTCACTTTCTCCGCTCGCTTTACGAACCCGAAGGACTAAAAGAACTCATCCGCAGCGGCGGCGCGCCGCTGGTTTGTACGATTGTGTTCGTGGAGACCGGATTTTTTGTCGGTTTTTTTCTGCCGGGCGATTCGTTGCTGGTTACGGCGGGAATTTTTGCGGCGGCGGGCGTGGTTCCCCTACGCTGGCTGTTGGCTCCAGTAATGGCCTGCGCTATTTTTGGCGACCAAATCGGCTACTGGATCGGGCGCAAGGCTGGGCCAGCGCTTTACCGGCGAGAGGATTCGCTCTTTTTCCGGCGCAGCCATCTGCAGAGGGCTCACGATTTCTATGACAAGTACGGTGGGCGCGCGGTGATTTTTGCGCGATTTGTGCCGATTATCCGGACGTTCTGCCCGCCGGTGGCGGGAGCCGCACGCATGCCATATTCGCGGTATTTTTGCTTCGATATCATGGGCGGCGTGTTTTGGGTTGGCGCGATGATTTTGGGCGGGTACTTCCTGGGGCGGTCGGTGCCTAACATCGGGCAACGCATCCATTACGTAATAGCAGTAGTTGTTGTGGCGTCCCTTCTTCCGGCGGTGATCAGCATCATGCGGGCGCGGCGCGCGGTTGCTCGTGGCGAGGCCAAGTAGACGTGGCGGGTGGGAAGGTTCGCGCAATCATTTTCGACATCGGACGCGTGCTGATCCGCATCGATGTCGGGCGCGCAATGGAAGGGATGGCTTCTGGAACGTCGTTGTTACCGGAGGAACTTTGGCTGGCCATCGAAAAAGACCCGCGTTGGAAGGACTGGCAGGAAGGCCGCATCTCAGCGCGGGATTGGCATCTGCACTTGAAGCAGCGCTTTGGCGGGCCGGCGACTTTTGAGCAGTTCACCGAAGCGTGGAACCTGGCGCTGGATCCCGCGCCAATACTCAGCAACGAACTTTTCGAGAAGCTTTCGAAGAGCCATCGATTAGGGCTGTTATCCAACACCGACCCGATACACGTGGCGCACATGGAGTCACGGTACGATTTCTTCCCCTATTTTCCGGTCCGCATCTATTCCTGCGTAATAGGGTCGGCAAAGCCGAGTCCCCTGATTTACAAGAAGGCGTTGCGGGCTTGCCGGGTTCGAGCAGAGGAGACCGTATACGTCGACGACATTGCGGCCTATGTGGAGGCGGCACAGCGGCTTGGCATCAGGGGTATCCAGTTCCAGTCTTCCGAGCAACTCGCCTTGGCGTTTCGCGACTTGGGCTTGCAGATCTGAAAAGCGGCAGTGTCAGTTTTTCCACGGTCGAACTGTTCAGGTGCGTAATCTTTCCCAGGACTAGTACGCCGGGCCCGTCCTCTCGGTCTGCTGGCCTGGCTTACCAAGACCCATAGCTTCATTCACTTACGAAGGCGGACGTTCAATACGGCAAGCGCGGGCGTTTGGCGCGAGGCATGCACTCATCCCCATCAAGGGCCAGTACTTAAAACGAAGTTTCGCCCCACAGGGGTGAAGGAGAAAAGATTGTCTATGTCCGACGAACACATTATCGAAACCAGAGAAACACCCACATGGCAGCTTCCCGCGATCGTAGTGCTGGGACTTATTGCGGTAGGCGGCTTGTGGTTTGGCTGGAACGCTTCTTCCAAGCTTGATGCAACCCAGCAAACAGTGGCAGCACAGCTTAAGACGACCGAGCAGGCAGTGCAGCAAGACGTCTCTTCATTGAAAGATCGGCTGGCGCAGGACGAGAAGGCCAACACGGATCTGCAGGGCGACCTCAATGTGGTGACCAAAAAGCTCAAGATTACGCAAGGGCAGTTGAAGACTGCTCGCGCGGAAGCCGCCAAGCTCAACGACGAAACCACTCAGAAGCTGACTGCACTGGATAGCTCCGTCAAGGGGGAACTAGCGACGAAGGCCTCCTCGGATGACCTCAAGAACGTGGACACCAAGGTGGGCGGGGTTCGCACGGACCTTGACACCACGCGCGAAGACCTGAAGATGGCGCGCAGCGAAATGGGAACCCTGATCGCGCGCAATCACGACGAGATCGACCAACTCCGCCGGCTGGGTGAGCGCGATTACGTTGAATTCACCATCGCAGGCAAGAACAAGCCACAGAAGATCGGAAATGTGACCGTGGAGCTGAAGGGCATCAACCAGAAGCGCAACCAGTACAGCGTCGTAATGACGGTGGAAGACAAGCGCTTTGAAAAGAAGAATCGGGCACTGAACGAGCCGGTCTTCTTCTACACTTCCGGCACTCGTCTCCCTGAAGAGCTGGTGATCAATAAGGTCGGCAAGGAGCAGGTCAGCGGCTACGTGAGCATCCCGAAGGCGAATGCGCAACCGTCGACTGCAGCGGCATCGACTTCCGGCAGGTAAAAACACAAGGAAAGGCCCGGCTCGAATCGTAGCCAGGGCGCGAAGGCGGGCAGTTTCGGCTGCCCGCCTTTTTTGTTGCAGCAAGCGAGCCCCGTAAAGTCCGCTACAATGACCTGGCGGTACGGAGCCACCTTGCTTCAGACACCCGCGATTGTCTTTTGCGATGTTGATGGCCTGACACCGGTTCGCGGGACAATGGCGCCTGGATTCGACGAGTTCAGCGCGGAGCTGGACCACGCGGCCATCCCGATGGTTTGGGTTACCACGCGCAGCCGCCTGCAGATTGATGATCCACGCCGAAAACTGGGCCATAACCACCCATTCATCGCAGAAGGAGGCTGCGGAGTTTACCTTCCCGAGGGCTATTTCCATTTGCGTCCGCCAAAGTCAGTGCGCCTTGGCCGCTTCAGGTGCTTGCCGGTCGCAGCGCCCCAGCCGGCCGCAGCGGAAGCTTTGGAGGTGCTGTGTGCTGAAACCGGCGTTGCGGTCGTACCGCTGCGATCTCTGCCTCCTCGGGAGTTGGCGCAAAACACCGGCCTGCCGGCGCAGCACGCAGAATTGATACGTCACCGCGACTTCGACGAGCTTTTCTTTTTTGCCGGCGCCGCGGAGGCCGACGTGAGGCGTTTCGTTGAGGAGGGCGCGAATCGGCATCAGCAGTTGCGGCAGCGCGGCGTGTTATGGTCGCTCGCGGTTGGAGCAAACCTTAAACAGTGCGTGCGGGAGCTTTCCAAGCTGTACACCCGGGCTTTACGCTCGCAACCAAAGATTGTGGGAATTGCCAGGGAGAACGGCGGGGAACTTCTCGCAGCTTGCGATCGCGGCTTTCTGCTCGTGGATCGCCCGAACCTGGGGGACTCCGATTCCACAAGGGAACGCCCGCCGGCGCGATTTCGAGAAATTGAGCTTGGCTCGGCGGAGGCCTGGGAGCGGATTGTTGAGGCCCTGAGGGGCAAGTCCTAAGGGTCACCGGAAAAAATGTACCGTTGAATCGCCCGTTTTGCACAGATCCAGTCGCCAAGACAAATGAGCACTCTCGCGCTGACCCTTGCAAGCTATTGATTCTCGAAGACGATACGCGCGTCTTTGCGCATCCCGGACTGGCCCTCCAGTTGCCCCGACTTAGCGAGACGCGGCGTCGCGTCGGTCGGCTACTTTTCGCGTCGGGTCCACAGGGCAGCGGCCGAGTACTAGGAGACCTCTTACCATGGCTTGGATCACGCGCTGCCTTCATGTTCCTGCTTCAGAGACACAAAAAACCTTTGTAATTGCTGCCTGCGTCGTGGCGATGAGCATGATGACGATAGGGCTTGTCTGGCAAGCCGAAATCATCGCGCACCAACGGGAAGCCATTCGCTGGCTCGAAGCCGCAAAGTTCGGCGGGTGAGGCTCTGAAGACACGATCTGCCCGACTCGGATGTATTACATGCCGGCTAATCCGAACCAGAGTCGCCACACTCGTCTCGGACAATTTGGCGAATTGTAATCCCGGACTGCTACACTTTGCGCGATGAGTATGATTCAATATCTTCACTGGGAATCGCTCCGTGGAGTCTTGCAATGAAACACATCGTAGGTGTCTTGGTGCTGGTCCTGGCGCCGACGGTCTTTGCGGCACCTCGTCAGACTACGCCAGCTGAGCCTGCTCCGCAGGCCAGCAACGACAGCCCGCGTTCCCCTTCCACCAAAGCCACTTCACACGCCCGCCATGTTCGCAAGCATCGCGACGGCAACCACCATCGCCGCCCCCGCACGACGGCGAGGAGCCACAATTCGTAAATGAGATGGGGAGCCCGAGGGCTCCCCATCTTTCGTTTGCTGTGTCGTCTCGGAAGCGACGCTGACTGCGCGCAGGTTTTCGGGCGACGCGCACCGCGAGAGCGGTGTGTTCAGCTTTGGTTCAGCTCTAAGCCCGGTGGAGTCATGCTCCCTCCAGAGCCTGATGAGCTCACGCTACTCATTTACTCCTGCAAGGTCTGCAGTGCAAGCGAAGAGATGGAGAAATGCAAAGGCGGGCAGGGAAAGCGCGCGCGGCTACTTGATAAAGAGCGATTCGCGAAGCTGGTCGCGTCCGATAAATGACTTCATGGTTCGGTAGCGGCTGAAAAGATCCTGAATCTCACGATTTTGATAGATGCGCTGCGCTGGACACAACACGGGCGAGGAAATCACTTGCAGCGTAGTCGAATCCACGACGCGATAACGCCGGAAACCTTCCGGCTTCTTGCTGTGAAACATGGCGAAAACCACGCCACCCGGCCGCAGCAGTTCCGTCAGACTCGCGACCATTTGCTTCGCTACCACGGGTTCGAGGTAGTCGAGCATGTCCCAAAGCAGGATAGCGTCAAATGAGGAGTTCGGATATCGCAGGTTGGCCTCAAGGAAACGTGCGGCGCGCGCCGAGGGAGTTACATCCAGGGTGTGCTGCGCTGCGCGTCCGGCTGCTTCGCGCAGCTTTCCTTCCTCCTCCCCCAGAAAGTCCTTCCATGCACGGAGAAGGTCCTCAGAGGAAACGCGGAACCCGCGCTCGATGAAGAAACTAAGGGTGGTTTGCCAGGCCGGGCCAAGGTCCAAAAGCGCGCCGCGGCCGAGTCCGTCGAGGTTCCACAAGAATTCTTTCAGCCCGTTGGAAACGCGGTTGGATTCCCCAAGTTCCGGCCCTCGAGTTGCGCCCGCTGCCACGGCTGGTGAAGGAACGTTGTTGTGCGGCCTGCCAGACATGCCCATTGTCCGCGGCACTTCCCGCCTGCTGGCCGCTCCTGCTCCCACACCAATGCCTAATTTGTTCAGGAAACTCATCAGTCCGCCGCCGATCCGGAGCTCAGCGAAGTCACACCGCCTTTTGAGCTCCCAGCGGCGACGCCACGCGCCTCATCACGCTTATCGATAGGCCTCCCGGTTTCGATTTCAACGCGGCCGCGCAGCACGGCGCCATCTTCAATCATCAGGCGTTCCGTTTGCAGGTCCCCAGCGACGTTCCCAGTGCTCCAAAGTTGAATCTTTTCGCGGCCTACGATTTTTCCGTCCACGCGACCGCGCACAATCACTTCACGCGCAAAAATGTCGGCCTTGACCTCGCCATTGGGTCCGACCGTCAAACTGCTATCGTTGGTCAAATTCAGTTTCCCTTCGAAGTGGCCGTCGAGAAAGAGATCTTCGCTGCCGGTGAGTTCGCCCTTGATGCGAATTCCCTGACTGATGCAGGCTGAAGCTTTGGAGGAAGAAGCCAGGCCAGTACTAGCTTCGCGCGCGTGACTGCTCGCCGCCGCTTGCGAGGCTGTGGAAATTCTCGTTGCAGTCTCCGCACCTGTTTGAGATTTGACGTCTTCTTTCTTCCACACGGGACACCTCGACGAAGGATTTTCACTCCAGTAAGTCGCTCTTCGTCGGCTGGTTGGGAGTCGCGACTTGAAACGGTGAAGATAGTACAGCACTTAGCGGCTGTAAAGCAAAATACCTGGTGGCAAATGTAGCGTGTGCCGTGACGTGCTACACCAGCCCTAGCGTGGTCCGTGCCCTGCGTCCCACAATAACTTGTGATTTATCAGTTACGTCCGAGCCGCTGTGCTGCTCCCAAATGGCCACCAGCATGGCGGCCATCTCTTTTACCAACTCTTTGACCGATATCCGCTCTTCCCACCAGCGCTCGGGATCGAAGTCGCCATCGCGCGCGCCGGTAATCTGGATTCTTATGTCTTTTGGAAATATGTGGGAAAAGATATAGCGAGCGCGTCGGGTGTGATAATTGGAGGTCACCACAATCACGCTGCGCCATTTTTTCTGCTTCGCCACCTGCGCCAGCGTTTTCGTTTCTTCCCGAGTGTTGTCAGAGTCGTGCGCTATGCGCAGGATCTTGTCTTTCGGTACGCCGCGCTCGATCAAATCGTGCTCCATCAATTCTGCAATGCTGGCGTAAGGGCGCAAGCGGCGGCCGCTAGCGACAACGACGGGGCCCAGGCCCTGACGGTAGACTTGCGAGGCGCGAGTGGCGCGGTCGGCATAAAAATTGTCATCACTGAGGACCAGGATCGCGTCCGAGCGCTCCAGCGTGTCTTCAACCACCCAGCCTTCGCCTATCAGACGGAAAATCGGATGCCGGGCCACATACAGCACGATCAAGACGAGCAACACCACTACGAGCGTAACCAGCGAGAAGAGTACTCCGCCCCTTTGGGACGGGTCTTCCCGCGGCCACCTGCACCCCGTCATGTACTGGGATCCAGGGCGCGGAGTTGCTCCGCAGCTTGCTCCGGCAGCACCGAATTGAAGTAGACTTCTTTGATGCTGTACGATTTGCTGCGCTTTTCCAGGATCGGCAATATTTCGATGTGCCAGTGGAAATCGTCGGAAAGCGTTTTCCAGTAGCCGGCCAGATCACCCTTCTTGCTAAGCGTGTTGGGCGCCGTGTGCACCACCAAGTGGTAGGCGGGCGCAACTTTTTCCAAGCGGCGCAACACGCGGCCTAGCAGCGCGGCAAGTTGCCGGCGATTGGAACCCGGCCGAGGTTGTTCAAATAAGTGATTGTGCCGGCGGTGCAGAACCCAAACTTCGTAGGGAACGCGCGAGGAGTACGGGCACAGCGCGTAGTAGTCGCCCTGCACATCGACAATACGTTTCCCTTGCTTTTCATCCTGACGCACGACGTCGCAGAAAATGCAGCGTTCGCGCTCTCGAAACCATTCGCTGGCGGAGTTCAGCTCGTATTTGATGCGCCGCGGAACAAAAATTGTAGCGGTAATCTGCGAATGCGCGTGCGACCACTCGTCGCCCGCCAACGGTCCCTGATTCTTGAACACGGCTACGTACTTGAAACGCGGATCTTTCTTTAAGTCGGCAATGCGCGAGGCCCACACCCACAGAACTCGCTCGATCTCTTCGTCGCTAAGCTGCGACATCTTCTTGTCGTGGTGCGGAGTTTCCACTACGACTTCGTGCGCACCGATGGCGCCCATCTTGTCGTACATCCCCTCGGCCACGCGGCCGGGGTCGCCCTCGATGCGGTACAACGGGTCGGGATGCGCCAGGACGCGCACCTGCCAGGCTCCCTCCGCAGGCCACGTTAGGATCGAGGGCCGCTTTTCCACTGTTCCGGGATCAAAAGGACACGGCTGCGGAGTATCACCTAACGATTCGCGCTGCCCTAGAACTACCCAGCTTTGTGTGATGGGATCTCGTCGAATTTCCATGCGGGATTCTTCAGCAAAAGCGGCGCGACGCGCGCGGCGGCCCCGGACCAAGCTCCAAGGCAATACCCGCAGCCGCTAGAAAATCGTTCTGCCGCGCCTTTCCTTTTCCATGTGCACGTGCGAGTAGTTTCTGTGCCGTCGCGGGAATTGTCAAGCAAGCGCGTGATATGCTCACGCGACATGGACACCGACCTGGGATTTATGGAACAAGCGCTGGAGGAAGCGCGCGCGTCAGCAGCAGCAGGAGAAGTGCCTGTCGGCGCCATTTTAGTGCACGAGGGCAAAATCATCGCACGCTCCGGCAATCGCACCATTCGCAATTGCGATCCAACTGCGCACTCCGAAATTGTGGTTTTGCGGGAAGCCTCCCGAGGCCTCGGCAACTATCGCCTCGCGGGGACCACGCTGTACGTCACCGTGGAGCCTTGCAGCATGTGCGCAGGAGCCATTATTCAGGCACGCGTGCCTCGTCTGGTTTACGGTTGTGATGATCCGAAAGGCGGCGCGGTTCGCTCCTGCCTCGAGATCTTGACGCACTCGAAGCTGAACCATCAGGTCGAAATGACATCCGGTATTTTGGCGAGCGAATGCGCCGCCATTCTGCAGTCCTTCTTCGCGGCCCGACGCTAGACGTCGGCGTGACGTGAGTCGGAGAACCGCGCCGGCACACACTCACACCTGCACCTCAAGCCCCGCGCAATTCACGTTTTGGGAGTTTATTGCTGAGTGTGCAAACCGTCTGCTAGGATTACTAAAGCGACCGCGGAGAGGTGTCTGAGCGGTTGAAAGAGCTCGCCTCGAAAGCGAGTGTAGGGGGAACTCTACCGTGGGTTCGAATCCCACCCTCTCCGCCATTTCTGTAAGTCATTGATTTTCCTTCCCTTGAATCCATGGTGTCTGTGTTGGTGGCTGCCGTACGAGGCTGCGAGCGTAAACGCTGAACTCATGGCCATGTGAATCTATCTCAGAAGTCCTTGTTTATGCGGCTTTTGGAGTAAACACCGAGAGACGGCGATCTCCCGAGGCCAAGTGGTTGAGAGGGCAGCACTCTCACCCACATTCGAGGATGGGGTATTGGAGCGCCAACCTGAGTCATCACGTACGTACAAATGTATTGACATCTTTCATTTCAACAGATATGCTGTGTTGTCACGACTTGCTATGCGATTCATATGGGATGAAAACAAGAACCGTCCAAATCTTCGCAAGCACGATGTTCGCTTTGAAACTGCCGTTCTCGTTTTCGACGATCCCTACGCGATTACGCAGCGTGACGTTACTTTTGAGGATGAGGAACGTTGGATAACGATCGGAGCCATTGGGCCGGGTTCGGTTCTATTGGTCGTTCATACTTTTTATGAGGAACACGACGAAGAAATCATCCGTGTCATCTCGGCTCGCGCCGCCGAGTCCCACGAAAGGAGAGCCTATGAGGAAGCTCACAAAGGAGCAGAAGCGAGACATCCGAGCTATCGCGGCAAAAAGAGACGAAGACATTGATTTTTCGGACGCTCCCGCGGTTTTCGATTGGAGCGGAGCCGAGATCGGCAAGTTCTATCGACCAACGAAGAAGCCCGTTACGATGCGTCTGGATTCCGACGTCATCGCATGGCTCAAAGCCGATGGTCGCGGTTACCAGACCAAGGCGAATTGGTTGCTGCGACACGCCATGCTTCACTACACGAGAGAAAAGGGTCTTAGCAAGCGTGAGGGCTTCCGTCGGAAGACCGCGCAACAGAAAGGAAAGACTTGATACGGTGTGGCAACATGTCCGGAATGAAGCTGTGGTCGCGTCTCGTAATTTCAGCGCTTTTCAGTGCGCTTCCTGTGATGGCGCAGACAAAGCCCCTTGTGTTTTACAACGTGGCCGTCTTCGACGGTTATCACATTTTGCGCGGGCGGACGGTCACGGTCAAAGACGGGATGATTCAATGGGCGTCGTTGTGTTTCCAGTCCACGGGACTACGTGCGATGTCATCCTGCGCCCCGCCGACGAGGCCCTCTACCAGGCCAAAGCACAGGGGTGTGATCGCGTCGTGGTTGCAAAGCCCGTACATGTAGCGACCTAGTCCGTCAGCATGTTTTGCTAGTCTCGTCGCCGGGGTCCGGTCTGATTCGCAAGCCGCGCCTTCTAAAGATTTTTTAATTTTTCCTTACTGGAGGCCTCTTAGTCTATTCACGTTGCTGGGAGCAGCGGGTCAAGAAGAAGGTCAAGTCCCTTTTTCATCAACGATGGGTTGATATGCTCTCCTCGATATGATCAAGGGTCACGCGAGTCGATTTCTCTCGGTTAGTAATGCCCCCCGAGCTATATCCGCGCCGGGTGGCCGAGTGAATTTCGCTGGGTTTTTTCTTGACTGCGTCACAACAGGAGAGGGCATGATTTTGCGGTTTGCCATGGGCCCAAGGCGCTCACTATGCGAGGGCTAGACGCGCCACTTGAATGAGGGTCCTTCGAATTTTATGCCCACACAATAGCCACCCTTCGGTTGCGGATCACAATAGACGACTCGTGCGTGCTTCGGAAAATCGCCAATCAAGGGGGTAAGCAGCGGTACTTCGCCAGGCCGCCAGTATCGTTTGGTGAGCACTCGAGCACCGTGGGGACTGACGTCTTCCGTGACCGTGCGTTCTCGAGCCCGCGGCTCTTCCAAGTTGGCGAGGTAGAGCTGCACTGGCAGAGGTTCGCGCTTCTCAATTCTCGCATCGAAACTCTTCAGACGAGGAATCTTCCGCTGGGCGCCAGCATAACCATCTTGCTTGTTTAAATTCTCGACGGGCTCGATTCTTTTTGGACATGGCATAGTCTGCCTCAGCACAGGTTCTGAAAGCGGGGCGTAACCGCCAGAACCAAGAAACCAGAGTTTCCCTCACTGGAATGCCCAATAGCTTTGCTCTGCCGCTCACCCTTCGGGGCAATGGGAGCCAAACAGTTAACATTGACCGCACTGGCTGACAAGCAGTGAAAGCCTGTAATTGTGGTGCAGGTGTTCCCTTTATGTCATTCCCACTGAAATTGTGTGCGTTAATTACCGACTCAGTTCCTCGGAGAAGACATATCAGACGCATCCGCTGTTTGAGGTGTTTAGGCGTGATGACCGAACTAGATTTTTCAATGTGGCCGCCGATAACAAACAAGACGCAGACACGACCGAGCCGGACATAAGGCCTCGCGTCAGTTGTCCCAATGATGGCCACCTTATGTATCTGGCTGAGGTTCGGCCCGAAAGGAAAAGCTTCCGCCTGTGGAAGTGCCCAGAATGCAACACAATCCGCACTAATGAAGAGTTGTCAGATGCAGCCACCTCTTCCAGCTAGCGCCGTTCGGACTAACTGCGACAAGCGCCGTTCCAACTTGTCCTCCAAGCGAGTCCGCCTCATAACTCCAACCGAACGGGTAGTTCCAGCCCGACAGCAAATCTGTTCTCCGCCACACGCTGGCAGTAAACGATCTGCGCTCGCGACCAAATCCGCTGCTTTGGAGCCGCCCCTCCCGGCCCATCAGAAAGCGTGCACCGTGAGGGCTCACGTTCTCGGTCAGCGTCCTCTCTTTAGGCATTCCTTCGTCCTCAAGACGAGTCTCTAAGGTCATGTTCTCGGCAGGAGCGAAGGGTCGCTGAGACTTAGGCTAGGCACTTCCAGTAGGAAGGTTTGCCTGCAGCTTGGGCACAGCTGTACATCAGGTGTGGAAAAAATGTGAGTTCCCGGTGCAAATCATAGCTGTGACCTTCTAGTTCTTCCTTGCCCACACGGCCCCACTGGTCCAAGATACGACGGAAGCGGTCGCCTGCGTTTATTCAATCGAAACCGGGGATTTTCGATTTCAAAGGAACGCGTCGGGCGTTATGTCCAAACCCATAGAAAAATCCTCTGCGAGGAGCGGACCACAGACTGCCGAGGGCCACCCCACACATGAGGAAATCGAGTTGCGCGCACACCAGATCTACGTCGAACGCGGCGGCGCTCATGGACAGGATGTGAACGATTGGTTGCAAGCGGAACGTGACTTGCTGGAGATACACGGGAAGACCGGCCGGACGGCGAAAGCGACGGCAGCGTAGATTCACACCACGCCAGATAGTCTCATCGGTTGCGAGAAATGAAATGCTGATCCGAGTAGTTCTCGCCGACGATCACACCCTTGTTCGTCAGGGATTGAAAGCGCTTCTGGAACGCGAGGGGTTCCAGGTAGTAGGCGAAGCCTCCGACGGCCAAGAGGCCGTCCGGGTTGTGCCCAGCCTTCGAACCGATGTCGCTATCTTGGACATAAGCATGCCCCTTCTCAACGGAGTCGATGCAGCACGCGAGCTCCAAAAGGCCTCCCCAAAAACGAAGATCATTCTGCTGACGCGCCACGACGAGGATCAGTACGTGACCGAATCACTCCGCGCCGGGGTGAAGGGCTACGTGCTGAAGAGTCAGGCGGCCACGGACCTAGTCAACGCCATTCAACAGGTTTGTCGTGGAGCAATTTATCTCAGCCCGAGCATCTCTCGCGCGGTGGTGGAGGCCTATCTTTCCAAGACAGAGCTTCCCGCGGACCCGCTCACGTCGCGAGAACGCCAAGTGCTTCAACTTGTCGGCGAAGGGAAATCAACCAAGGACGTTGCCACACTTCTGGGAATCAGCGTGAAGACGGCGGAGTCGCACCGGTCGCGTCTGATGCAGAAACTGGACATCCATGAAACCGCTAGTCTGGTCCGGTACGCCATCCGGCACGGTCTGGTCCAGCCGTGATAGCGCGGAAGGATTCTCCCACCTTGAGACGTCCCAACGTCTATTTCTCCTTGGATCTGAAACTGAGGTATTCAACGGCTCCGTCTTGAGGTAGATACTCTATTGATTTTAGGTGTTGTGAATCCTATAGGTACAGTCAGTCGGCACTTGAGGCACCCTTACCCGTCCCGGGAGGTCTCTGGCATTCATGGTCACCCCTGTTGCAGCCCGTCGATCCGACGGTCGATCGGAAACGCGTATGCCGAAGAGATTGGCCGCAGAGCTTTCGCGCCCAGACGGATCTGTGCCTAAGGAAATGACGTTCACTGAGAACGTGAGCCCTCACGGCGCACGGGCCACCACGGTGCAGCGCTGGCAACCAGAAACTCGCGTGCTGGTTACTTTTCTCCGGAATGGCATTCGGTCTCAAGGAAGGATCGTTTACTGCCAACGCGTGGAGAGCGGTGAGTTCTGTATTGGGATAGAGCTACCGGGGCAGGTGCAGCGCTGGCGGAAGTTCCCGGTAAACGCCGGCTGATGCTAGGTTTGACGGCCCATGAGAAATATCGATCCAGCTGCTAGCCACAGTGTTAAGGTCAGCCCAATTCCCTTGGTCATTTGTAGGTTGAAGTAGTGAGGAAGGACAGACGGCTCAGCACCTTCGCATACGGTGCGTTGTGAAGACCGACCGAACGAGCGCACATGAGCGCATCCACTCGGTGTGTGGAGTCAAGCCGGACGAAAGTCATTGGAAGCTAACGCAGGACAAGGCTATTTCAGACATCGAGGATGGAACTTGCGTGTTCTACATCGAGAGGCCAACGGGTCACCGGATAGACGTAATCGTCGCAGTGAGTGCTGAGGGTAGATCCCTCAACAAGTACCTCAAAACGATGGCGGATAGAGAGCAACTTGAAAAACTTCTGTCTCTGCCGACCTGTCCTTAGACTTGGGCGCCCTTCTCGGAAGCTACACGCGAGAGACTCAGGAAGCATTCCTTTCCCGTAAGTTCAATTCCTGCACTGTGCTGACGGAGTCTACGTCGATAGGTAGCCCGCCTCCGACTATGCTTTGCCTTTGAACAAGGGCGCTAAGCGTCTATGCAAGCCATCGACAGCTTGGAACAGGTCTCCTAACCCGTCTCAATGCTGACTTCGGCAGTTTGGAGATCAAGGTCCAAATCTTTTGAAAGTTGAGTGGTACGCCGGACACGCTCCGTAGCTAAGAGAGGCAAGATGGTATAAAGCTCGCCACCAATCGCGAACGGCCCAACGAAGGAAACGGCCAGGGAGGATTCTGGCCGCATGGAACGCGCTCATACGAGCTGGACGGCTCGTTTCCTTCTGGGCACGCAGCGGAAAGCTTCGCGCTGGCGCGAGTGATTGCATGCGAGTATCCAAGCAAGCCGGTGCAAGTGGCTGCTTACGCGTTTGCCTTGGCAATCAGTGTGAGCCGCGTGACCGCGCGCCAGCATTTTCCTTCAGACGTTCTTGTCGGAGGCACTTTTGGGTATTTGATCGGTGGGTACGTCGTCAGACATCACGCAGCGGAAAACGTTGGTTCGGGATTTTCCTTTGTTCCTGTAGTGGATGTGTCTACTCATACTTTCGGGGCCAACATCGAGCTACGGCCCGACCAGTTAGACATGGCGAAGGTTGGTCGGCTCGTGAACCGGATGCGTCTGAAATAGGAGGTGAACCTGTGAAGAGACCAGATCGCATGGGTGATGGATTCGTTGCAGGGGGATACCCGGGTTCTTTTTCCGGTGTCAGGAACCGTACCATATGATTAGCTCCTTGCGCCTCCAAAGGACTCAATGAAAATCCTACTGTACAACCCAGATAACGGCGTCACCCGCAACTTCATGCCGCATCTTTGGATGTTTCTGCTGCAAGCACTCACTCCACCGGGCCACGAAGTGGTGCTGATTGACGGCAACGCGCAACCCATGGATGAAGAAGGTATCGCGCGGTACGTGCGCGAACAAAATATCGGACTGGTCGGCATCGGTGCGATGACCAGGATGATCGCCAAGGCTTATCGCATGGCGGACGCGGTACGCGCCGCGGGAGTAAAGGTCGTGATGGGAGGCCCGCACGTTACCGAATTGGCCGACGAGGCGCTCGGACGAGACGGCGGCTCGCGCCATGCCGACGCGGTTGCGCTTGGCGAAGCTGACGAAACATGGCCGCGAATCGTGGAAGATGCCGCGCGCGGCACGCTCAAGGATGTCTACGCGCCTGTGGACGACTTTGGCCAAGAGCGCAAACCATCACTTCAGCCGTATCCGGAGATCCCCTGGCACAAAATCAAGCTGGAGCAATTCAATTTGCTCCCTGGCATATTGCATCCGCTGCTCAAGCGCGTGGGCGCTGGTTGGGGAACGTTTAGGATTATTCCGGTGGAGTCCGGGCGCGGTTGTCCGTACGGCTGCGAGTTTTGCACGGTGACGGGATTTTTTGGCGACTCGATCCGCTTTCGCACCAATGAAAGCGTGGTGAACGAACTATTGCTGCTGAAAGCGCGCGCACGCGCGGAGGGCGGGCAGATCGCCGTATTTTTTATCGACGACAACTTTGCCATCAACGTAAAGCGCACAAAATCATTGCTGCGAGACATCATTGCGGCTAATGCGCAAGTGCATTGGGTGGCGCAGATCAGCGCCAATCTGCTGCGCGATGAAGAGCTCGTTGATCTGATTGCAGCCGCGGGAGGCAAGTGGATTTTCATCGGAATGGAATCCATCGATCCGGCCAACCTTGCCGACGTAAAAAAAGGCTTCAACAAGCCAGGTGAATATGCGGTGGTGCTCGATCGGCTCGCCCGGCGCAACGTTTTTGCCATCACCTCTTTTATCTTTGGCATGGACAATGACACGCCCGGCGTGGCGGAGCGAACTCTGAAAGAAATTCGAACCTGGCCCCCGGGGCTGCCGATCTTTGGCTTGATGACGCCACTGCCCGCGACTCCTCTCTACAAAAGGCTGGAAGCCGCTGGGCGGCTGACGCGTCCGAAGCACTGGCAAGAGTTCATTCCCTTTGCGATGGCGCACACGCCGTTGAAGATGAGCATCGATGAAGCTCATAGCGAGGTACGAATCGGGTGGGCTCGCTCTTACAGTCCCGAGGCAATCGAAAAGGCTGTTGATTCGCTCAACCACAAGCCACTGGGTTATCGCATCAACATCTTTATCGCGCGTCTCTGTTTCCGGGGAATCTATTTTCCACAAATGGGCCGCTTCGCATGGGTGAAAACGATTCTCGAAAA
>WNFP01001258.1_pt1 | contig 33259 bp, 21 predicted proteins | sample 5400201 | NCBI WGS metagenome assembly WNFP01 (sample SAMN13153355, study PRJNA577476) | soil metagenome | isolation source: 115 cm saprolite under Madrone tree | place: USA:California | collected 2016-06-14 | reverse complement strand
GTGATTCAGACCTTGGAAAGCACGCCCCGCGGACAAACCCATTGGAGCACGCGCGGCTTAGCCAAAGCGAGCGGGCTCAGCCGCATGACGATCAGCCGCATTTGGCGCGCGTTCGGCTTGCAACCCCACCGGAGCGACAAGTTCAAACTGTCGCCCGACCCCTTGCTGATCGAGAAAGTACGCGACATTGTGGGCCTGTATATGAACCCGCCCGATCATGCCCTGGTCTTGTGCGTCGACGAGAAGACCCAGATTCAGGCGCTGGACCGCACGCAACCCTTGCTGCCATTACGGCCCGGGCAACTCGAGCGCCGCACCCACGACTACAAACGCCACGGCACGACCTCGCTGTTCGCTGCTCTGGAATTGAAGACCAGCAACGTGATCGCGCACCTCAAGCACCGCCATCGCGCGGTGGAATTTCGCCAGTTCCTCGATGTGATCGAAGCGCAAGTTCCCGCCGGACTGGACGTACACATCATTGTGGATAACTACGGAACCCACAAAAGCGCCATCATCCGGAAATGGTTTGCCAAACGCCCGCGCTTTCATGTCCACTTCACCTCCACTTATGGTTCCTGGATCAATCTGGTGGAGCGATGGTTCGCCGAACTCACTAACAAGAGCATTCCACGTGGCGTGTTCCGCAGCGTAAAAGACCTGGAAGCGGCCATTCGCCTGTACATCGACGTGCACAACGAAAATCCCAAGCCCTTCGTTTGGACCAAAACGGCGGACCAAATCCTGGCCAGCATCGCTCGTTACGCACAGCGCCCGACCGCCGCGCACGTCTCTAACTTATGACACGAACCACTGGGACAGGAGACTAGGACAGTCTGTCTACGATGAAGACACTTGTCCCACTGCTGAACGGGGGGAGGAATCAAAGACAACAGAGGCCAATGTCCACTGGCCAGCTGGACAAGAGGTACATCAGGGCGCTCAGCATCGGATACCCTGCCTCGCTTACTCAGGTGGAATGGCCTAGGAGGTCAAGAATGGGCCGACTTGTCGACACCGGTGAATCAAAATCCGTTTTTAGACCCGAGCAGCCAGTCAAAGAGAGGCAGGAAAATGTTGAAGTTCTTCTGTGGCCTACGATGGTGCGACAAATGATGGGCCCTGCAGGCACCCGGCACCCACCGTCCGTCGTGTGTTCGCAGGTGGACCTCTACTCCCACTACGATATAGGTTAGAAACGCAGCGGCTACCCCTGCCAGCATTCGCAGGTGGAGCAAGTGGTCGGGAACAGCAAAGACGAGAACATTGGTGACAAAGATGGCAGTCCAGAACCCGAATGTCATTGTGATGTGCTGGGGATCGGAGGGCGCAGCATGATGCAAACTGTGACGCATGGCGGCGGGCTGGTAGATGCTGGGCCAGTGCATCGCCCAGCGATGATATGCATACTCGATCCAGTTCGACCATACCAACCCGGCGAAGAAGCCCACTAAGAATCTCATTTGACCATCACCGCCAATTGCTCGGAGCCCTTGCGATAGGTGACGGCAGCGGTACGGCACTGCGGAGGGCTAACGGGCAGGTCGCAGTCGATAAGACGAATGCTGTTTGCGCATTCGTTTGGAATGTTCAAGTTAGGCAGGAAAGGCGCAAATCGGGATGGCGAAGCGCAGCCGGTCAGAGTGGCTATCAACAACACGCTTCCCCGGGTCCGGCCCAACATGAAACTACTCCTCGCGTGGGAGGGCTTGACGCTGGGACGCACGTTGAACAGTGTCCCAGAACTGCTTACCATCAGCATAATTCGTTCGCGGGCGAGTGAAATGGCCTTCGCGTGCCGGGTGGCACAACACTTCCAGGCCATTCGAGTTTTCGAGCGATCCTTCCGGAACGGGTTGTGCTGAGTGTCGAAAAAGGGGATGGGGGAGGATTTTAGGAGTTGCTGGGCACTCAACCTTCCAGAGCACCACGAACATCTACACCCGGGCAGTCCCGGAGCAGACAGTGCTGCGATCAGCATCGTGGCGGGAAGTTCCGGGTTCTAGCCCGGAAAAGTTCTATTGCGCCGGCACGTCAAAATCCACGGTATTGGAATTCAGCCCTCCCGCTCGGACGAACACGTGAGCCAAGCCAAACTGCATGAGGTCAGGGATAAGGTCGCGGACCGGATCGATGTTTTGGCACTTGAGGCACAGTTCCCGCACGAAGGGGAGTTTTGTATTGATGGTCTTCTCGCCCAAGTGGCGCAGATCCAGGTGGACGACTGAGCCGTGAGGCGTCTCGATGGTACGCCCCAGCTGATCCTCCTTGACAAAGGCTTGCGAGAGGCGATCGCGCGGTCCCAGCTCTTGAAAACTGCAAAAGTCTGTGGCTGCTGCTTGGACTCCCTTTTCGATAGGACGGTCAAGCGGTACAAGCGGTATGCCAACATTGCCTCAGAGAGCGACGCGGGGTAATATGTCGAGGTATCGCCCTATGATTCAAGGTTGTCGTGGAGGCTCCCGTCTCGCAACCTGAGACTCAGCCGAGTCGCCTTGGGGCCAGCTGCCTCCACCGGAAGGGGGCGTTCGTGCCTTTCGATGTCCAAGTCTCCTTACAAAAGTTGCTGACCGGGCTGATCGTGGTGATAGTCCCGCTGAGCATTGTTGGGCTCTATCTCACTTCCAATAGCGACACCAATCTCCAACAAAACACCAGTGCACATTTCAAAACCATCGCCCAGGCCGACAGCGCCGTGGCTTCCCAATTCATGACCGATCGCGTTGGCAATGTGAGTGCGGTTGCAGCGGAAAGAAGTGTTCTGGACGCAATTAATGTAGCCAACCGCTCCCATGAGCACATGGGCGAAGAAGCGATCGCTGCCCGTATCCAGAAGTTCGAGCACGAATGGGACACTCCGGAAGGCGATTCGCTCGTCAAGGAAGTGTTGTCGTCGCGGGCTTCTGGCTGGTTGCAGCATCAACGTACGCTAAATCCGCGGTTGCTCAAGATCATTGTGGCGGACGAGACTGGAGCCACGGTAGCGGCGACTGATAAACCCCTGCACTATTCGCAAGCGGACAGAGAGTATTGGCAACCCGTCTCCCAAGGCAAGGGCACGGTGAACGTGACGGATGTCCGATACGATGAGCGTAACCGATTGAATTACGTCGAGATCGATGTCCCCGTTCTCCAAGAGAGTTCAGGAAGGTTTGTCGGGGTCGTCAGTGCGCTGGTAGACATTTCGGGCCTCTTTTCCATCCTGAACCAACAGCACGTCGGCCAAACCGGGCGTATCCTTCTTGTAAAGGACGACGGCACCGTTCTCAGCGCTCCCAATGTCACCCCGGAGTTGAAACTGAAGGCGGAGGAATTTTCAGCTGTGCAGGACGCACTCGGCACGCTGGAAGGCCGTGAGACCGGCTACACCGCAGCCGCATTGAAGAATGGGAACCGTCTTGTTGGTTTCGCGGATGCCGGGCTCAAGCACAGCTACCCCAACCTGAGCTGGCTAATTCTCGTGAGTCAGGATGAGCGCGAGGCATTGGCACCGGTCCGTACCCTGGGGCATTTTGCTGTTCTGATGGTGGTGCTCGGCGTCCTGATGCTGACTTTGCTCCTTGCTTACTTCTCCATGCACCGACGACAGGAGTTGATCGCCGTGGAGGTTTCGCGCCATCAAGAATCGGAACAGGGCAGAGTCGCTTAAGACTTGAGACGTCTGAAAACCAGGAACCACCGCCGAGAGTCGCCAGCGCGCGCGGCGCAAAGCCATGACTGGAGACAGTAGCTGAGAACTGTTCGCCTTGAGTCTCGAGCGCGATTGTTAGTGAAAAGGCCTGGGAGGGCGCTTTTCCTAAACCAGCACCACTGGGGTGTTGGTTAGGCGCGGTGACAGAGGTGATTGCAGACTCCATTTCCGGCACTGGCATGGAGCCCAACACTGTCATTTCCATCTCGATAAGGATTGCAGAGCGCTGCGTTGTAGCCAGTTCGTGGCAGGGACAAATTGGCTTAGGCTTCGAACGGGGATGGCTTCTTCGATGCTGATTTTTTGCCTAAGCAGTTCGGGTATCAACGAAGGGGACTGAACTCCCCGCGTCGAATACGTGTAATGCGTTCCGGGATCCCTTAGTAGGCCTCATTGTGTGGCACCACGTGCCCGAACGAGCCGCTGGGCCGTTCCCAAACGCGCCTGCTCAGCAGAGTGTCGAAGTTGAGGTGCTTCGCCAGGCTGGAGAAGCTACCGGTCGTAGTAATTCGCAGCGCCGGGAATCGGGATGGCCCCATGGCGCGCTTTCCTCCCTCATCGTCGCCGCCCCAAACCCTGAGTCAATAAGGCGCTCCGGCACATTGCCTCTGTTCTTGCTACCTCAAATGCGCTCGCGATCCTCGCCCGAATCCAGGTCGCCCGGCTGCGATCGGTGTGAGCGATCGAGCGATCGGAGCGAGTGTTGACAAACCATGGAGCGGGGAGCAGAATCAGCCCCTCTCTCCGGGGTGACCAGCCACCTCCCCGCCAAAAGCCCGACCCGAAGGAGGTGGTCTATGACCATCTCGAACTTTGGGTAGGCGATTAAAGTCAAGATATCGAGTACGCCGTGATGCTCGCGGCCATACTGGTGATAGTCATCGGCACGCTACGGCTAGTCGGTTCAAATGCCAACAACGCCTTTTCAGCAGTTGGTAGTTCGCTGCAATAGAGGGGTCCTATTGGCAGGCAATGTTTGCAGAAGGCTGAGGATTCGCCGTTCTTCTTTGGACGAGAACATGTTGTGGAGTTGCCCCTTCGTGTCTCGATGGATGGTTCGACCATGTGACAATCGAAACGGCAGTCGCACGGTAACTGATCAACCAGCCTGTCGGTAGAGCAGGAGCGACTCGAATGGTGATCAGCCCTTCTGGTAGCAGTACTTGTGCGGTTGCGTTCCCCAGAGGAGGGCAATGTGCGAGACATTTACGAAGTGCTGAGAGAGAAAGAAGACGATATTGAGCGGGTTCGCCGAGAAGTTGAGGCACTGCGTTCGGTGACTCCCTTGCTAGTTGACGAAACCGACGCCAGATCTAAACCTCTTGCAGGGTCTGCCGTTCGCATGGAGCGGGGAGCTCAGACGGTCAGCCACCTGAGAGAGGCGCTTACTACAGCAGCTCCGCTTCTTGCTGACGAGACAGACGAAGCTCTCGCCAAGATCCGCGTTCGGTTAGTCGAGGCTGCGGAAAACGATTCCAAACTGGGCAAAGCGAGAAAGATCTCGCACAGATTGAGGCACATTGCGGCTCCATTGTTGGGCGCCAGTCTCAGGTAACCTCAGGGCACTCGGACCCAACGGCAAACGAAAGTGATGTCGACAGCGGCACCCCGAAAGATCGGGGCTGCGCAGCGCAGCCCGATGGGTAAAGTGGAAGGGTGAGCGAAGAGCCGTGGCCACATTTGGCTGGACGTCGGTGCTGGCACCGCCCGCTGCTGTGACTGCGTAAGAGTCCAAAGCCTTCGCTTTATCGATTAGAAACTCCTACCAGTGCAATCGTCTGTCCTGTGCCTCGATCGCCACACCCGCAAACCACGCCAGCCAGGCGATTATTTTGTTCTGCTTGTTGGCCGCTCTGAGCGCCTTGTTCTAACTATTGCGTTGGGTGTTCGAAAGAAGACGCCGCGGGCAAACGCCCCCGGAGACCAAAAACGCTGGCACGGACCGCCTGCTCTCTGAAACAATCGCATCGGCCGGTTCCGCACTCTCATGGCGACGCCACCACAAACCGTCGTACCCACAGCGTCGCCGGCCGCCCGACAGGAAGTCCCTGCCCATCCCGCAAACCTTCGGGACCGATACGTCGCCCTCTACGACGGCCAGTGCGAGATATGCCAGGCGTGTGTTTCCTGGCTTCGCCTGCTCGACCCTAAGCACCAAGCCACCGCCGTGCCGATCGAGGCAGAAACGCTCGCACAGGTCCATCCCGGCCTGCAGCTCGATGGCTGTCTGCGAGAACTCCACGTCATCGACCCATCGGGAAAAGTCTATCGCGGCTGGGATGGGGTTGCTGTTCTGGCGCGGTTGTTCCCGCCGACTTTCCTGATCGGTTGGCTGGGTCGCGTGCCGCCCTTCCGCTGGATCGGGATCGCCGGCTACCGGTTTGTCGCGCGCAACCGTTACGCCGTGAGCAAGTGCCGCGGTGGCGCCTGCCGTATCGCGCGCCCCGAGCAGGTGCGGCGCACGGCCTTCTTTGCCACCTTCTGGAGTTGCTATCTCATCGGACTGCTCTTGCGCCTCCCCCTGATCGTGGGCGCCGGAGCGCACGAACTAGGTTGTCAGGGGGTCGCGCATTTCCGCACCTTCCGCCGGCGCTTCGACTTCCTGGGGGGGAGGTTGTCGGTCGCATTTCTCGGCGGCATTCCCTCCGACGTGGTTCCCATACTGTTCGGGGAACTCTTTACCGCCATCGTCTATGACGGAGTTCTGGTCGATCCGGGCTCTCCCCGCATGCGCCGTTCGCTCGCCCGCCACCTCCGGAGACTGCCATCCGTTGCGATTCAGTGCGTGGTGGCGACCCATCACCACGAGGAACACGTTGGCAACTTGAACTGGGCTGCGCGCCGGCTGGGCGTTCCCCTTTATCTGTCTGCCGCGACCGCCAGGTTGCTGCAGTCTCCCTTGCGCTTGCCGTGGGTGCGAGCGGCAATCATCGGACAGCCCGATCGTCTGGAGCCTGTTTTCGAAATCCTGGCCCAGCACCTGAAGACCGCCCATGGCGAGCTCGAAGTGCTGCCCACTCCCGGGCACTGCGACGACCACATCGTCCTCTACGACCGCGCCGAGAGAGTTCTGATCGCCGGCGACGCCTTCATGGGTAGCTACTTCGCAACCCCCAATCCGGACGTGGACAGCCTGCGATGGATCGATACCCTCGAACGCCTCCTTGCGCTCGAGATCGACGTTCTGGTCGAAGGACACGGCCATATCCACACCCTGCGTGCCGATATCGCCGACGTCCCAGGCGTGGTATTTCGCGCGGATCCCAGGGATCTGCTCGAGAGAAAACTGGTGTATCTAAGATGGCTGCGCCAGCAGATCGAGGCTGGAGCCCGAGAAGGCCTGGCTAATATGGTGGTCGAGGCGACCTGCTTTCCCTGGAACCGGCGAAATAACTGGGAGAGCTTTTCAAAAAACGAACTGATCCGCCTTCTCAGCCTGGGGCACTTTTCCCGTTCGGAGTTAGTCCGCAGTTTTGTGCGGGCCGACAATTGTTCAGAAGTGTTCCCGACGGTATACGAGACACGCATCCACGCAAGTTCTGAATCGCCGGACGCTGACCGTTCAGCTGCCGGAGCAGGAGAGACGAAATGATCGCCCGCATCTGGCGCGGTACCGTTCGCGAATCTGATCAGGACACCTACTACGCCTATCTTCAGCAGACCGGCCTGAAAGAATATGCTTCTACGCGCGGAAACCGCGGGGTCTACACCCTGCGCCGGGTCGCCGACGGCCAGTGTGAATTTCTCCTGCTCACGCTCGGGGATTCCTGGGAGGCGATCAAAGCCTTCGCTGGTCCCGACTACGGGAAGGCCGTCTACTATCCGGAAGACGAGAAATTCCTCCTCTCCTTGGAACCGCACGTGACGCATTACGAACTCATCGAGCCGTAGTCGAGGCGTCTGATCGCGGCAATCGTGTACAAGAACTTGATAAAGCCATTATCATGAATGTCTTACGTTGATGCCTTTCGACAGAAAGTAATCATCCTTCTTATATATAACTCACGGCTCACAATACAGCTCACATCCACCCTGGGCCCCCGTCGGCGCCCAGTTGCGGACCAAATCTTTAACCTGAAACAAAATCATTGTTTCCGCCCGCTCCCTCCGTTTTGACCTCAGCCAGGTTCCCGAGTCGCATCAGAACGCGCGTGCCGTACGCTGGGACCCTATGCACCCCTTGATCCCACAAACTTGTATCCGACCCCAGGTACGGTGACGATCAACGCCGGATGCCGGGGATTTTCCTCCAGTTTGTCGCGCAGGCTGGCTACATGCATGTCGACCGTGCGCGTCAACGTGCCGCTGTCGTATCCCCAAACCGAGCGCAAGAGTTCAACGCGCGGAATGGTGTTTCCCGCTCGTTCGATCAAGTAGCGAAGAAGCTGAAATTCACGAGCCGAAAGATAAAGAGGCTTGTCATCCCGGGTGACTTCGGCTCGACGAAGGTCCACAAGGATCGAACCGAACTGGTGAACACCCTGACCGGAGCGGATTGGTACACGTCGCAATAAGACCTCTATGCGCGCAAGAAGTTCCACGGCTTTGAATGGTTTGGTGACGTAGTCATCACCTCCGAGCTTGAGGCCGAGCACCTTGTCGCTCGTCTGGTGCCGTGCCGTCAGAAACAGAATTGGAGTCGCCAACCCTGCCTGTCGAATATCGCGACAGATGTCCAATCCGCTGCGATAAGGCAACATGATATCCAGAATGATCAAGTCGAATGGCTGAGTCGTTGCTTTCTCGAAGCCCTCGACCCCGTCGCCAGCCGTGTCGACAACGTAGCCCTCACTCCGTAGCCGGACGCTCAAGGTGGACCGCAAAGCTTGCTCGTCCTCGATCAGGAGAATGTGCTCATTCACTTTGAGAGTCTCCGACGGGTTGCGGGTGCACAGGCTGTGACTTCGGAGCTTCGTCCCAGGCAGGCAAGTGCACCGTGAAGACGCTTCCCACACCCACCTCACTCGTGACCGACAGCCTTCCTCCGAACGCCTCTGCGATGCGCTTTGCAATCGACAGTCCCAGTCCGGTCCCATGAATCTGGGCAGCGATGGCCTCGGGACAACGATAAAAAGGTTCGAAGATCTGCGACAGGTCCGAACTACTGATGCCGACTCCGTGGTCTGCAACGCTGATCCGCAGTTCTTTCCTGTCGTTGCTACGTTTGTCGATCCCGGCCGAAAGCCCGATCCACCGCTCTCGATTGCCGTACTTGACCGCATTCACAATCAGGTTTTCCAGGCATTGCGAGAGGGTGGATAGATCACCGGCAACACGGGGCAGCTCGGACGGTATTTCCTGCTGCACCGTAAAGCCCGCTTCGCGCAGCAGTCCGCCTGTGTTGCGCAGCGCGGATCGAACGATTTCCGACACTTCCAGCGGACGAGGGGGTGGGTATCCGATGCCTTTCGCGTTGGCAGCGAAGAGCAAAACGTGATCGACAAGATCCATCAGTTGATTGGCCTGTTCCGTGATGATGGTCCCCTGCTGCATGATCATCTTCCGACCGTCCACCAAGCCGTCACGAATGTTTTCGCCGGCAGAAAGGATGACAGCGAGGGGCGTGCGCAGCTCGTGAGAAACCGATGCGACGAAGTCCATCTGCAGATTCGCAAGCGCTTGTGCATGCTGACTGGCCACCACGACGAGCACCATGCTGGCGGCGAGCAGTAGGAGCACAACTCCACCCGCGAGCAGATTCCGGTGCCAAACTCTGTCCACCATTGCGCTCAAGGGACCTCTGCGGTTTTGCAGAACCAGCAGCCACGGTCCATCGTCGGATGTGTGTTCTATCACCGGGAACCAGACAGGGCTCGAAAACCGATGCCAATCTTTGCCTTTCAAAGAGGCCCTATGGTTTTCAATCTGCCAAAGATCGCGCTCCGTGTTTTCGGGCGGCGGACCAAAAATTGCCATCACCGAATCGGAGGCACTGACGTCCGGAGCCGCTATCCCAGGGTCGGACGAGTACAGCAAATGTGAGGACGCCCCCGCAGCAATGACCGCCACTTTGTATTCGAGTCCCTGGTGGCCACTGAAATATCGTTGCGTAAGCCCGGGAAGAACCCGCTCCTGGATGGTTTTAAAGTTGAGCACCACCACGACCCAATCGACCGGATCGATGCTGCTCAAGGTTTCGGTCGCCCCCTGGTGACTGTAGTGGAAGATTGGATGAACGAGCGCCGGGATTTTTTCTTCGAACTGCCAGCCGGTTTCCGCGTTGCTTCGTAGAAGGTGAGAAGGCGAGGGTGGTTCTTCACTTTCCGAGTTCGCCTCGTTTGCGGGATGGTCCGACCAGGCGTGCAAGGCGACGGGCAAACTCGAGGAGTTCCTCTGCAGGTGAGTCAGCAGAACCTCGAGGGCTGGAGGCATGGCCGAGCTCTCTATTTTGTTTTGCGCCGCGTTGAGACGGAGCAACCTGGGGCTCGGGTGTCTGCTCGTTTCCCAGATGTAGATGTCTCTTACGAGATCTCGATTCCGATAGAGGTTGTTGAGGGAATCGTCGCGGTTCGCTGCAGTGCTCCAATGGGCGTAGCGATGCAGATAGTCTTCCCAGCTATCCCGTTCGCCTGAATCCGGTCCGATTTGCAAGGCGACACATACCGTCGAAAATTCACCATAGAAGTCCAGATGCCACTTGATCATTACCGACTCAAGGTCGGTCCCCACGCGAGCTTGCTCTGCATTCTTGATTTCGGTGCTTGAGCGATATTGCAGAGTCGCTACGATCGCCAGCAAGACTGCGATACTTAACAAAACGCCCATCCAAAAGAAAGAGAAAGCTCGCCTCGAACGCGTACCGAGCATTCGCGCCTTACCAGTCTTGGAAGAACGACTTGTGATCGATGTGCCCACATGTTCTCCGATACCCGAATTGGCTGAGACCAGAGATCAGGCCCGGGGGAGAACAACCGTGGTCTCTTATTATGAAGACACAGGTCGATTTTTCAAGATGTAAAGACCTTTTAACACAAACGAACAAAATCACACTCCACGTAACGCCTGTAAAATGCGTGTCATTTCAGTCGCCCTTGTCTTGACCGACCGAAATCCGCCTCCTACACTCCAGTCCAATTCGCACCGGTGCGAACTCCTCCACGTTCCGGGTGCATGCTCCGCGAAGTAGGGAGCAAGCGCGCACGCGGGTGCGCCCACTCATAGCTCTCCCCCGAATGGGTTGCGGACAATCAAACTCCACTACCCACCCCCGAAGGCTCGTCCGGCAAGAAGCCGGGACAGGACCGGACTCGGTATTTCAGGGTCCGTTCAAATTGAGGGACTCACGGGCGCTACACCGCCCGACCCGGGACATGCCTTTTCGCCATTCGGGGAAGCTGTAGGTACAGCGCGACACCGTATCGTTCGACTGAAAAGGGGGAGATCCCCATGAACTCGGCAACGCACCATCAAGAGGTGACCGACTTGTGGTGGGCCGGCGTACAAGCGCTGGAATTGCTGGGCATCGGATGGCTGGTCTGCGATGCTGCGGGCCGACTCTTGGGCGCGAATGGGATCGCAAGCAAAATCCTCAAATCCCGGGATGGGCTGTGGCTGAATTCCAAGGGCATGGCCTGTGCAACCTGGGCGCACCCGGACATGTTGGCTGAGGTCGTCCAGCGGGCAGCCACCGCGTCCGCCACCTCGAAACCGGAAGACCGCGGTGCTGTCTTCATCCTGAGGCGGGCGCGCGGCAAGCGACCCTTTACTTTATTGGTGCGTTCCGTGGGGGCGATCTGCTGGACAGATCCGTGCTCTGAGACAGCGGTTTTGGTGCTGATCCTCGATCCCTCTCTTCCGGTGCAGGCAACCGAGTCGGACCTGCATGAACTCTACGGCTTCACCGCGCGGGAGACCCACCTGGCGACGTTGTTGATGGATGGACGCACGCTGGATGCAAGCTGTGGCGAACTCGGAATTAGCCGTTCGACAGCCTGCACCCACCTCAGGCATTTGTTCAAAAAGACCCGCGTCCATCGACAAAGCGAACTGGTTTCGGTCTTGCTGAAGACCATTGGCATGGTCCGGTTGCGGAGTGCAGAGACCGTGTTGGACAGCCAAAATTACGGCGACCTGGTCGACCGAGCGTGATTTCAGCCAGGCTCCTCCCCGGGAACGATTCGAGGCGGTAGGTCAATCGCGACCACCGATTTTTTCGTCGACTTCGGAGTTTCGTTATGGCGATTTCGTGCGGCTTATCGAGCACAACGAGCACCGGGAGATGGCACCGAGGACAGTGGCCGGATCAAGAGGGCGGCCATTGCTCTGACTTGGTGTCGGCCGGTCTGGAAGCGTTGGACTTGCTCGATATCGGAGTGGGCGTGGTCAACGACCTGGGCCGCTTGCTGTTCGCAAATCAGAGCGCGCAGCAAATCCTTGCGACTCGCGATGGTCTGGAAGTGACGGCGCAGGGCGTACTGGGTACTTTGAAGGGATGCTGCAGTCCATCCTTGAGTGCACTCCTACAGCAAGCTGCGCATGCCAGACTCCCAGGAACGTCGGGCCCGAGGGACACGGCCCTGGCGGTACGGCGTCCATCGGGCAGGAGACCTCTGACTTTACTGGTCCGCTCGCTTCACGGAACGGTGTCGAATTCGGTCGCAACCGAACCTGCAGCTTTGGTTTTTGTGCTGGATCCGGAACTTCCGGTGCAGGCGACCGAATCCAGGCTCCGCCAGCTGTACGGCTTCACGTCCAGCGAAGCTCGTCTGGCGCAACTGCTGATGTCCGGCAAGACGTTTGAGGAGTGCTGCGAACAACTCGACATCCGCCCCTCGACGGTGCGCATGCATCTCGGGAACCTGTTCGCTAAAACGGGCGTGCGACGCCAGGGCCAACTCATTTCGCTGTTACTGAAAAGCCTGGGAGCGGTTCGCACGACCAGCACGGACCGAAACATGGGCCAATGCGAGCCATACGCTGATGGCCAACTGCTCCATCTCAACGACAAGCCCCCGAACCGTGGTGCGCCGAAGAGTCTGACGGCCGGTCTGGAAGCGTTGGACTTGCTCGATATCGGAGTGGGCGTGGTCAACGGCCTGGGCCGCTTGCTGTTCGCAAATCAGAGCGCGCAGCAAATCCTTGCGACTCGCGATGGTCTGGAAGTGACGGCGCAGGGCGTACTGGGTACTTTGAAGGGATGCTGCAGTCCACCCTTGAGTGCACTCCTACAGCAAGCTGCGCATGCCAGACTCCCAGGAACGTCGGGCCCGAGGGACACGGCCCTGGCGGTACGGCGTCCATCGGGCAGGAGACCTCTGACTTTACTGGTCCGCTCGCTCCATGGAACGGTGTCGAATTCGGTTGCAACCGAACCTGCAGCTTTGGTTTTTGTGCTGGATCCGGATCTTCCGGTACAGGCGACCGAATCCAGGCTCCGCCAGCTGTACGGCTTCACGTCCAGCGAGGCGCGCTTGGCACGTCTGCTCATGGAGGGTAACGCGCTCGACGACTGCTGCGAGCCACTCAAGATTCGCGCTTCCACAGCTCGCCGGCACCTTGCAAACATGTTTGCGAAGGCCGGTGTGCAGCACCAAGGTCGGCTCATCTGCTTGTTGTTGAAAAGCGTCGGAATCGTTCGCGTGCAAGATGATGAAAGCTCGTCCCGACCGGTGCCACCCCAAATGGTGCTTGTCCGGAATTCTCCCCTGACCCGCTTACCACGCGCTTAGAACAGAACACAAGCTCTTGGCGTCGAAAAGTAATCAAGAGAGACAGAGAGGTTGTTTGTGTGACTAACTCCATGCGACCTGAGAATAAATTCACAAAATTTATTGAGTCGCTACATAATTTGAAGGTAGACGACTATTAGCGACTGTCATACTCTCCCCAAAGTTCAGTGAGGCCGGACCTCCCCTGGCCTTCTAACTCCCCCAAGAGCTTTATGCGGACTTAGTACTGCGTCGATAGTGCTGCGCGAGTGCAGTGTCGCGACGCGTGGGAAGAGTTCTGTGGAAGACGCTCTTGGCCTTGCAGTGTGCCAGCTCGTCCTCCGGGAGAGGATTCGTCGCTCGCCGCATGCCAAGCAATCAGGAATCACACCTTACGTCAATTACCGAGATTCGCGCGATCAGCACAGCGGATGGGCCGTCGGTTCAAATGTTCTTCTATTCGACGACTCATCGAAACACGGTGCCCCGGGCGCCGGCAGGTCTAGAAGGAGGCTGTACAGCCATGAGAAAGTCTCTCCAGGTTTGGTTGCCCACAGTTTTAGTCTGTCTCCTTGCAGCGGTCGCGAGCGCGCAGGCTGGCTATCAGGGGGGAGGGTCGTTTCACGTTCAATGCCCAACCGCCACCGTAAGACACCCCGGCACCACAGCTACCGGCGGCACCGGTACCGTTGTGACCCCCCACCCAGACATGGCTGAAGCTTCGTACACAGGCCCGCAGACGAGGACTGCGACGAAAGACCCGACCGGGGCCTACACGTTTACCCCCGCGCTGACGTTCATCGACAACGGCGGCGCCATCAAGTGCCAGGAAATCTCGGGTGGTGACGGCATGATGACCGAAGCGGACGGCAACCAGACGTTTATGTTCGCCTTCGGTCCGCTCTCCGGTCTGGGTTTAATCCGGAACGGGCAGCCGGGAACACTGTTCGCCAACGGTTTTAATCAGCCCTACACCGCCACAACTTTCAACAACGGGTTACCTAATCCGAATTCCGACGGCACCGACCCCAGCAGCGCTACGGCTCCTGGCGCAAACGGGGCCATTACCGATCCCGCTGCAATTATGAATACCGGCGTGCTGAATGGCAGCATTCCTGCTCCATTGATGGCGTTTGATGAAGACGACGAATTTTTTCTGACCCTCACCAACGTCGGAATGATCATGCGGCCGGACCTGTTCGAACAGCATACCGTCCACTTCCACGGCTACCCCAATGCATCTTCCTTTTACGACGGCGTGCCGGATGCCTCGCTCTCGATCAACATCGGTGGCAGCTTCACCTACTACTACCTCGCGCCGGACGCCGGGACCTACTTCTGGCACTGCCACATCACGCCTCCCGAACACTTGCAGATGGGCATGGTCGGACAACTGTTCGTGCGTCCGCGCCAGAATCGCGTGCCATCTGGCAGCAGCCTTTACAACGCGTCTGTGCTGCAGCAGAATGACCTGCGGACGAGTTGCAATCCCGGACTCCCTGCCACTGGCCAGCCGGGTCCCGATATTCTCTGCTCCGCGCCGCTCCCGGTTGCCAATAACGGCGCCACGCAAGGCACGGACGCCAGTGGTAATCCCTTCAAGTACGTCTACAACGACGGCGATGGCAGCACGCGCTATGACATCGACGTTCCCATCCAGATCCACGGTTTCGACCCCAACTTCCACTTTGTCGGCATGACCTTTAACCCGGAAGGGTTCGCGGACATGAAGGACAAGTACTTCCTCCTGAATGGTCGCAGCTATCCCGACACGGTGGGCGTTGCCGGTGGTCCGGCGGATGTTTTGGGCGAGCTCGCGGGCGCGTCCAACCCCGAGCCCAGCACGCATGCCATCACGACCGCGGACACGGATACATTTAGTCGGCCTTCGCAGCCCCTTCCCACCCTCATCACTCTGAGCGCCGGCGGAGGTCCCGTCTCCGCGACCTGCCCCACGGCGCCTTGCGGGCAAAGGGCGGCGCTGCGCATTGCCGACCTGGACGTTCAGGAATACCAGACGCTTTCCTCCATTGGCATCCCCATGCAGGTGGTGGGCTTCAACGCGAAGCTGCTGCGCGACCAGGCAGGCAATAACATGTACGTCACCACCAACTCGATCACTTTAGGCGGCGGCGAGTCGCTGGATGTGATTCTCGACAGCACCGGGGTTCCCCCCGGTGTGTACTTCCTCTACACACCACAACTTGACCATCTGTCGAACGACGCCGAGAACTTCGGCGGGCTGATGACTGAAGTCGTAGTAACGCCGTAGGAGAGCAACCATGAGCCACTTGAATTCAAAACACTGGTGTGCAGTCTCTCGCTTCCTCTCGGTCGCCGTCGCGACGGCGGCCTTGCTGCTCGCGCCTTCGGCGCATGCTGCTGTTCCCGGCATCACAGGTCTTTCATTCAGCTTAAACGCCGGCCCCGGCTACAGCAGCCAGCCGGATGGGGTGTTGGTCTATTCCTGGGGTTACGGTTGCGCTACGGGATTCACGCCGACATTCCGGCCGACGGCAGTCGCTGGAGCTTTTTGTCCGATCATGCAACTGCCCGGTCCCACGTTGATCGTCACCGAAGGACAGACCTTTACGGTGACGCTCAGGAACGGTTTGCCGACGGCCGCGGGCAATACTTCGATCGTGTTCCCCGGGTTGACCCTGGTGTCCACGAGCGGTGGCACTGCGGGTCTTTTGACCGCAGAGGCGGCTCCTGGAACGAGCGTCACTTATACCGTTTCCGCCCCGGTTGGAACTGCGGGCACACACTCGTACTACAGCGGTACGCAGGCAGACCTCCAGGTCGAGATGGGTCTGTTTGGAGCAGTGGTGGTTCTGCCGGCTACCATTCCCGGCAACTGTACGGCTACCGAGCCGGGTCGCGTCGATTACCGGCTGGCGCCAGCGGCCTACAACCACGCCTTAACTTGTTACGACCGGGAATACCTAACTCAGTGGTCGGAGATGGACCCGAAGATTCACAGGCAAGTGGAAGATCAACTGAAGCTGATCGCCAACTGTCCGACGACCGCCGGTGTGCAGTTTTCCTGCCCGACCAAGCTCACCGTCGTGACCGAGCCCTACCACCCGAATTATTTCCTGATTAACGGGCGCTCCATGCCGGACGACATGGATGCCAACTATGCGCCGAATTATCCGAACCAGCCCTACAACGCCAATCCCCACATGCATCCGGGCGAGTTGATTCTGTTGCGCGTGATCGGACAAGGCCATTGGCAACATCCCTTTCACGAGCACGGAAACCACGTGCGCATCCTGGGCCGCGATGGGCATTTGCTGGTCAGCCAAACCAATGCAAATCTGTTGGCGGGACGCATGGAATTCAACACGGATACGACTCCCGGCCAGGCGTTTGACGGGATCTTCTACTGGTCGGGCAAGGGACTCGGCTGGGATATTTTCGGACATACGCCCGGGAACAGCGGCAATCCCCCGTGCCATCCCGACGCGAACGGCTACTACACGAACCACAGTAGCCCGGCGGCTGCCATCCCAACCTACGATACGGGAGGCAACTTCATTGGCGGCGCCCCGAACTACTACGAGTGGTGCGCCGACCACGACGTGCCCCTGGAGGCGAATCCCGTCGGTGCTGTCGGCGGGGGCGGCCCCATGACCCTGCCCGATCCGCTCATTGTAACCAACGGTCTCTGGTCTAACGGCACGCCCTATCTTGGCCCCGAAGCGGTCGGGAGATCACGCGGGCCGACCCCCTTGCCTCCCGGCTCCGCCAGCCAGAACCCGACGGCAGAATCCGCTATCGCGTTCATGTGGCATTCCCACAACGAGCGCGAGATCACTACCAACGACGTTTTCCCGGGCGGCATGCTTCAGATGATGCTGGTTGATCCCTACGTTTGGAACATTGACGAAACGCTGTGAGCGCGAGGAGAAGAAGAGCCATGCGATCTAACTATCTGACATCAACTCTCAAGGCAGCCACACTCGCGGTGACCATTCTTCTCTTGACGGCGGGCCTTTTGTCCGCCCAGACGGTGAATCTTACCGCGTCACAGCAGTCGACCACTCTTCCCGACGGCAACATCGTCCCGATGTGGGGCTGGACGTGCGGCGCTGCCATGACGGGTAGCACCGCCACCTGCTCGGCATTGACTTACAACACCGCTACCGGTGCCCATAATGCACAGACCGGCGGCGCGATCTGGCAGCCGCCGTTGATCGTGGTTCCCTACGTGGCCACCGGCACGAGCCTCACCATCAATCTCACGAATAGCTTGCCGGTAGAAACCTCCCTGGTCATCATCGGTCAAGCGGCCGGAACAACAACCGCGGCCAACGGCGGCATGGGAGTTCCGGCCCGAGAGGCTACGGCTCGAACCGATGGGGCTCACGGCGGTCAGACTTCAACGACTTGGACCACGGTTGTCGGCGGTTCGTTCACGCCGCCCACGCAGGGCGAGCGCGCCCGCTCCTTTGTTCCAGAGATTTCAGGCGTTGCCGCGGTCGGCAATGCGCCGTTGAGCATCGCTTACACTTGGACCAATCTGAAGCCCGGAACCTATCTCATCCGCACAGGCACGTACCCTTCGATCCAGGGTCCCATGGGCTTGTACGGCGCTCTGGTCGTGACGACAGCCCCGGTGGCGGGGACTTCCGCAGGAGTAGCCTATCCGGTGGCAGGTACTGGAGGCGTCACTTACGATACCGATGTAGTCGCGTTAGAGAGCGAAATTGACCCCCGCCAGAACAAGATGGTCGCGGCCCTGTTTCCGGTCGGCGGTGCGGCGGGCAGCGCAACCGCCAACTCGGGGTTCAGCGAGACCGCAAAATGGGCTCCGACCTGCGGCGCAGGCGCGAATGGCCTAACAAGCACCGGAGCAGCACCTACCTGTTACCCACCGGCGGTGGACTACACTCCGCTGTACTTCCTGATGAACGGCTTGGCCTTCAGCAAGGACAATCAGCCCGCCTCAGCTCTTTCGATTCCTGCCGCGGGCACCACCGGAAATGTTCTGGTGCGTTACGTGAACGCGGGCTCGCACATGCACGTTCCGACTGTGAACGGGCTGAATATGTTGCTGGTTGCCGAAGACGGCTATGTTCTTCCCGACATCGCGCTGGCTCTCAAGACGAAAACGCTGACGGCCAAGACCACGACCCCACCCTCAGGCCTGAGAATTCAAAACGAAGTATTCCAAGCCGCAGGTAAAGTGTTCGACGTAATTGTAAGCCCGACCCAGACTACTGCAGGAACCTACGACTCTAAAACCTACGCGACCTACGATCGCTCCCTGGCTTTGTCGACCAACAGCCAGCGGGACGGCGGCATGCAAGCCGTCCTGGACGTGAATGACGCAGGCGCGGCTAAGTTGGTGGCGGCGAATTCCACGGCGGTTGCCAATCCCGATACCTATGCTTATGCGCCGGGCGTCACACTCACCGTCTCCGACCCGGGCAAAGGCGTGGTCGCGAACGACGTTAATGTTTATGGAGTCCAAGTTTCGACGCTCCCCGGTCACGGAACGCTGACCCTCAATCCAAATGGAACGTTTACTTACGCACCAACTGGAAGTGGTACCGATTCCTTCACCTACTGTGCGAACGGTAGTGTCACTGGAACGACGTGCTCTTCCGGCATAACCGCGACGGTCACGTTGAACGTATCCGCGACCGTCGGACACGGGCCCACGGCCAATCCCGATAGCTACACCAGCTTGGTCGCCTCGATTATGAGGGTCGCTGCGCCGGGCGTATTGGGCAATGACGTTGATCCGAACGGCTACTCGATGACTGCCGTCGTTGTCGCTCCGCCCGCCGGCGTGACTCTGCAGTTGAACGCGGACGGTTCCTTCACCGCAACCAAGCCAACAGCGACCGCTTGTAGTCCTTGCACGTTTACCTACCAGGCGAAAAACTCGCAGAATTCACTCAGCAATACCGCCACCGTGACGTTGAATTTCTTGGCTCCCACCAACCTGAGCGTGAGGGTGCAGGACGCGGCGACCAAAGCCCAGATCAGCGACTATAAGTGGATCATCGAGCAAGACCTCACATTGCACATCAATCCTGCGTGTCAACAGAACGGCCCCGGCGGCACCAAGCCCGCGACCTGCCCAGCGGGAGTGCCCGCCACTCCGGCCACCCAATTCCATACCGACCGCCGGGCAGCACGTCAAGGCGGCATGCGACGGGTACGGCGTTTGTACTGTGGGCGCAACCCAACTGCCCGCGTCCCTCCCGTCAGACGCACACCTGACCGCCACCAATCCCGACGGGACCCCGGCTTCCTATTACATCTCGATCCTGTCGGGCGACTCCACGAACGCATTCAATACCGCGAATACTAAGAGTCCGTACAACCCGGACGGGAGTTTCAATGCAGCCAATTGCACTCCTGCTGGGCCAGAACCCACGGGAATATCAGTTTCTTCGAGTTGCGGGCACACCATGGGCGGATCTCCGATTCCAGCGCCGGTGGCAGGCGTGTTTGCTCCTGTGACCGTGAACCTGGAACTGGAGCCACTCAAGACGGCCACGGTTACCGCGTTCATTTTCGAGGATGACTACCCACTCAACGGGGAACCCGACACCGGAGGCGGAGTTGACGCCTTGGCGACCCTGGAGGTTCCGCTGGGCGATTTCCAGATCGAAATCTGGGACACCCAAGGTGGCATCGGTGACTTTAGCGGGCAGATGACCTATGACACGTTCAACGTGCCGCTAAGCAACGCGTTGAATGGGACCATCGATCCGAACACGGGGTTTGACGCCTGCCCGATTTCCAACACCGGGGGCGTGGGCATTGGCGTGATCATAGTATGCCCACAATACGAAAACGGAGTCGATGCGTCAGGCAACCCCGTTCCGTCACCCCTTACGGGTCAAGTGGTGGTTAGGAACCTCATGCAAGGGAAATATTCACTGATCCCTCACCCTGGAGCCGCCAGAGAGGCTGCGGGAGAGGAATGGCTGCAGACCAACTCTTTAGACGGCGGCCACTTCCTCGATTCCTTCATCCGGGTGGGTGAACCTCCCTACTTCGCCGAATTTGGACCGGGGGGATACCACGTGTTTTTCGGGATGGCTAACCCCAAGCATATCAATGCACGATTGGCAGCGATATGCGGCGGATCGCCGCCCCCCAACGTGCCTTTTACCCTGCCGTGCCGCAACAACATCAATGGCCAGGTCACGAACCTGCACCAGTCGCGTTCGCCGAACGAGAACCTTTTCGCTGCCAACGTTTATGCCCAAGGCGACCCACGCAATTACGCGCCGTTATCGTATACCACCTGTTACGCCGCCATTGGTGACTCTGACGGCGCCACGATCGCCTTGGCCAAGTGCGATCCAGATGGGAAGTTCACGTTTACCGGGCTTCCCGACGGTAACTATGGAATCGTGATCTTCGACCAGTGGGACGACTTTATCGTGGACGGGTCAAGCAGGCCAGTTAACATATCGGGCGGCACGACGCAGACTCTGACATTCCCGACGTTCACCTGGCAGACTCACCTCTGGTCCAACGCCTACATGGATGTGAACGGGAACGGTGTCCAAGATGATCCGCTAACCGAGCCTGGCCTGCTTCAGGTTCCGACTAGGATCCGCCAACGCAACGGCAAAATTGTCAACACCTTGCTTAGCGACATCACCGGCATGGCCCGGTTCGACGAAACGTTTCCGCTATTTGCGTTCTACACCGTGGAATCAGACACCACGCGCTTCCGCGGAACCGGAGTGCACGCCGTCAACGATGCCGGTGGAGCGGTGGACGGTCCCAGCGGTGCCTATCCAGGAATACTGAACTCGACGGAGGCTTTCCCGCTTCCCCCCGCACTGAGAACACCCGGTGCCGTGTACTGCGCCAACGCGAAGTGTCCCGGTGGGATCGGCGCCGGTAGTTCTTCCACCCCTTCGACCGGACGAATTGATCCAGGCAGCATTACCGTAGAAGGATGGCAGGGCGGTGTCAGCGAGTTCGATATTATCGACTGGGGTAAGACACCGTACATTGTGGGTGAAAACGGCGGCATCCGCGGCCATGTCGTGTACACCTCCACGCGGCCTTTCGACGACCCGCGGATGAATTTCCAGAACCTGTGGGATCCGCTCGTCCCCAATGTCACCATCAACCTTTATCAGGAGGGCACCGCCCCGGATGGTACGACAAGTCTCACCCTCATCGACACCACCCAGACTTCCAGTTGGGATGCTTGGGCTCAGGGCTTCCGAGCCGACGGGGTTACGCCTAACATGAGCTGCACCGGCCAGGATCCCGCTGATCCATTCTTCAGCTACACGATGGCGGGCACTAGGAACTACCTGTTCCCTGGTACCCCGCTGCCGAATAACTCGCAGTACAAATGCTATGACGGCTATCACAACCTCAACCAGTTGCAGCCCGCGCCCTACGATGGTCTGTATCAGTTCCCCAGCCAGACCTGCCTAACAGTCGGCGCAAGCTTCACGCTTCCGGGAAACACGACGAGTTACCTTTGCGCCACGATCCACAACCCCGCGGCGGGTCAGGCCGGCGCGGCCACGGCAATCCTCCCGCCCGCCAAGTACGTGACCGAGGTGGTCGTGCCTCCAAACTGGGAGTTGAACAAGGAGGAAGATCTGAACCTCCTCATCGGTGATCAATACATCGCCCCTGCGGTAGCCCAGTTTGGCGGCGCCGGCTTAGGCAACATTTTCATCACGCCGGACCAGGCCTCGATCGATGCGGCCAACCCCTCGTACACCGGTCCCTACACGGGGTCTAGTCCGTACAATCAGCCGTTCAGCAACTGCACGGTGCCAGGTGTGGCGAGCTCCTGCACGTTTGCCCCGAACACGACCAATAACGGCAAACAGGCAGGGGACTACGGCCGCACCACCTTCGGGAGTTTTGGGCCCGGCGGAATCATCCAGCAGAACGCTCCGTGCGTCGGTCTCAAGCGTATCGTTCCCGATTATTTGAGCATCTCTCCGGAATCCGGCGAGGTGGCACCTTTCGCGGGTGTTTCTAAGAACTTGTGCGACCGCAAAGAGGTCACCCTCGACGATCAGATGCAGGCCAATGCGGATTTCTTCATCTGGACCAAGGTGGCCAAAGCCGTGACCTTTACCGGGTTCATCTCGGACGACTTCTCTTCCGAATTTGACCCCGCCTCGCCGGCTTTCGGCGAGAAGTTTGCCATCCCCAACGTGCCGGTATCCATCAAGGACTTCAACGGAGTCGAGATTTCCCGCCTATATTCGGACCAGTGGGGCACTTTCAACGGACTGGTGTATGGCAGTTGGGAAGTCAACGTGCCCAACATTACTGGGTACTCGCCCAACATGATGGTTACGTGCATGAACGATCCGGGTCCGATTCCGGGCCCGACGCCTGGCACCATGATCACGGATCCTTACTACACCCCGGCATACAGCACCTTCTGTTATGAAAACCCATTCATGCCTGGCGATGCCACTTACCTGGACACGCCCGTGGTTCCGGTCTCGGCGTTCGCGGAAGGCTACAACCCGCCGGATTGCGCTTACCCGGATGGCACGCCAGCCATCAAGAGCGTGACCGGCGATACGAGCGGCGGCGGCGCTGGACCCTGGGTCAGCGCAGCAGGTCACAGCTTGATCCTCACCGCCTTGGGCGACCAGGTGGTGCCCAACAACGCCTACTCTGGACCAGCGGCGAGCTCTGCTCCGTACAACCTGAAATTCGTCACGCGCCACTATGGTTTTGGCACTGGCGCCCATGTAACCATCGGTGGTGTTGCTGCAACCTGCAGCGGTGGCGACCTCACCATGACGTGCGCCGTGCCCACAGGCGTAGCCGCGTGCCCACTACTGCAAACCAATGCTTCCACCGGTGCCAAGTATCCGGCACAGTGCGGTGAACTAGTGATCACGGCTGCCAACGGCAAGCAATCCGTTGACACCGTGACCGTCACCATCGGCGGCAAAGCTCCAAGCTACGTCCCCGGGGAGAACCCGAGTAACAACGCGATCCAGACGGCGATCGATAAGGCCCTCCCCGGCGACCTCGTCATCGTGGGTCCGGGAGTCTACAACGAAATGGTCTTGATGTGGAAGCCCGTACGGCTGCAGGGCGTCGGCGATGGCGCCGTCACCATTAACGCCAACCAGCACCCCGCCGGCAAGGCGCTCGAGCCCTGGCGCAGGCAGGTGAACTGCCTCTTTGGCTTGGCGCTGAACGGTGGTTACATCAGCGTCGCGAACCCCTATGACCCGAATCCCACCAATCCGTTCACGTGCAGCACAGCCATGCAGAATACGGTGGACCCGATACTGGGAGAGCCCGTTGTCGGTTGGGACGCTACCCTCAACGGCAACATTGCGGAACTCTTGCAGGAACCGACGCTGATGGGCGCCTACGAAGGTGCGGGCGTTACCATCCTCGCGAAGGGCCTGGAGAACAACAATACATTGAACTGCACCCCGGAGGGCACCGCTGGCTGCATTCCTCTGAACTCCAGTACCGCTACGGGCGGGGACTGCAACCGCACTTCCCAATTCTACCAATCCAACTTCCTTTGTAACCCATCGCGCGTCGATGGCCTAAGCGTCACCAACAGTTCCCAAGGTGGCGGCGGTATCTTCGCTCACGGCTGGACCCATAACCTGGAAGTCGCCAACAACCACGTCTACGGAAATGGCGGCACTCTGACGGGCGGCATCACCATCGGCCAGATGGAGACTGTGGACCCAACCCTCGTTGGCACCGTCGCGCAGCCGTTGATGCAAACCCACCATACTTACGTGCATAACAACTCGGTCACCACCAACGCTGCCTACGGCGACGAATTGAATTCCAACACCCCGTCGTCGGCCGGAGGTGTGACCTTCTGCACGGGCTCCGATTACTACAGATTCCAGTACAACTGGGTTTGCGGCAATTTGAGCACGGGTGACGGTGGTGGCTTTGCTCACCATGGGTTTATCTACAATGGCGACATCGAGCACAACTCGTTCATCTTCAATCAGAGCATAAACCCGACGCTGACTACCTACGGCGGTGGCGCGATCGTCGAAGGTGCGATGCCGGATGGGACCGCCGGCGAGGCCGGTATCACGGGTGACATTGATGTCGCTCCTGCGCTTTCCGACGGCTCCGGTCCCGGCCTGGTCATTAACGCTAACCTGTTCCAGGGCAACACGGCCGAAGAAGGCAGCGGCGGCGGACTCATGCTGATGCATGTTAACGGAAACGACGTGCTAAACAACCCCAGCAATTCGGCTCAGTGGTACGGAGTCACCATCACCAACAACATTTTCGGGAATAACGTCGCGGGTTGGACCGGAGGCGGAGTCGCGCTGTTCGACGCCGTGAAGGTTGACTTCCGCAACAACACGGTGGTGTCCAACGATAGCACCGCTACTGCGGGCGTACTCTTCGACACCCTCGGAGCCCCGAATGCCAATCACGCCCCGCCGGGATGCAACCCGACGACCAACACAAACTGCACCGGCAACCAAGTCACTACCTCCAACTTCCAGCCGGCAGGTTTGGCAACCGAGCTTCACAGCTCAAACTTGCTCCCGGCGTTCACCAACCCCAGCGTGACGTGCCCGGCCGGAAATGACACGGTCCCACCGACCCATGCCTGCACGAGATTCTCGATACCGGCGATTGCCAACGACATCTTCTGGCAGAACCGCGCGTTCCACATCACCACATCCGGAGGGATAGTCCAACTGGCTCCGGCGCTGAACCAAACAGCTACCGGCGGCTGCCCCACTGGAGCAAATTACTGGGACATCGGCGCCTATAACGATACGGCAGCGAACAACCATGGGTCGGGAGTGACGCTCTATCCGACGTACTCCATTTTGGACGATCCGGGCGACTACGCGGCCGGAAACAACTTTGCGGGGAACAGCTCGACCGTTGCAACCCAGTACTGCAATGGTTCGCGCGTACCCGCGGAGATTGCGCCCCTGCTCTGCAGCGGGCCCCAAGGCAATGCCAACGCACCGGGATGCATACAGCCAGGAACGGTAGGAGTGGGAACCACTGTGCCTGGAGGCGTTCCGGATTCGCTAGTTCCACCGCTTCCTTTGTTCACGCTGACCCCGGCGGCGACGGTGGATGAAGGCAGCAACTGGATCAACATGTTCTACGGTCCGCTGTCGTTGTCGAATCCCACGATCCAGACGGGTAGCGCGAACTATGGTGTAGCGATCGGGAATTACGCACCCGCGGCGGGTTCGCCGGCCATCGATAAGATCCCGCCCGCTGTCGCGCACCCGGGGACTGACTTCTTCGGTAATCCGAGGGCGGACACTGCTGGCAGTAACTTCGATATCGGGGCGATTGAGGTCGGTGCGCCCCTATCGGATCTCGACGCTAAGGTCTCTATCTCCGCGCCGAGTCCGGATTTGACGTCCGGTCCGCCTAACACGACACCGAAGAACGGCACGATTACTGTCAGCAATACGGGTACGGGAGGGCTCACTCTCAGTGCCGCGCCGACGATTACAAAGAGGGCCGGCGCGGCCGCGAGCACCTTTGCGATTACTGGCGGAACCTGTACAACCAACACGGTCCTCGCACCGGGCGGGACTTGCACGATCAATGTCCGGTACACACCCGCGGACACGAAGATGGCAAGCGCGGATGTGACACTCACGGATAGCGGAGCCCTGACGTCGAGCCAGACCAGCGCCGCCTTCCACGGCAACTAAGTTGACCTCGGGGGCGATCGGTCCGATCGCCTCCGAGAAAACAAAAACCCATGAGTATTCGAGGATTGGTATTGAACGGTCGAGACGAAACATTCAAAGAACATGCTGTTCGCGGGGTCACTCGCGAGCAGCATCTTCTTTTCTTCGGCTTTGACCCAAGCGGCACAGGGGAAAGACCGCGGCAGCGCAGCCCGCCGCGTCCGTTCCAGCACCCGCTCTCAAGGCGACACCCCCTCCGCGCTGACTCGAGCGCCTTGCTGCGGTTTAGCGGCTGGGTCGTGGATGGTAAGAAAGCCGCTTTGGTTGCGCCAGACAGGCACGCCCGTAAATGCCCGTCAATCACTGGATGGTCTTTTCCAAAACGGCGTCATAAGACCCGGGAGACCGGTAGAGGTAGTGATCGGCAGTCTTCGGGTCGAAGGATGGGTAATAGAATAGCCTCAAAAAGCTTCAAGAGACCGTCAGGAGCGTTCCGTCCATGCTAAGAAAAGCGTGTCTGTTTTGTATTGTTCTGTCCGTTTACGTGTCCCTTGCGATGATTGGCGCCGCGAGTTCCCAGGCGGCAGCTGGTCCTACGGCTGCACAGATCATCGAGAAGAATGTCTCCGCAAAGGGGGGCGTGCAGGCTTGGCGGGCGGTTCAAACCATTTCCTTCGCCGGCAAGATGGATGCGGGAGGAAAGGCTAAGGTCCAACTGCCGTTTGTGCTGGAGAAGAAGCGGCCCAGGAAAACGCGAGTCGAACTAGTGTTCGCGAATGACACGGCGGTGCAGGTCTATAACGGTGTCAACGGCTGGAAGCTGCGCCCTTTCCTTGGGCGCAAGGAAGTGGAACCATACTCGCCCGAGGAACTCAAATCGGCTGCCTTCGAGTCAGACCTAGACGGTCCCCTGGTTGATTACGCCACAAAAGGCAACACGGTGGAACTCGAGGGTGTCGAGAAAGTGGAAGGCCACGACGCCTACAAGCTCAAGCTCACCATGAAGGGCGGTCTGGTGCAGCACATCTGGGTCGATGCCGAAACGTTCCTAGAAGTCAAGCTGGAGGGCACCCCTCGCCGAATGGATGGCAAGATGCGGCCGGTTTCGATTTACCTGCGCGACTACAAGGCTGCGAATGGTCTGATGGTTCCCTACGTTATTGAGACGGCCGTAGAAGGGAACAAGGACACGCATAAGATGTTCATCGAAAACGTCGTGGTGAACCCTAAGCTGGAGGATTCTCTTTTCACTAAGCCTTCGCTGTAGCCCCAAGCTCAAAAATAGGCGGCGGCACTGAAGGCGGACCTCTCCCGGCAACCTGCTTGCCTCCCCCCCTCCCCCATATTTGGAAGTGCGGTCCGAGCGTGCATCACGATATACCTTGTAAACGTTTCATTGCGCGCTACTTCTGGTTGTGCCCGGTAGGGGAACTTTTGTGCTTATTGGGCTCATCGTAGAGCGCTACGGGTGGCAAGTCCAGCCATTAGGCCCATGCCCGCACGAAGCGGATTCTGTACTACCTCGACCCCATGAACCCCTCTGATCGATTCGACAAGCCGGGAGGCGCGAGACTGTGGGATGCCGCTCGATCCATTCTATGAAGGTGAGGACCTGGCGACGAACTTTAGCTCCCGGCAGGAGCGGTTTCCATCAGCCCTGAAAAGCCGCAGATTGTCGGCTTCGGTGTGGAAACGATGGAAACAAGTTCCGGGTTCACGGCTCATCTACCACGGGGTGAGGAGAAGCCGATGAGTGTCGCTCGTACCGCCTGCTGGCCGCCACGGATGGCTGGGTGCATTCGCTGCAAAACGGATTTGGCGCATTTGGGACCTCTATGAGGACCGAGCGCGTGTGCTGAGTGCCGAGCCGCTCGAATGAGTAACTCCGAGTACAACGTTGGTGGTGGAAGTGGCTCTGCTGCATCAGTCTGAACTCGTAGTTTTGGAGACGATTCATGAAACCGCTCTGGCTGTTGTTGGCCTGTGTGTTCCTCGCAACGGTCTGTGTGGCTCAACCCAACCCCGCCGACCGACCACCGACGCAGGAAGAGATCGCGAAGTACTTTGAAATAATGCATGTTCGCGAAAGCATGAAATCCATCCTCGAATCAGTCGCGAAAGAAACAAAGGAGTTGATACACGAGCAACTGAACAGAGAGGCTCCGAATGGCACACCCGAGTTCAATGCGCAGGTGGATGGGATGCTCGCGCTCGATGGCGCCACGAAGAATCAACTCGTTGAGGAGATGCTGGCGAATATGGTGCCCGTTCACCAGAAGCATTTCGCCAAGGGCGATTTGGCTGCGCTCCTCGCGTTTTACGATACTCCTATGGGGCAGAGGTTGCTCAGGGAGGTGCCTGCGGTCACCCAGGAGTCGATGCGGGCCACCCAGGTCTTTATGCAGAGGAAGACGAACGCGATCATGCAGCAGGTGCACGAACAAATCGATAAAATACAGAAGGAAGCCAAGGCCAAGACCGATCAACCAGCTGCGCCATCGAAGCCTCCAGCATCTCCAGCTCCAAGCCCGAATTGAGGCGCCCAATTTGTAACATTCCATCAGTCGAACAGTTATGTAATCGTATGAAAAAAACGCACTTCGCCCAAGAAAGGGATACGCATGAACATGAACCGATTTGCGAGACGAGTGGCGGTCGCCGCTGGATTCTTTTGTTTATGTGCGGCACCAGAACCAGCCCGCGGGCAGATCAATGCTCCTGGTCACGCGCCGACTCCGCCCAAGGGCGCACCTGTGGCTCGACCGCAAAGAGCCCCTAGCACGGTGGACGATTTTGCCGGATTGAAGTACACCGACGAGCAAAAAGCAAAAATTGACCAGATTCATCAGGATATGAAGTCGCGTATGGATGCCGTGGTCAAAGACGGAAAGTTAACGGCGGAGCAAAGAGATGCGATGCTTGCGGGGTACGGCCGTATGGAGCGTAGTCAGGTTTACAAGGTGCTGACGTCGGAGCAACAGAAAGAAGTCCTCAAGAGGATCCGTGCTCGGCGCGTGGCCGAGCAAGAGGAGAAGAAGCAGCACACCCCGCCAAAGTGAGAATACGAAAACGGTGGATGAAAAACCTACCGGGGAAAGGTTCCCCTAGCTAGGGCTTTCTCGCGGATGTTCGCTATGGCCTCCAAATGTTGAGCAGCCCTCCGGGCTTCACCGCCATGGCCCTGTTGAACAGCGAGGCTTGCCGGGCGTTGGCCATATCGCGCAGACTTGCGTCCTGCCGAGTTGCCACAGCCGCATGCTCATGCGAACATCGACCGAGGCCATCCAGGCTTCCAGCACACACGAGATTTCGGGAATTGACGCTGGATGGTGACTTCGGGCAAACCACATCGCCGTGAGGCTTTACGAGAAGCTCGGCTTCCACACCAGCAAATTCTTTACTGCACACGCGGGGCCCCGGTAGCGCCGTCACTGGCTGTGGATCAATTCTCGGCGATCGCAGCGTCTACTTCTTTCGCCGTCGGGGCTTGTTGAGCGATGGCGACTTCAAGTCTGGGGGTTGGCTCCGCTTGCGCTCCGCCTCGAACTCATCGCCCGGCAGCCAGCCGATCAGACTGAGCCTCGAAGCTGCCTCCACCCCAACCTCATAACCGAACATGGCCATCTTTGCATCGCCCGTAAAATCCATCTCCGGGCGGTATTCATCGGTGGGCCGGTGATCGCGGTGCTCTGCGTAATCCTGCTCTTGTGCCTCACCCCATGACTTGTCATGCCCTTTGAATTTCAATCCTTGCGCAATCGAGAAAGAGGGAATCCCTACGCGCGCCAGGCTGAAATGATCCGATCGGTAGTAATGCCCCGCTCCCGGATGCGCCTCCGGCCGGATTGCTAACCCGAAAGCCTTCGCCTGCTCTTGCAAAGCGGAATAGAACGTTGTGCGTTCTGCTCCGGTTACTTCCACCTCCTCGGGGTCACCAATGGGAGCCAGCGTGTCGTAGTTTAAGTCCAAAGAGATCTTTCCCGGCGGCACTGGCGAATGCTCCGCGAGGTATTGCGAACCAAGCAGGCCCTGCTCTTCCGCGGTCACAGCCGAAAACAAAATCGCCCGCGGCACTGAAGGCGCTTGTGACCATACCCGCGCTACTTCCAACAGCACGCCGCAACCGGTGGCGTTGTCGACGGCGCCGTTGTAGATGTTGTCGCCCTTCATGTCGGGATCGATCCCTAGGTGGTCATAGTGGGCCGTATAGAGCACCGCTTCCCGCGACATCGACCCATAGGATGGCAGCGCTGCCAGCACGTTCCTCGAAGCGAAGGGCCGCAATTGACTGGCTACGTGCGCCTGCAACCGCACGTGCAACTCAACCGGCGTGAAGTCTTTCGACTGGGCCTGCTCAAACAGTTTGTCCAGATCCAACCCAGCCATGCCAACGAGTTTCCTCGCAACTTCGAGTTGTATCCAAGAGGCCGCCTGCAATTTCGGCGTGGCGTCCATCTGCAGGTAGGAGCGCTCCTTCCCCCAGGAATTCCGCACCACTTCCCAACCATAACCCGCCAGGTCCGTGCGGTGAATGATGAGCGCCGCTATCGACCCACGTCGCGCGGTTTCTTCGAACTTGTACTTCCATCCTCCGTAGTACGTCGGCGCCTTCCCTTTGAAAAACTTTGGGTCGTTGGATGCCGGTTCATTCACAAATAAAAGCGCGACCTTCCCCTTCAGGTCGATTCCCTTGTAGTCGTCCCAGTTGTACTCCGGCGCCTTGATCCCGTATCCAACAAACACGATCGGCGCATCGATATAGGCTGCCTCGGTCTGGCTTTCATTGTTGGTTACGAAATCCTCGAGATTCTTGAGCGTCACTGCTTCGAGATTCGTGGCCACAAGATTGAAGGAAGTGTCGCCGAGAGTCTTGACCCCCACCATCGGCACGTCCTGAAAATAGGTCCCGTTTTCCCCTGCCGGTCTCAATCCGTATGACACAAACTGTGTCGCGATGTATTCGGCGGCGATGTCCCCGCCACGCTGGCCAGTGCCGCGTCCCTCCAGCAGATCACTAGCAAGAAACTTTACATGCGCCCGAATCTTCTCCGGGTCTGCATGAATCTTTGCATGAACCGAGGTCGCCTCCCGGGTATTCGTCGTCTCGCGTGCCTGGGCATCGAGGTAGGTGACGCACAGCACGACGCCAAACAGAGTGGCCACCGGCAACTTCAGCTTTCCCGTCATTCATCTTCCTCGCGAATGTTGAATTCTCCAATGACCACCATAAATAATGCCAGCTCTCCCTGCAAACGGCGCCTCTTTGCCCTCCTTTAGTCAAATTCTTCAGCTCGGCCCTGATTCTGCAGGGCCACCGGGTCTTGTCCCTGACCCTGTAGAAAGGTGAAGAGTGCATTTTGCCTGGGAAGTCGTGGAATTCTCTTCTCTATAAGCAGCTGCCTTCTCTTGCCTCCGATGGCGGGTAGCCTCAGATCTGGCGGAGTCACAGTTGTCCGCTGATCCAGAGCCCGAAGAAACACGCGCAGCGCTACGACTCCGTTGGCTGCCGCCGCCGGCGTATCAGGCCGTCTGGGGCGTTGCCTTGAGGTTCAGGCTGCTTCCCTGATTTCCTGGTGCAGCGGGAAGGGAGTCGGTTTCGTCGACTCGGAGCCAAGGTGGTTTGCCGCGACTCAAGCCCGTGTTCAGTGAAAATACCTTCTTGCTGCAATTTGCTGCAGTAACCGTTACCTCCGCCCAGTCGCGAAACCGAGGTCCTAAATGTGATGTGCGGCAACAACATCGGGGTCAACACGTTTGTCGCATTGAACCTGCTACCTCGGAGGCGGGGTTTCAGCTGACGAAATCGGGCATCCGGCTTCGACGGTGTTGAACCTGTTGTAAAGCAGAATAAACAACGCTTATCCCCAGCACCAGACGCGGTACGAATCGATGGCATCGGCCCATGAGGACAAAATGAAGCGCTTGGTCAGCTTGCTGTTTCTTGTACTGGTAGCATCGTTGCCGGTGTTCGCGGACTCGGTCCAGCTGAACCCTGGTGGCTTGATTGTGATTTCTCCGGCTCCTGCCGGTATCTATGGTTATACAAGCATCGCTAGTTGGGCTGGCTCGGGTGGGATCAGTAGTGGATATATGCAATTCTGGTTGAAGAACGAAGTGTCCCTCGGCGGTGGTTCGACTGGCTTCGGCTTTGGCTACGCGGAGGTGTTCGCTTCGACGCTCAACGGCGGCTCGGAAGCACTGTACGGCTCCTTGAGCAACACGGTGCTGACCGCCTCGGGTCTTCTCACGGCACAGTTCACGGGCTGGAAAGAGTCTTTCGATGGTCAGGGTTGTACCTACTCGTACTTCAACAACGGCACGTTCACAGAGAACATCTCCCGCTCCGGCGGCTCTGGAAATGGTATTGGCACGCTCAACGTGACCGTGCCCGAACCCAGTTCTCTCATGTTGTTCGGGACTGGTCTGGCAGGCCTGGCTGGTGCAATCAAGCGCAAGCTGAAAGCCTGAGGCAGCCCCTGGGCTCTGGAAGCGACGTTTCACCACCGATACTGCGGGTGCCGTCACCAGAAGTTTGTCTTGGACTGCATAGATAACCTGAGATAGAGTACGGCTGTGAAGGCAATTGTTTGTGCGCAGTAGCCATCAGGCTTCCGCCTAACACGCACGAATGAGGCCCTGAGAAAGAAGTGGACCAGGCTCACAAGATTCAGGGACCCAGGGACGCTCATGACTGCATGAGTCGGTAAGGCCAGAGGAAGGCAGGTAGAATTACCTGACCGGATCCCTGATGTCCTCACCAGTGGTTAGGCGGGTCATTTAGGAATAGGCGATGTCCAACGATCTGATGCTAGGCCCAAAGCCGATGCTGCTCACGTGCTTGCTCGTCGGCATGCTCGCTTCCTCCGCTCTGACTCAAACCCTTCAGGACAAGGAAAAATCGGGAGTGTCCGCGACCACCAGCACTCCGGCTTCGGTTCCGCATACTGCAGCGGTCCCGACGATCGCTTCCGCGGTCCCGAGCGGACGCCAGGCCACGATGTTACGGCGGCTCTGGGGCATTGACGACATTCATCTTCGCTCCACGGCCTCGGGCTCCTTGATCCGGTTCAGCTATCGCGTGGTCGATGCCGACAAGGCCAAGATACTGAGCGACAAGAAGGCCACTCCGTATCTCATCGATGAGAAGAATGGCCTCGCGCTCCAAATCCCGCAATTGGAAAACGTAGGACAATTCCGCCAAGTGGCCACGCCTCAAAATGGTCGCGAATACTGGATGGGGTTTTCCAACAAAGGCCGATATGTGAAGC
>WNFP01000380.1_pt1 | contig 33292 bp, 36 predicted proteins | sample 5400201 | NCBI WGS metagenome assembly WNFP01 (sample SAMN13153355, study PRJNA577476) | soil metagenome | isolation source: 115 cm saprolite under Madrone tree | place: USA:California | collected 2016-06-14 | reverse complement strand
AAGCACCACGCTGCGGCCTTCCTGGCGCAGCCGGTTGGCAAGTTTACCGATGCTGGTGGTCTTGCCCGCGCCGTTCACTCCGACAATGAAAATCACGCGGGTGCCGCTGCCATTCTGTGAAGTGGAAATTCCGCTGGCGGTCGCTACATCCGGCTTGGCCGGGGCCTTCAAGATGCGAACCAGATGCGACTTGATTTCCTGCTTGAGCTGCGTGGCATCGGCAAGCGCGTTGCGGTCCATCTTTTCGCGCACCGCATCAAGAATTTCGCGCGTTGGCTTCACACCCAAATCGGCGGAGAGAAGCGCCGTCTCCAAATCCTTCAGGATCGAAGGATCGATCTTCCGCTCGCCGAGGAAAATCGTATCGACGGTTTCGGATAGCGCCGCCTTGGTCTTGCCGACAGACTTCTTCAGCCGCTCAAGGAGCGTCGGCTCCGGTTCATTCCTCCCAAAAAGTGAAATCATAGGGCTGCGCGCATCGACCTATGCGCAATCCAAAATTGTAGCAGAAGCGCCTTTCGCGGGCCGCGTATGTGTGGCGAAGTGCGGTTCTAGCGGTATGGCTCATCGGTGAGGAAGTTCACATTTTCTATGCCCGCGAAGCGGATCTGGGCTAAAACCAGTATGGCGTCGCCGTACCTAGCGCGCGCGTCTACGACCAGGTAAACCTGCTTTTCGGCCCCACTACGCACTGCCTCGCGAATCTCGTTCGCCAATTCCAAGCGCAGAACACGTTGATCGCGGAAAAATATGTTGCCGTCGCGAGTTATGCTGACCAGTATGGCATCCTCTTTCAGGGCACCTGGCATTGAAGTGGAGTGGTAAGCGAGAGGCCGGTCTACAGACACCGAACGGGGAGTGTCCGTTGTGCCGGGCAGGAACATGAAAAGCAGTGCAAGCATGATACTCACAAACCCCCACATATCGATCCGGCAGAGAAGCTCATTCTTTCTTCTCAATGCTGATAGCTTGAATTGGGGTTGTGCGGATGGCATTTTGGAAATCTCGCTGCTTCGCAATCCGAATGTTTGTTATCAGGCTAGACGTGAACTTCAACGGCGCTGAGGCGGAGCTTGCCGGCGTTTACGGCGGATTCAAGAGCGGTCACGACTACGTCATCAAATTTTGAGCCGGTCAGGGCACGAATGCGGTTCATTGCGTAGTCCAGTTCCATCGCCGTCTGATACGGCCGGTTTGTGGTCATGGCATCAAGTGTGTCGGCTACGCCGATGATACGCGCCATCAGCGGAATCTGCTGGCCCTGCAAACCGTAGGGATAACCGCGCCCGTCCATGTGCTCGTGGTGCAGCTCGATGCCCGGAAGCATTTCCTTCAACTGCGAAACTGGGCGCATGATGTTCGCGCCTTTCACGGTGTGCTGCTTCATCAAACCGAATTCCTCAGGTGTGAGCGAGCCGGGCTTTTTCAGCACCCGGTCTTCGACGCCGATTTTTCCAACGTCGTGCAGCAGTGCCGCAATGCGCAGCTTGTCCAGCTCTTCCGTGGTGAGGCCGAGTTCCTGTCCGATCAGCGCTGAATACTTCGCCACGCGGCCGGAGTGACCGCGCGTGTACGGATCCTTTTCGTCGATGGCCGCGGCAAGCATTCGAATGGAGCCGATAAACAGCTCGCGGTTCTCCTCGGCGGCTTCTTTCAGCCGCTCGATGTATTCCTCGATGTCGCCGGCCATCTTGTTGAAATTTTCCGCGAGCTCGCTGATTTCCGAGGCGCCGCGGACGGCAGAGCGCTGGTGAAATTCGCCGCGGCTGATGGCACGCGTGGAGGCCGCCAGCCCGCGAATGGGCCCGCTAATGCCCACCGCGAAGAAATATCCGACCAGAATTGCGACCAGAATGACCACGCTGACGAACGCCAAAGCCTGGCGGTTCAGTTCGGTGACGCCGGTGTCGCTCTGCGCTTGATCGAGGCTTCGTTGAGCAATGACGGCCCAATTCAATTCAGGAATCGTGCTATACGTCCCGATCATCTCGACGGCATGTTTCTTGATAGTTTCCGAAAAGCGAACCGTCTCGGTGTTGCGAAGCTCCTGCGGCAGTGCCTTCACTTGCGCCACCAGGAAATTGCTGCTCACGTCCGCGCCAGGCACGAAATGTTTTTTGTCCTGGTGTGCCACCAGGCGGCCGTTGTGATCCACCAGAAAAACATTGCGTTCCCGCACACTGGCTTCCTGCAGGCGGCGCAGAATGGGATCCAGGGAAATAACCGCCGCCAGCATTCCCGTAAAATTCTCGTTCACATCCTTCAAAGGCACCGCGACGACGAACGCAGGGCGGTTATCAGGCGCCAGCGCAATCGGATCGCTGCGGAACTTGACCACCTGGAGCTGCTGCGATTGCATGCAGGTCACAAAGGCTCGCTGCAACGCTCGCGCGACGAAAGGATCCTGCTCCGCCCGGAAATTTCCCTGTGAGGCGCTCGTGCCTTTTCCGGACTTGCCGACGGCCGTCAAGTAAATGAACGTACTGCGATTGCTTTCGACGAAATCTTCCAGCAGGCGCGTGACCTTGGGTTCCGCCGCCGGATCTTCAACGTTGTCGATCAGCCCCGTCAGCACCAGAATCTGGCGCTCGCTCAGAAGCTGTTGTGTCAGGCTGGATTCAAACTGCTGGATTTCCTGCGCTAGCGACCTGGTCAGATCCGTTTGCTGCACGCGCTCCTGGTCCACCAATTTGTCCTGGCTAAGCTGCAATACCTGGCGGTGATACAGCCCGATGGGCAGCGCGCTGACCAGCAAAAGCGCGCCTAGAACGAGCCACAGGATACGTACGCGTCCCGCGCGCACGCGTTCCCACCGAGCTTTGAAATCAGGCGACATCTCGACTATTCATTTTAGGGGAACAAAGGGAGCTTAGGTGGCCGGCTCGGGCTCCGAGTCGCGCATGTGCAACTGGGACTTTAGTACTAGCGGCGCAGAATCAGACTTTCCCTGACCGCCCTTATTCTCGTTTCAAGGGCCTTTCCATGATTTCCCGAATGGCATCCTTCGGAGACTTGCCCGCGTGCAGGATGGCGTCAACCTGTTCCGTGATTGGCATTTCCATCTGATGCTCGCGGGCCAGCGCCAGCAACGGCGCGGCGGTATTCACGCCTTCGGCTACCATGCGCATATTCGCCATGATTTCGCTCAGGGAACGTCCTTTGCCGAGTTCGATGCCCACAAAGCGATTGCGGCTGAGCGAGCCCGTGCACGTAAGAACCAGATCGCCCAGCCCTGCCAGACCGCTGAGCGTCTCCGGTCGTGCCCCCAGCGCCACTGCCAAGCGCGCCATTTCCGCGAGTCCGCGCGTGATCAGCGCCGCGAGAGCATTCGAACCAAGCCCCAGCCCCTGGCACGCTCCCGCGGCAATGGCCATCACGTTCTTCATCGCGCCGGCCAGCTCCACGCCGAGGACATCATCGTTGGTATAGAGACGAAAGTTCGGTCCGGCAAACTCTTCCTGCAGCTCGGCGGCGAGCCCAGCATCCCGCGAAGCCAGAACCACCGCCGTAGGCTCGCCGCGAGCAGCCTCCGCCGCGAACGATGGCCCTGAAATCACCGCGATGCGCGGCGCAAATTTCGGAGGGAAGACTTGCCCAATCACTTCGCTCATCCGCAGGTGCGTACCCGGCTCAAGGCCTTTGCTGGCGCTAACAAAGCTCGCGTCCGCGGCGGCAAACCGAAGTGCGACGGAATAAACTTCTCGTGCGTGCGCGGAGGGCATCGCGCCGAGGATCACGTTCGCACCGGAAAGCGCGGCTTCCAGTTCAGAATGAACGCAAACGCTCTCCGGCAGTTTCGAGCCGGGTAGATACGCTATGTTTTCGCGCTCGCGGCGGATCAATTCGGCCAGTCCGGCGTCGCGCACCCAAAGCGAAATTTCGTGAGCCTTGCGGCTCCGCGAAAGCACGATCGCCAGCGCCGTTCCCCAGCCTCCGCCGCCGAGAATGGCGATCTTCGTCACTCCGCTTCTTTCTTCTTGCCAAAGGAAAAGCGCGGCTCCGTGCCTTCGACGAGACGCTGTAAGTTGCCGTCATGCTTGTAAATTACCAGGAGCCCAATGGCCAGCGTTCCCCCATCGATGATGATTGGCGGCGCATGACGCGGCGCCCACAGAAAATAGATGAGCAGCGGCATCGCCGCCGCCGCTGCTACGGAACCCAGCGAAACATAACGCCAGTAGGCCACGCAAAGAAGAAAGAGCAAGAGGGCGCTGACGGCTGCAAGTGGGCAGAGGGCAAGAAACACTCCAAGCGCTGTGGCCACTCCTTTACCGCCTTTGAATTTAAGCCAGACCGGGAAACAGTGTCCGAGCAACACCGCAAAACCGCCAATCATCATCCACGTGGCGCTTTCGTTGGTCACGCGGCCTGCAAGCCAGACGGCTGCTGCGCCTTTCGCGGTGTCGAAGACCAGCGTGAGAATTCCCGCCAGCGGGCCCGCGACACGCGCGACGTTGGTTGCGCCGATGTTACCGCTGCCGGCTTTGCGCACGTCCCCACCGCCAAGCAATTTTGCGAGGAGCAGTCCGAAAGGAATCGAGCCAAGAAGGTACGCGGCGAAAGGGATCGCAAGAAGAGTGGCCGAAATCCACACCGAGAACATGCGCCGTCAGGCCTCCACCGCCGCGAATGGAAAACTTTCGACCGTAGTGTACTCCGCGCCGGAGGGTTTTAGCTTGCTTTCGATCAGTTGAAATTGGCTGGTGCGCAGCGAACCAAACTCGCGCGCCACGTTTTCCTGGATCGCGGCGCGAAGTTTTTCCGGTAGGCGGGGCGGCTCGAAGCGTGCGAGCGTCAGGTGCGGCGAAAAGGGCCGCTGTTCACGCGGAATGCCAAGTTGTTCCGTCGCTCCGTCAACATCGGTGGCAAGAGTCTTCAGATTCGGTGAAGCCACGATACCCGCCCAGAAAACGCGAGGGTGTTTTTCGTTCGGGAAAAATCCGAGTCCGTGAAAATCGAGCGCGACCGGCTGCTCGGAGCGCACGCGCGCAAGAGCTCCGCGAATACCCGCGAGTTTTGTTTCCGCCACTTCACCAATGAATTTGAGCGTCACGTGCAGATTTTCCGGGCGCACCCAGCGAGTTTGTGGCGAGACCGCGCGAAGCGACTCCAGCAGCGCCGCGAGCTTATCCCGTACCACAGAGGGAATCTCCAGCGCGACGAACATGCGCATGTGAAGTCAGGACCTTTTGGCGCCGTGTGACGGCGGCTCCCCACCGTTATAAAGGAAATGGATGCGCACCATGTCGAGCGCCAGTTGCGAGGCATGCCAGCGGATAGCTTCGCGGTCGCCTGGGAAAAGTGCGCCGCGTTCCTTGATGCCACCGGCATGCGACAGCGCGATGTGCACCGTTCCCACAGGTTTCTCTTCGCTGCCTCCGCCGGGACCGGCAATGCCGGTAATGCCCACGCCCAGCGTGCTGCCCACTTGCCGTCGAATGCCCTGCGCCAGCGCGATGGCCACTTCGCTGCTGACTGCGCCTTTAGTCTGGATGAGTTCTGCTGGAACATCCGCCCAGGCCGTCTTCAGCTCGTTGCTGTAGCTCACGACGCCGCCCAAAAAATACGATGAGCTCCCGGCGATGCTCGTCAGCCGTTGCGCCAGCAATCCGCCGGTGCAGCTTTCCGCGGCGGAGATCGTGGAGCTGTTCCTTGTCAACAGGCTCGCCACCACTTCCTCCATTGACGAACCGTCCTGAGAAAAAATGCGGTCGGCCAGCGCAATCTCGAATCCTTGCGCGATTTCATCCAGCGTTTTCTGCGCGTGCGCCGCGTCGTCGGTCCACATCCGCAAATGGATTTGAATCTCGCCGGGCGCGGCCAGGATCGTGGTGGTCACATCGGCATAGCGCATATAAATCGGCCGGATGCGCTGCTCGACGCCCGATTCACCCATGCCTGCCACGCGCAATTCCCGGTGGAACATCCGAATGCTCGAACTGCGCCGCTGCAGCCGCGGCAAAACTTGCTCCTGGTACATGGGCTTCAATTCGCGCGGCGGTCCCGGGAGCAGCGCAATGAAATGCCCCGCGTCTTCAATCCAAAGCCCGGGCGCCGAGCCGCGCGGGTTCTCGAGCACCTCCGCCCCTTCCGGCACCATCGCCTGCCGTGCGTTTACGGCGGGCATCTCCCGGCCAAGCTGCCGGAAGCGCCCTTCGATGTAGCGGAGAATTTCATTATTAAGGTGCAGCTTGCGCCCCAGAAGGTCCGCGACGGTTTCGCGTGTCAAGTCGTCTTCCGTGGGACCCAGCCCACCAGAGGCGATGATCAGCTCGACGCGCTCCAGCGCTTCCTTGAATGCCGCGCTCAAATAATCGCGATTGTCGCCGACAATCGACTTGCGCAGCACCTCGATGCCGAGCTTGTTCAGCTCTTCCGTCAGAAAGAGCGAGTTGGTGTCCATGCGGTCCGGAGTCAGCAGTTCCGAACCAACCGCTATGATTTCTGCCTTCATCTGTCCAATTATCCGATCAAAGACAAGCCGCGGACGTCCCAATCGAGTGTGAACAGTGCGTCGGTAGTGGCAAGAATCGCGCGGCCCGATGGTTGCAGCGCCATCCCCACAATGCCGGAGCCGCTGAGCACCACTTCAGCTTCCGCCTGCGGCGTGATCCGCACAATGCCGCGCCGCCCGCCATAAGAAGCCGCCACATAAAGATTTCCTTCGCGATCCAAAGCGATCCCCTGCGGCCGTCCGAGGCCGCGGAAGAAAACGCTCACCTCGCCGCCCTGGGTGATTTTGTGAATGCGGTCAAAGCTGGAGGTCGTTGGCCCGGAAACGTATAGATCGCCGCTGGGATGAAACGCCAGGTGATACGCCGCGACAGAAGGCTCAAGCGTGGCAAAAACAAAAATCTCGCGGCTCGGGCTGATCTTGAAAACCGTGCCGCTGCGGTCGCCGACGTACAGGTTGTCGTTGTGATCGAATGCAACGCCCGTGGCGATGCCCATGCCTTCAATCCACTGCTCGGGGCGGCCCTCCGGCGTGATGCGATGAATCGTGCCGTCATTGCGGCAGGAGACGAAAAGATTCCCCATTCGATCCAGCGCCAGGCCGCTGGGATTCATCAGCGAAGTGATGAACGGCTTGACGCTGTAATTTGCCGTGATTTTGTACAGCGAAACCGGAACGCGCTGGCCTCGCGGGCCGGAAAACGTGACGTAAATGTTGCCTTCCAAATCGACCGCTGGATTCGCGACAGGATGCAAATTGTCGGCGATTTGCAATCCGATGTGTACGGGATGCGGCGGACTTTCGTGGCCGGCCGTAGCCACTCGCACCACGCCTCCGTTCGCTCCTTCCGGAACCCGCGCCACCAGACGATTCTCGCTGGCCAGAGCGACGTTGGCTTCCGCTTCGCCGAACCGCACCACAGGACGCGCCTGCACGCGCGAGACGAAGCCGTGTCCAAGAATCGTCATCTCGCCGCCAGGGATGGCCGCGGCGGGCGCAACTCTCTCAATGTGTGGAATGCCGTTCTTCTCTGGCGACGACCGGAACCCGAGTTTCATACCCAGCCAATGTGAAACGTCAGCAGACCAAAGTGTAACGCCACACGCAGCAGAATTGCAGCGTAGATGCCCGCCATCCAGTCATCGGCCATGATTCCCCAGCCGCCGGGCAGTCTTTCCAGTTGCCGCACCGGCCATGGCTTCCAGATGTCAAACACCCGGAAAAGTATAAAACCGAGCAGAAGATATTTCCAATTCAGCAGGCTCAGCGCAAAATAAATCGCGAACAAAGAGAAATCCATGTGCGCGGAGAGGTTGGGAAGCGCAATGGGGATCAGCGGCAGAAGCAGCGTCAGGTGCTGGCCTGCGACTTCATCGATCACCACGTGCTGCGGGTCCTTGATTCCCGCGTACTCAGCCGCCCGCGATGCGCTCCACACGCCGATCGCCCCCAACAACACGAGCAGGCCCAGCGCACACAATACCGGCAGCGCCAGCACCGCGTTGTGAATGTCGCTGCCTGGAACCAGGAAGTGTTTGTCTGCCAATGTTGCGTCCGGAGCAGGGTGAAGAAAAAACATCCCGCGCAGCGTCGAAGGCCGCAAGAAAATAAATGTCGAAAAGTACGCGGTCGCGATTCCTACCATCGAGCCAAATGTTCCTGGCCCTTTGCCGATGCGCCCAACGCCGAGAACGGTCGCGAGAGCCAGCGCCAGCCGCGGTTTCTTGTGAGGTGCCACGGATGCGGCTGCGGCGTCAGTGTTTGGAGTCATTCGGGCTGTCCAAATCGTCGTCCAAACGTAACACGATATTCTCGCCCTTGCCTTCAGCAAGGTCTTCTTCATCGAAGACGGGTTCGGATACCACATACTTCTCGCTGGCCCAATTGCCCAGATCCCGGTCCCGACAGCGCTCGCTGCAGAAAGGGAAGTCCGCGTGGACCGCGGAGTCCGTCTCTACCTTGCAGATAGGGCATTTGTGCTTCATGGTGCGTCTTTTCTTCTCTGTGAACTCTGCGTTCTCTGTGTTGAAAAGACTCGCAAAAAGGTCGCACAGATCACAAAGGTCAACGAAACGTTTTCTTCGAGAGAAAGTATATCTCAGCTCAGGACACGGAGGGGCGCCCCAGTGGCGATGCGATGAAGTTTTTCTGCGGCGGCAACCGGCGGCATGGCCGCCGCCGCGAAGCCGCCTCGTGCGGCAGGCCGCGGCAGGATTTCCACTACCCGCCCAATCAAGTCGTAAGCATCCGTCTTGGTAATCTCAACGCGCGCGACTTCGCCCGCTTCCGCTACCTCTCCGCCCGGCAATTCAATATCCGTGAGGTACAGCTTCCCGTCGATCTCCGGAGCCATGCCTTCCAGTCGCCCTTCCCACACCAGCGGATTGTCCTTCGATGGGCCTTCAATCAGCGCCGTGAACCTGTGTTCTTTGGATGCACGCAGATACTTCGCGCGCAAATTCTCCCGCGAGGTTTTCTTCTGAATGGCCATCAAGCGGTTGCGGCGATCACTGATGGTTTTCGCATCCACTTTTTCATCCAGCGCGTAGCTACCTGCATTGTCCACGTCGGAATATTCGAAAACGCCCATCCAATCGAGCCTCGCGGCCTTCACGAAATCGCAAAGTTCCTTGAAATCGGCCTCGGTCTCGCCCGGAAATCCCACGATGAACGAAGTGCGCAACGAAACGCCCGGAATGGTCGTTCGAATGCGATCCATCAATTTCAGGAAAGCGTCGCCGTTCGAACCGCGCTTCATGCGCGCCAGCACGTTGCGGCTGGCGTGCTGCAGCGGCATGTCCATGTATTTAGCGAGACGCGGATGCGCCGCGATGGTATCCAATAATTTCTGTGTGACGCGATTCGGATACGCGTACAGAAATCTCACCCACAGCAAATCGTCAGTCTGCGCCAGTTTTCCAAGCAGTTGCGCAAGTCCGTCCCGCAGTCCGAGATCTTCTCCATAAGAAGTCGTGTCCTGCCCGATCAGCGTGATTTCCCGCGCGCCCGCTCTCGCCAGATTCTCCGCCTCGCGCACCACCGATTCGAATCGCCGGCTGCGAAACGCGCCGCGAAGCTGCGGAATGATGCAGAACGTGCAGGGATGATCGCACCCCTCCGCGATTTTGATGTACGCAGCGTGTTTCGGCGTAGTGACGATGCGTGGCGTCAAGTCGTGATAAAGAAACGCAGGCGGCTGCGCCGGAAGCGCGCGAAGGTCGCCTTTCACTGCCTCCATGATGCGCTCGACTTCGCCGGTGCCCACCACCGCATCCACTTCCGGCACCTGCTCCAGAATCTGCGCGCGAAAACGTTCCACCAGGCAACCCGCCACAATCAGTTTTTTTGCCGCGCCGAATTTTTTGTGCTCCGCCATTTCCAGAATGGCATCCACGGACTCTTTTTGCGCCGCTTCAATAAAGCTGCAGGTATTCACGACCAGCACTTCGGCTTCATCGGCGCGCGGCGTCAATTCATAGCCTTCGCGCGCAAGAATACCCATCATCACCTCGCTGTCGACGAGGTTCTTCGGGCATCCCAGGCTGACGAATCCGACCTTGGTCATAGGCTATGAATTTACACCTTTGCGCAATTCTCAATTGTAACACGGGCGGGGATCGGTTCGTGGGATGGGAAAAATCAGCGTCCGCGCAACGCCGCGCGAACCTGATCGAGCAACTGGCGCAAACGCGTCGTATTGCAGGGCGCGCCGCCGAAGCGTGCGTGAGCGTAGAGTTGCGTGAATTCGTGCACGGCTGGCGCGAGACTCGGCGAATCCACGGCTGCCGCGAACTCGAACGGCGTCTGCGTCGCCTCGCGCCTCAGTCCTCGCCGCGCCAGCATTCGCAGCAGTTCCGCATACAGCCGCGAGGCAAGCTGAGGATTCGTGCGCGCCGTTTTCGCCGACCGAAGCTGCCACCACAGCCGCAGGCGCCGCACCATCGCGGAGAGCGCATCGTATCGCAGCAAAATTAAAAACGCGAGAAGCACCAGCGGGATCAGCACGCTGAGCCCCCCGTGCCAGGACTTCATCCAACTTCTGCCTCTAAGTTGTTGTTCTCTGTACCAGGCGCGCAACGATTCCGACAAGTCACGCGAATCCCGCTGCAGGCCTTGCGCCAGCGCCATTTGATGCCCGAAGTCGTAACCGATCACCCATTCGCTCCAGGTGATCTCCATCCAGTCGATATATTTTCCAAGGCGTGTCAGGAAGCCGGCGTCGTTTTCCGGAGCCGGTGGAGTGGGATCAAATGTTTGCCAGTCTGCGCCGGAGAAGTAGACCTCCACCCAGCTGTGCGCGTCACTTGCGCGCACGATGTAATCACCGCCGAGTTCATTGAATTCGCCCGGTAGGAAGCCATTGACTTCGCGCGAAGGGATGCCGAGCGTGCGCAGCATGATGATCATCGCCGAAGCAAAATACTCGCAGTGGCCGGCGCGGGTCTCGAATAGAAAATGAGCGAGCGGATCGTCCCCCGGTTTCCCGGTCAGATTTAATGTATATGTGAAGCGGTTGCGCAGATAGCTTTCGATCGCCAGAGCTTTGTCGAAAGGTGTCTGGGAGTTTTTTGTAATCTGTCTGGCAAACTCCGGGATGCGCGGGTCGAGCTTCCGGGGAAGCTGGAGGTATGCCGAAGCGATATCGCTGGAATATTCCATCGGCGCGGCGCGAAGCTTCGCGACATTCAACGGAGGCAACAGCGAAAAACCCGCGTACCGGACCCCGGTGTAGTTGTGGAAGGGGTTCGTCAGCGTATCCGTGGAATCCCGGAAAAGATAACTGCGGCGAACTGCAGCGAACGAGTTGCTGCTTTCGCCGGTGAAATTCCCCCGGAGGCGGGTGGGTTTGCCCGGAACGAAAATGGCATCAGTGGCCAGAGGTTCCAGGTAAACGGTGTAGATCATTCCTGAATTGGGCGTAGCTGTTTTCGGCTGCGAATTCGCAGTGTGAATCCAGCCTTCGAAGTCCGTCGACAGTTTTTGTGGATCGCGATCCAGGGTGGTCCACCGCCTGCCGTCGAAATTCGTAAGCGCGATGCCCCTCCAGCGCAGCCGGTCGTAAGCAATCGGTTTTCCTGTTTGCACGCGCATGACGATCGCGGAATTTTTCTTGATCTCGCCGATCTGGCCGAGCTCGACGCTTTCGGTGAAGCCGGTCATAAGAGAGGGGTTGAAGCTGGCCCGCCCGAGGTACCCGGCGCTGAAGCGCGGAAAGAAGAAAAACAACACGCCACCCAGGACGATGGATCCAGCCGCCACGCTGAGAGCGGAAAGACCAAGCGCACGATTCAATCTTCGATCGCGCTCGGTATGCGCATGGGGAGCTTGCGAGACGGCGCCCACCGCTCCCCGCCGCAGTTCCATCCCCGTGAACGCGGAAACACCGAACAGCAGAAAGGCGAAGAATAAAATCAGAAAAGTCGTATCGACGGTAAGAACCGCGGCCGCGAGAATCCCAGAGAACGAAAGCATGGAAAGAAATAGCGCGTCGCGGTCCGTGACCGCGCTATAGAAACGCACGATACTGACGAATAACAGAAAATGTACCGCCGCTAGAAGCACGGCAAACAGCGGCGGATTGGACGAGTTTCCGACCAAGAAACGCGACAGAATCAAGGCGTCCACGGGAAAGAACGCCAAATAAACGATTACGCACCAGGTTGCGGCGCGGTGCGAAAGCTCGGCTGGGCGCTCGTGCCAACACCGGAAGCCCTTGTAGAGCACTATGAGCGGAGCTGCAAAAGTGGTTACGATGTCGAGCTTCCCGGTGCTTACGATAGCAACCGTCGAGGTCAGTATAAGAAGTGAAAGCGAGGTACGAAAGAAACGCTCGGCGGGCAGAGCAGCTTCATTTGGAATTGTGCTGGAGGCGGCCATGGCGAACTTTCTTATCGTAGCATCGGAGTGGCGATGCACGAACGAGGCTGGGCGAAAGGATAACTCTCAGTTCTTTGCCGGCACGGATGCGGCGGCGGCCAAAGCCGAGCGCGCGACTTTCCGAGTGAGGTTGGAAACGGGTAGGCCGGAGATATCGCTGAGCGGGACCTGCCTCGCGCCGCGGATGCGAGGAAGCTTTCTTACTCGAATGAGGAAAGGCAAAAGCGTGATGGCGCGGTACGTGACCGCGTGCCGAACTTTGCCGGATGGGATAAGTCGCCATCTGTGGCTGTGAACCTCGGGCATCAGTCTTCGAAGAAAAGCGAGGAGATGCGCGGCTGGTTCCGCACCCACCGATAGCGTTGGGAAATGCCACATTTTTGAAACCAGCGTAGGAACGTGATCGGCTGAAGTTTTCTCCTTTGTATTTTTCGGCGGTGGCAACAGAAGAGTTTGCCCTTTTTCATCCGTAAATACCCCAGCAGCCAGAGTGACTTCGACGGTGGCGCGTTTCTTACGTTTCTCGGGCAAAGATTCGGCGATGCCGAGTTTGCGCCCTTCACAGAATTGGGCGACGGGGCAGAGCAGGCACTGCGGCGATTTTGGCGTGCACAACGTCGCACCGAGCTCCATCATGGCTTGATTCCAATCGCCGGGCGATTCTGGATCAAGCAAATGATCTGCTGTTTCTTGAAGTTCTTGCCAACGTAGCGATTCGCGGAGATCGCCGCGAATCGCGCTGAGCCGGGCAAGGACGCGAGCGACATTGCCGTCGAGGACGGCGTATTTTTCACCGAACACGATGCTCAAAATCGCCGCGGCAGTGTAGTCTCCGATGCCAGGCAACGCGAGGGCATCTTCCATGCGAGCTGGAAATTGACCGCTGTGTTTCGCCACAATTTGCTGCGCAGCTTTTTGCAAGTTGCGTGCGCGGCTGTAGTAACCAAGACCGGACCACGCGCGCAGAATCTCTTCCTGTGGCGCAGCAGCGAGCGCACGAACATCCCGGAAGCGCTCCAAGAATCGTCCGTAGTAAGGAATCGCCGCCACAACTCGCGTCTGCTGCAGCATAATTTCCGAGAGCCAGATGCGATAGGGATCTCTTGTCCTGCGCCAAGGCAAATCACGCCGAAACTCGTGGAACCAATTAAGCAGTTGTTTGCGAAATGTGGCGAGTTCGCGACCGTTCAGCATAGTGCTTTCACATTCTCGCACAGCTGACTCCGACAGAATTTGGGTTCCCAGTTGTAAGGGCGCCCGCCGCCACAAATATCAGGGGTCCGGATCGTCGAGGAAGACCACGTACGAGGAACTCCAGACGGGCCCGGGGACGGAGCCGTGGGGGCGGCCGGTCACGATGATTTTGAAAAGTTCCGGTGATGTTGCGAGATCGGCCATGAGCGATTGGCTGGGGTCGGGCGGAAGAGGCCGTGCGACGGCCAGGTGCTGGAGAATGGGGAAAATAGCCTGGTCAGCGGGAGCGAGAGGAGTTTCCACGCCGGCGCTGCGGAATTGCAGCAAAGAATTGTTTTCGTAAAAGTGCCACGCCAGGCTGGCGCAGATGTTGACGGCACGCTCAAAGCGCGGGTTGGTTGCAGTTGCCCCTGGCTTCAGCTGGGAGGAATCTTCCGCGGATAGATGAGGATCGAGGACGAGCAGGATGCGGCAGTCGTCTTCACGTGTGAATTCACGGACCATCAGCGAACCGGACCGCGCCGAAGCCTTCCAATGAACGTGGCGCGCACTGTCGGTGGGGACGTAGTCGCGCAGCGCGTAGAGATCCTGGCCGCGGCCCTTGGTCAAGCTTTCGAGCGCTCCCTCCAAGCCAGGAAGAATTTCCAGGTATTCCGCAGTCGGTTCGACGGAGGGATAGACCAGCGCTTCGGTCTTCAGGTTTAGTTGGCGCGCTTTCCGCAGGAAGCCGAAAGGAAAACGAGTCACGATGCGGAAAGCTTCTTGGCAGTACACGCCGCGGCGGGGAAACGTCACGGGGATGACTTGCTGCACGCGGTCATGCTTTGGAAGATAAGGAAAATAGACCGGTGTTTCGAGCATAGCGGTGGCCTGGCCGTCTTTTGCCTTGGCGGCTTCGACGCGCAGAGAAAATGAGGGCAGCGTGAGTTTTTGATTTTCGAGTTCGACCATGGCGCGCACCGGCTGGCCCGCAAAAATATGTTCAGGGAGCACCAGGCGCAATTGGATGCCCGAGAGAGAGATGGAAGAAAGAATTCCAGACATCAAAAAGATGGCGATTAGGCTCGCGAGAATCAGGAAGAGGAGATTGTTGCCGGTGTTCAGGGCGGCTAGCGCGACAATGATGATTCCGCCGAGGTAAATCCAACCCTCGAAGGTGACGCGGTACTCCATCTTGAAAGCGATCCAGCGGAGCGGCGTGCGCTTCGCAAGGACGGGAACGAGCGTTACGCCCACCCAGCCGGCGATGGCCAGCGCGGCAAGCGCCGAAGTGCTGGCGAGAACGACCTGACCGAGTTCAGCGGCGGCGCCGGAATACAGCGCCAGAAGAAGCGCCGCGGTGAGCGCAGTGATGGAGAGAAAGAACGCGCGGACAGCGGGGCGGTCGGCCTTGGCCCAGAGTTGCGCGATGGTGGATTGCACGCTCACGGCGGATCAATTACAGGGGAACGGGAACGGATTCAACGATATCGCGAAGAACGGAATCGGTGGTTTCTGATTTTTTCTGCAGCGAGGCGTGGCGCGAACTGGCGACGACGCGATGAGAGAAAACGGAAACGGCGAGTTGCTTGAAATCGTCGGGGAGGCAATAGTCGCGGCCATCGAGAAAAGCGCGGGCTTGCGCGGCGCGCTGGAGCATGAGAGTGCCGCGCGGACTGACGCCGAGTGCGAGCTGTTCGCTTTTGCGCGTGCGATTGACGATCTCGAGGGCGTAATCGTGGAGACTGGAGTCCACCTTGACGTGAGCGACGGCATCTTGCATGGCGAGCACATCACTGACATCCGCGACGGCGTCGAGCGATTCGATTGGATTGTCGCCCACGCGCTTGCGGAGAATTTCCTTTTCCGTTTCGTGCGAGGGATAGCCCATTTTGATGCGCATTAGGAAACGATCGAGCTGCGATTCCGGCAAGGGATAAGTGCCGTGGTGCTCGACGGGATTCTGCGTGGCGATGACGAGAAATGGTTGCGGCAACTGAAGCGTTTTGCCGTCGACGGTGACTTGCGCTTCATTCATGGCTTCGAGAAGCGCGGATTGGGTACGCGGCGTGGTGCGGTTGATTTCGTCGGCGAGAACCACGTTGGCGAAAATCGGGCCGGAACGAAATTCAAATTCGCGCGATTCGGGATTGTAGACGCTGACTCCGAGAACATCGCTGGGGAGCAGGTCTGAAGTGAACTGGATGCGCTGGAAGCTGCAATGAAATGATTTTGCGAGCGCTTGCGCGAGAGTGGTCTTGCCCACACCGGGAACGTCTTCGATGAGCAGGTGGCCGCGCGCGAGCAGAGTGACGAGCGCGAGCTGAATAGCGTCTTCCTTGCCGTAGATGGCGCGCGCGATGGAGCGCTGAAGCTGCGAAACGACTTGAGATGTGGCAGTCGGCATGTGTTGAAAACCCGGGTCCTTCCTGTTACAAATAGATGGCGGTACGGCTGTCGCGGGTATCTGCAGTTGGGCGACTAGCTCAGTTGGTTAGAGCGCTCCCCTCACACGGGAGAGGTCAAAGGTTCAAGTCCTTTGTCGCCCACCATTCCCTCCCATTCTCCCACTATTGGCGTCGAAAGAAGCAGCGGCGCTCTTGCGGCTGTGCTGAATTTGCTATTTAGGAAACGGCGGAGGCACAGTTTGCCGCAATTCAAGCCGGCAAATTGGAGTTCGCTGCGGTGGCCGGAATCGGGGCGGTCTTGTATAGTGCGGCCATGACTAACTTGCTGCGCACACTTGAATTTCTCGGATTGAGCCTGTGGCTGGGGAGCGAGGTGTTCTTTAGTCTTGTAGTGGCTCGAGGGGCGTTCCGTATTTTGGCGAGCCGGGACCAGGCTGGGGCGATGGTTGGGTTTGCGTTGTGGTGGATGCACATGATCGGAGTGGTTTGCGGGATCGTGATTCTGCTGGCGCGGGTGGCGCGGACGAGATCGTTTGCAAGTTTGGCGACACCAGCGGCGTTGTGCGTTTGGCTGATGATCGGGCTGACAGTGGTGTCGCAGCATGCAGTTAGCCCGAAGATGGCGGCGCTGCGGGTGCAGATGGGATCGATCCAGGCGACGGCGGCGGACAGTCCATTGCTGGTGGAGTTCAGCAAATTGCACCGGATTTCGGTTTCGCTCGAGAGCGGCGTGCTGTTGGCGGGATTCGCGGCTATGTTCTTGATGGTGAGAGAGTTAGGGAGCGTTGGACGTTGAATGTCCTGCCCAGTCAAATACACCCTGCCCCCGCCCCCATATTTTTCATAAGGGTTGCATCTAAAGGACTTAGAATCTGTTCAAGTGGTTTAGAATCAACACTTACGGGCATTTCTATAAGTGTTGATTCTAAAGGGGCTTACGTTCTACCAGAATTACACAAAAGCGTCTGATCTTCCTCCGTTCGGGCGGGTAAGGCCCTTTCCAGGACAATGGGGTGGGCTAAAAACAGAAAAGCGGGAGCAGAGCTCCCGCACTCCAAACGCTTCAATACCTAGGCAGTACACTACTCTGATTGATAGGAACAGTCAAGGAAAAAGAAGAAAAAGAAGGAGGAGGAAAAGGCACGCGTCTAAAGACCGTCCACCGCAGGAGTTAACGACGACGGGCGCGGTTGTGGCTCCGGTGTTTTGGTTTGGGGCGTTGACGAGGCTTACGAACGCGGGCGGGGCGGATTTTGCGCATGGCGGCGTTGCCGGCGCGCTGGCAGGCGCGCCACATGTACCAACTGGCGATGGTTCGGTAGGGACGCCAACGTTCGCCAAAGGCGAGGAGTTCCTTGGGCTTGGGCATGTGCTTTTTGCCGTAGGTGATGGACCAGCCTTTTTTGACGCCGAGGTCGTGGATGGGGAGAACGTCGGGGCGGCCGAGGCGGAAGATCAAGAACATTTCGACGGTCCAGGCGCCGATGCCGCAGACGGAGACGAGGCGTTTGACGAGCTCTTCGTCGGAGAGCTTTTGGGCTTGTTCGAGGGTGGGGACGACGCCGTCGATGGTTTTCTGCGCGAGGTCCTTCATGGCGAGGATTTTGGCGCCAGAGAGACCGGCTTTGCGGAGGACGGGCTTTCGCAGCTTTAGCATTTCCTGGGGTGAGGGAATGCCGCCGTTGGAACTGAGGGCTTTCACGCGGCCAAAGATGGTGGCAGCGGCTTTGCCGGAGATGGATTGATGGGTGACGGCTTCGACCAGAGTTTCGTACGGAGATTGGGCGGCTTCAATCTTGAGTTGAAACGGAGTGGTTTCTTCGATCAGTCGCTTCAGGCGTTCGTCGCGTTCAGCGAGGTGCCTGGTGGCTTCGGCAAGGTCGAAAGAGAGGACAGGGGATGTCTCGGTCACGAGGGCTCCATTCCGGAAACGGGGAAATAGATTATCAAGCTCCATCCCGGTGACAACGCTTTTTTGACGTTTATTGAGACGTGGCTATCTGCCGGGCGATTTGACGGGCGTGGACAGCTTTTTTGCGAGCGTGTTGCAGGCGGAGCAAACTAATGGCGGCGATGAGGAGCAGGCAAGATTCCACGAAGAGTTTTCCGCCATCGAACCAGGCCGTAGGAGCATTCTTCAAGCTGGGATCGGTGAAAAGAGCGTGCCAGAAAAGCGCAGCGGCCGCGAAATAAATAGAGAAGTGGAAGGACTTCCAAAGATGGCGCCCGAGACGGATGCGCAAGTAGGAAGTGACAACGACAGATGCAAGCAGGCAGAGAGCGATGGCGCCGATGCTGTTGTCAAGGGGCTGGGCGGGCGAATGTAGAGGGTAAATGAGATCGAGGATGACGAAGCGCGGATTCTTGTTAAGCAGCAGAATCATCGGATGAAGAATGGAGACGGTGAGGGCAATGTACCCGGTCCAGTTGTGAAAGCGGAAATAGTTGAATCGATGATGCGGCCAGGAGCGGTAGGGGCTGTAGCGGAAGGCCATGAGCAGCCCCAGTAGCATGTTGAGGGTGATGGCGCCGACGGCGGCGAGGCCGACGTACGCTGAGAGATCCAAGACGGTGATGCTTGCCGGCCGCATGAAATGGGAATCGTGTTTTCGCTCGCTCCCCTCATTATGACGGGAGAACAGGTCATTTTGTTTGAAAGAATGTGAATCCGAGAGCAGGTTGAGCGCGGAAAAAGGTCAAATCAAAGTGCCGCCGCAGCGGCTCATGTTGCACTTCGGGCATCTCCAGAGGCGAAAGCTGGGCTGACTGGGCTGTACCTCGAGCAAGTACATGGGGTAGCGGTCTTTCGAGCAGTATTGGTGGGGAGGAATCGGGGCTCTTTTGATCAGTAATTGGTCTTGGGTGTTCAAGAAATAGCCATCCGATCTGCTGTAATGGACGAGACAATCCGGTTCATCACAGGCGTAGTCCGCGCCATTTTCGCTTGAAGGAGACTCGCGAAGCTTCATCTCGCAATGATGTTCGTAACAAAGCGGATGAATCCTGCTTGCGGGCGCTGTACCAGGCATGAGGGTACCTCCTCTACCTGAGAAGAAACACGCCGGTCAATACCTGAAATGCGGGGACGACGCAGGTAAACCTTTTGAGGGCCTTCACCAAAGAAACGTAGCACTCGAGACTGTATCCGTCAACGGTCGGCCTTCCGGAGCAAGACGAAACGGGTGTGCTAGGATGATGGGTTCGCGCGGAAGGAAATTAGCGCATTGAAGGGGCTGGAGTGCAGACGGGAATCATTGGACTACCACGGGTTGGCAAGACGACGCTGTTTCGGATATTGACGAAGGCGCATGTCGAGGGGAAGGGCGGGGCGTCGGCGACGCATGTCGGTGTAGCGAAGGTGCCGGAGCCGCGGCTGGTGGAGCTGTCGAAGCTGTATAGCCCGAAGAAGATTACGTATGCGACCGTGAACTACGTCGATTTGGGCGGGATGCAGAAAGAGCGCATGCGGGACGCGCTAGCGCAGTTGCGCGAAGTGGACGTGATTGCGCACGTGATCCGCGTGTTTGATGATCCATCGGTGCCGCATTCGGAGGCGAGCATTGATCCGTTGCGGGACGCGACGAATCTGGATTTGGAATTGATGCTTTCGGACCACGATCAGATTACGCGGCGGCTGGAGCGTCTGGATAAGGATTTGAAGAAGAAGCGCGATCCGATTCTGGAGATTGAGAAGACGGCGCTGGAAAAGTGCAAGGCGCACGTCGAGGCGGAGAAGGCGCTGCGCGAGCTGGAGTTGACGCCAGAAGAACGAAAGTCGATTGGTGGATTCTTGTTTTTGTCGGCGCGGCCGGTGCTGTATGTGCTGAACGTGGGAGACGACGAAGCGGACAAGCTGGACACGGCAGTGGAGCGGCACAAATTGAGTTCGTTGCAGGGACGGCCGAATGCCGCGGTGGTGGCGATTTGCGGGCGGCTGGAAGCGGAACTTTCGGAGATGGAGGAGAAAGAGGCGGCGGAGCTGCTGGCGTCGTATGGATTGAAGGAGCCAGGGCTGAACCGCTTGATTCGCGCGACATACGATTTGCTGGGACTGATCCAGTTTTTCACGGCGGGGGAGCCGGAAGTGCGCGCGTGGACGATTCGAAAGGGAGCGACGGCAGTGAAGGCGGCGGGAGCGATTCATAGCGACATCGAGAAGCGTTTCATACGCGCGGAAGTCGTGCGGTGGAATGATTTGCTGGCGGCGGGGAGTTTGGGGGCGGCGCGGGAAAAGGCGCAGGTGCGGTTGGAGGGGAAAGAGTACGTGGTGCAGGAAGGGGATGTGATTCTTTTTCGGCACAGCGGATGAAGAAAAGAAGTTAGGAAGTAAAGAGGTAAGGAAAAAAAATTAAGAATGTACACAGAGAGCACTGAGGACACAAAGGGCACGGAGAAGAAGAGGCAGGGACAAGTTTGCGAACGTGGATCACTGCCGAGATGAGTTAAAGGTTTGCACAGACTAAAGTCTGTGCCACTGACGAATGGGACATGATGTGGCATTTCGGACGGCGTTGGCGGCGGGGCTGGGACTTGTGGCCGCGGCGGGGAATTTGGTGGGCGGGTACTTCGTCGTTCGAAGGAATTGGCCGAGAAAATTTCTAGGATATTTCCTGGCGCTGGGCGCGGGGTACATGCTGGCGGTGGCGTTCATCGACATTATTCCGGAGTCGGTGCGGCTGAGCGGACAGAACGCGCTGCTTTACGTGTTGATCGGATATTTTATCGTCCATCTTTTTGAGCACACCGTCGCGCCGCACTTTCATTTTGGAGAAGAGACGCATCTGGAGGAGATAAGCCACCAGCATGCGCGGACGACGGTGCTCCTGGGTTTGACGATTCACACGTTTTTCGACGGTGTGGCGATCGCAGCGGGTTTTTTGGTTTCGACGTGGCTAGGGGCGGTGATTTTTGTGGCCGTGTTTCTGCACAAGCTGCCGGAAGGATTCACGGTGGCGTCGGTGGTGCTGGCGAGCGGGCAAGGAAAGCGCAACGCGATTCTGGCGGCTGGGTTATTAGGAGTGGCGACGCTTTTGGGTGTGCTGCTGACCAGCGCTCTACAGGGGCAATTGAGGTATGCGTTGCCGCTCTCCGGCGGGGTTACCTTGTACGTGGCGGCAACGGACCTGCTGCCGGAAGTGAACCGGGAGCCGAACTGGCGACTGGCGCTACTGGTGTTCGTTGGCGTGGCTAGTTTGTTGATAATGCAACACTTATTCCATGTTTAAGGTGATTTCCGCGGACATTCAGGATGGCCTCTTAGCGCAGGGCTAAAGCCTTGCGTCTACATGACTTAGCTCCCTTCCGCAGTTGCAACTTTCTGATAAGACGGGTGTTTGATACAGTGTGGCGGCTATGGCCAGGTCGGACGTCCAACTGATGCTGGACGTGAAGGCGGGCGACGAACAGTCGTTCACACTATTGCTGCATCGTTATCGGAGGCCGCTGGTCAATTTCCTGTACCGGATGGTTCGGAACCGGGAACAGGCGGAAGACTTAGCGCAGGAAGTATTCATAAGAGTGTACCGCGCGCGGGAAGATTATGTGCCGAGCGCGAAGTTCACCACCTGGCTCTTCCGGATCGCGACAAACTTGGCGTTGAATTCGGTGCGGGACAACCGTTACCAGCGCATGGAAATCTCACTGGATGCGCCGGTGACGGTGGATGCCGAGGACGGCGAAGAGAAGGCGCTGGATGTCGCGGAGAAGCACCCGAACATCGAGCAGCACCTGGTGGAGGAAGCACGGCGCAAGATGATCCGGCACGCGATTGATAAACTGCCGGAGAAGCAGCGCGCGGCAGTTCTGCTGCACAAATATCAGGAGCTGGATTACGGAGAGATTTCGAAGATTCTGCAATGCTCAGAGAGCGCGCTGAAATCGCTGCTCTTCCGGGCGTATGAAACGCTGCGAGTGGAACTGGCCCCCCTCGTGGCGCAGCAAGCAAGGCAGTAGAAGTTGGGCCGAGAGGGAAGGACGTCATGAGTTGTAGCCGAATGGAAAAGAAGATTTTGGGATACGTGGACGGGCGCCTGAAAGAGAGCGAACGGCTGGAGATGGTGAAGCATCTCTCGACGTGCGCGACGTGCCGTGTGCGCGTGAACGAATTTCGCGCGGTGAACGTGCTGCTGGACGAACTGCCAATGATCGAGCCATCGGCGGAGTTTGATATTCGCTTGCAGGCGCGGGTAGCGGCGGAGCCGGCGAAGCAAAGCTGGTGGGCATGGTTCGCGCCGTCGCCGCGGGTGGTGCTGGCAGCGTCAATGCTGCTGCTGGCGACGGTGTGGATCGGGTGGCGAACGGACAGGCCGTTGAGTGCCGTGGACGTCGACAAGATCAATCAGAATATGTCGGTGCTAGAAAATTATGATGTGATCTCGGATTTTGCGCCGCTGAGCGACCTTTCACAACAGTCGCCGGACGATGACCCGAGCGACTCCAATCAGAGTCAGCAGATGTAACGGAGAATGAAACGGAAACTCCAATTCGCAGGATGGTTGGTGGCGCTGGGAATGAGCGCGGCCGTGGCTGTGTCTTCATTCGCGCAAGAACCGCGCGCGAATAGGGCGCAAAACCGGCAGGACAATAGACCGCCCAGACAACAGAGCCAGCCGTCACGACAGCAGCCGCCGAGGCAGCAACAGCAGAGACAAGAGCAAAGGCGGGAGAACCGGCAACAGCAGCAGGAATCGCGGAGAGCGCAAAACGAGCGGCAGAATTCGGGCGGTAATCGTCCTCCAAACCCGAATGTCAATCGGGCTGACATGATGGGACAGCCAAATATTAATCCGAATCGGCCGCCGTCGGCGTACACTCCTCCGCCAAAGAAGGAATTCAACAGCCTGAGCCCGCAGGAAAGGCAGAAGGTCCTGGAAAACAACCGGCGGCTGCAAAAACTGCCACCAGCCCAGCGGCAGGAGTTGCAGGCGCGCGCGCAGGTGTGGAACCGGCTGACGCCGCAGCAGCGCCAGCACGTCCGTAATGATGTCCTGCCGAAGTGGCAGCAGATGCCGCCGGACCGCAGACAAGCGATTCAACAGCGTCTACGCGTACTGCAAAATATGCCGGAGTCCGCACGCAACCAGCGGCTGAACGATCCGAACTTCACGAAAGGCATGAGCGAGGAAGATAGGGCCACGCTGCATGACCTGAGCCATCTGCACGTTGGCGGAGCGCCGGAGCCGCCGAACGAGTAGCGCGGCCTCTTTCCCAAGAGACAATGTGGTTCGTTTTCTCTTTCGCACTGCATTGACAACTCCTCTCCACTCACGGCATCGTGACTAGTTCACGACGATTGCATCCAACGAGTGGAGGAAGATTCATTTGAAGAGTGACCGCACAGCGGTCAGCCCAGCCGTGCCCCCGCGCTTTCCGGCGGTTTCAACGCGCTTCCGCGCGATGCAACATCGCAACTTTCAACTGTTCATCGCGGGGCAGCTCGTTTCCCTAAGCGGGACGTGGATGCAATCCACGGCACAACTTTGGCTGGTCTATAAGCTGACGGGTTCGGCGGCGCTGCTGGGTGTCTTCGGATTTGCCAACCAGGTGCCGATGCTGTTTCTATCCGCGATTGGCGGTTACGTCGGCGACCGCTACGACCGGCGGCGCGGAGTTATGTGGACGCAAACCGCTTCGATGATTCTGGCATTTGTGCTGGCAGGGCTGGCGCTCGGGAAAATCATCACGGTTTGGGAACTGATTCTCATCGCGTTCCTGGTTGGAATTGTGAACGCGTTCGACGTTCCGATCCGCCAGGCGTTTTTTGTGCAGATGGTGGGGAAAGAGGATTTACCCAACGCGATTGCGCTGAACTCTTCGATTTTCCATGGCGCGCGCGTTGTGGGGCCGGCGATCGCGGGCACGGCCATTGCGTGGCTGGACGCGCATCACGTCAAGAGCAGCGAGGGCTGGTGCTTTCTGATGAACGGCCTAAGTTTCCTTGCCGTAATCGGAGCGCTGGCGGCGATGCGGATCCCGAAGACGGAACCGAAGCCACACGATGGTTCCCCATTTCAGAATTTCATCCAGGGCTTCCGCTTTGCGATGCATGACCTGCCCATCCGTTCCACCCTGCTTCTTCTGAGCGTCCTGAGCTTGTTCGGCTTGCAGTACGCGGTCTTCCTACCACTATTTGCCAAGGACATTTTGCACAGCGGGGCGCGGGGGTTTGGATTGCTGATGAGCTCCGCGGGGGTTGGCGCCGTTCTTGGGGCCCTGCACTTTGCCGCGCGTACGGATTACAAAGGACTGGCGCGATGGATCGCGGTGACGTCCATGACTTGCGCGATTGGCCTGGAAGTATTCGCGGAATCGCGAGTTTTCTGGCTATCGTCGGCGGTGCTGCTAATTGTGGGATTTGCAGTAACGTCTCAAATGACCGCGACGAACACGCTCATTCAAAATCGCGTACCGGATGAATTGCGCAGCCGCGTGATGGCGGTATACGCGACAATGATGATGGGAATGCAGCCGATTGGGTCGCTGATTGCGGGCGGCGTGGCAAAACGGGCCGGAGCGCCGAGAACGCTTGCGGGATTTGGGATTCTTGTATTGGTGGGGAGCCTTGTTTTCCTGTTTAGCGTGGTGAAGCGACTGCGCCGGGCCCAGGCGGCGCAGGAACCTCAAGCAGGGTTTGGGCGGTAGAGCCACACAGGCCGAGTGAGTGGGTCTGCGGCGGGCGGAGCTAGCCCCGCCGCTATGGGCGCCGATAGCGAATTCAAATCGGCCAGGATGGCGTCCACTTTGGGGCGCAGTGGGGCGAGTGAGCAAACGGGATCGGTGGCGGCGGCGTCTCCCGCGAGGAGCAATGCCTGGCACCGGCAGCCGCCGAAGTCTTGCTCTCGGCGGTCACAGGTCTTACAAGGTTCCTGCATCCAATCTTCGCCACGGAATTTCTGGAATGCGGCAGAGGATTCCCAGATTTCGCGCAGGCTGCGCTCTTTCACGTTTTCGAAGGACAGACCGGGAATCACTTGCGCCGCGTGGCAGGGAAGTGCGTCACCGCTTGGCGTGATGAGCATAAGCTTGCGGCCCCAGCCTCCCATGCAGGGCTTGGGATATTTTGCGTAGTAATCGGGGACCACGTGCTCGACACGAATCCTGCCTTGAAGGCGTTCTTGTTCGCGCTTGATGAGAGCGAGCGATTGATCCAGTTGTTCGCGCGTGGGCAATAGATTTTCACGATTGGCGAAGGCCCAGCCGTAGTACTGGACGTTGGCGAACTCGATACGCGTTGCGCTGGATGATTCGGCGAGAGCCACCATGTCTTCGAGCTGATCGATGTTGCGGCGGTGGATAACGAAATTCAGAGTCAGCGCGACGCGATGCTGCTTGAGCCATTCGAGGACGCGAAGTTTTTGGGCATGGGACTTGGCGCCGGAGATCTCGTTGGCGGTCTCTTCGCGCGCGCCCTGGAAGCTGAGTTGGACGTGATCAAGGCCGGCGGCGACGAGGGCCGCAAGTTTTGTTTCGTCGAGAGGCAGGCCGGAGGTGATCAAATTAACGTAGAGTCCGGCGGCGCGAGCTGCGCGCACAAGTTCGATAATGTCGGTACGAGCCAGAGGTTCGCCACCCGTGAGATCGGCTTGGAGGACGCCGAGCTGAGCGGCTTCCTGGAAGATGCGGGACCATACTTCTGCGGAGAGCTCGTTGGAACGGGATTGCAATTCGAGAGGATTCGAACAGTAGACGCAATGGAGTGGGCAGCGGTGGGTGAGTTCCGCGATGAGGGCCAACGGATTGGGGATCGTGGTCATATCAGAAGAAGCGCGCCCGCGGTCCATCGGGAGCGCTACAAAATCAGAAACGGCCTCACCCCTAAAGGGATCAGCTACAACTCGAAATCGAGCGCGCGTTCCTTTTGCAAGTGAGCGAGATAGCCGAGAATGTCCTCTTCCACTTTTTGCGGTTGCGCTTTCGAATAAATCTGTTGCAGCTCAGAAACAATTTGCTGGACGGTGTGCTTGCCGTCGCAGCGCTCGACAATTTCGAGGCTCGGGCCGTTCAGACGCAACGCGCGCTCGGGCATGAGCAGAACGCGCTGCTGATTATTTTCTCCCAGACGGCAACCGGGAGCGAGGCGGGGACGGCTATTCAGTTCAGGTGGCATCGTAAGTTCTTCAGGATTCCTTTGAGGGCTGGAAAGCTCCCGGGGGCGGCCAGCCGGGATTCACGTATGCAAAATAGAGTGCGTCAAGCTGAGCCCAAAGGATGTCGCACTTGGCCCGCAACGCTGCATGAGCTAAATCCTGTTCCGCGCGGCTGTGCGCGTGTTTGACGACCCACGCCAGGGCGAATTCCGCGTCTTCCGGTGCTTGTGTGAGGCGCCCAGTGAAATAGTCCAGGCCGCTGGAGAGCCACGGATAGTGTTCGCGCAGGCGATCCATGCGCAGGACGATCAACTTTTTCGAGAATAGCTCGGTGAGGGAAGAAGCGACGGCTTCGAGATGCGAGTGATTGGAAACGAAGTCAACGTAAGCCTGAACGGCGAAACGAGTCGCGGGAAGAATGCCATCGCGGCTGACGGCGCGCTCGCGGGACAGGCCAGTGGCTTCGACAAGCCGCAGCCATTTTTCAATGCCGCCGGGCTTGGTGCCGTCGCCGTCATGATCCAGGATGCGTTTGCGCCAGGCGAGGCGAAACGTGGGATCTTCGCTGCGCGCGAGAATGGCCGCGTCCTTGATGGGGATGCGGCTCTGATAGTAATAACGATTCAACGCCCAGGCCTGAAGCTGGCCTCGCGTAAGCTTGCCTTCATGCATGAGCAGGTGAAACGGATGCTTGTGGTGATAGCGCTCTTCGCCAATGGCGTCAAAGCCAGCGATGAACTCCGCTTCCGAGAGCGGCGGCTTTTCTTGCGAAGTTTGGACGGATGAAGTCACAGGCTGAACTCCATCCCATCATAGGCGATTTCCCAGCCAGCTTCACGCACAGCGCGATGCTCGGGACTCTCTTCATTCAAGACCGGGTTCGTATTGTTGATATGGATGATGACACGTTTTGTTTTTCCCAGTCGAAAAGGCCACTTCAGCATGCCGCGCTCTCCCCAAAGCGGAGTGTGCCCCATATCGCGCGCGGTTTTGCGGCTTCGCTTGGCCTGGATCAACTCATCATCTTTCCAGAATGTGCCGTCGAGAAGAGCCAAATCACTCTCATCCACGGAACGCTGTGAGTTTTCTCCGAGGCTGGGAACGCTTGGGGCGTAGAAGAGCCTCTTTTCCTTGTGGATGAGTTGTAGGCCAATGACCGCTTCTTCCAGAGGAAAGCTGCCCTTCACAGAGTCACGCGCATAATCCGGGAAACTGCCGAAAAGCGAGACGGCTTTGCAGAAAAGCCCGTCCTTTGCACCGGCCGAAGAAGGGGGAGCGAGGGGAATGATGCGATCGAGCGGAAGCGGGTCCCACTGTACGGGCGGGTTTGAACGCATCAGGACCCGGAAGAGGCTGTTTTCTTCCGTGAGGATACGACGCACGGACAACGTCGAAAAAATGCGCAGCGGGTGAAACTCGCGGAGGTGCAGCAAGCCCATGACGCAATCTACGTCGGCGCTAGTGAGCAGAACAGTAGAGATAGGCGACATTGCCGAGGAAGATGTGGCAGATAGCTCGGGCGTAGCGAGGATTTGCTGGCGGAGATCGGGAGACGCGTTAAGAAGAAACCAGTGGGAGGAATCGGAGGATACCGCCACTTGAGCTTGGGTTCGCGGACAGGCCTTTACAGTGCCTTTGCGGAGACCGCTACAGTTAGGACAAGCGCAATTCCATTGGGGAAAGCCGCCCCCGGCGGCGGAGCCGAGAACTCTTACGCGCATTTCGGCACGTTTGCCACCGAGCGCCTGATGCAGCCAAAAGGATTAAAGCTCGGCGTTGGCGTACGAGCTAACTTCGCAATTGAGGTTGATTTCTTCGTGCTGAGGGGCAACCCATTCCATGGTTACGGCTCCTTGGGAGATCTGGTTTGCGAGTACTCCTAAAGAATACCACGAAATCCGGCCCAAAGGAATAGGGCGAAGGAACTACGCACTTGCCATCCGATCCTAAGAGCCACCCATAGTCCCAATAAGTCGCCCAGGCTACGGTGACTTGAAGGCCTCCAGGAATTGCCAGACCCTCCACGATTTTACTGCCGCAATTCGCCTCGTGCTCAAGGTCAGGGTTCTTCCGCGGCTCGTCGGAATGCCAACTAGCTGGAGAGTCTTTGGTAGCCGTGAGTGCGGCTTGAGTGGAAACGCGACCGCGTCTGGATCGAAATAGATAATAGCCGGGATAGAATCCACATTCGCCCAGGCCCACGATCTCTTGTGGGAGGAATGCACCAGAGGAGTCGACTCTTTATCGCAAGAGGGTTCCGACAACGCTAGGGATGCATCAGACTCCAGACTCGTGTTTGTTTTCTGGGAGACAGGATTTTCCGGACTCACAGAACGGCTTGCGCGCCAATTGTCGATCTCGTCTTTGAAGGCAAAGATGGAACCGATCTTGTGGTGGAGGTGACGGTGAACGGGCAGGTGTTCGCGCTTCTCCCAGCGCTGGACGGTGCGTACTTCGCGATCCAGATAAACGGCAATTTCCTTCCAAGAGTCCAGTCGATTCTCCCGGTTCTCGAGACGAGTCGAAGGAACCAGCACAGACTCGAGTTCCGTCCGTAGACACTGGATTGCTCTATCAGGCATCCTGAGCTTCCCGTTTGAATCTTTCTGAGTCCGCCGAAGTTGATTCACCGCATTTCTCCTTCGCAGAAATCTTTTTCCGTGCCGATTCCTTTGAATGATGCCTTGCGCAATTCTGTTGTAGGTATGTGGCTGTTCACGAAAAAGTGTGACATCGCAAGTGGCAAAGTGAGGGGTCGTTGTTCGCACGAAGGAATAAGGAGAGTGCTGAGGTTGCCGGGCCGCAAGAGACGGAGCTACTGAAAACACAAGTGCTTTGGGATAGAATCGCGGAATTCCAGACTCCGACGAAACTATCGGTGAAGGCGCCTGCAGAAAGGGCGTGATGGTGACTGGCGAAAATACCTCCGCAAGTCAGTCCGAGGCATTGGTTGCGCGCATCCGGTCCGGAGAAAGGGCCGCGGAAGAAGAATTGGTCACTCTGTACAGACAACCAATCTTTGCGATTGCTGCCGCTCGGACGGGCGACCGGGAGGCCGCGCGAGACCTCACGCAGGAAGTGCTGATTGCCGTATTGAAGGCCACCCGAAATGGACAAGTCCGCGAATCGGAAAAACTTACGGCCTTTATCCAAGGGACGGCGCGCAACTTGATTAATAACTATTTTCGAAGCCGAGTTCGGCGCGCCGAGTTCAGTTTGGAGACAGCGGGGACTCTTTTCAGCGATCCGATCGGGGAGCTAGAGGCAGCGGAGCGGCGGCGGCTGGTGGGGGAGGAGCTACGGAGCTACAGCGTTCTGGACCAGCAGATTCTGCTGTTCTCTCTCGTGGACGGTCATTCCTTGGCGGAGGTCGCCGAGCGATTGAAGATGTCGCACGAGGCGGTAAGGGCGCGTAAGTCTCGGCTAGTCAGAAAGATAACAAAAAAGTTTGACCGGCTGTCACAGAAATAGGGTTTGGGACCACTGTACAAGTTAGGCGGACCATGGACTGTCAGGCAATCAACCGCGATGAATGGGCCGAGAAATATCTGCACCATCGGTTGGATGCCGCGCAGATGGATGAGTTCGAAACCCATGTGCTTGGATGCGCAAGGTGTGCAAGGGAATTGGAGCTCCTTCAGGCCGTGCAGACGGACCTGACAGAACGAGCCCATGAGATTCGTGGCTGGACTGCGTCGAAGTCACACTTTTTTCGCTGGCAGGTAGTAGTTCTGGCTGGAATTATTATCGCAGTCGGAACAGTGAGCATCCTTGTCCGCTGGCAGAAGATGCAAAGCGCCTCGATTACCGCCCCCCTTCCTCAAGCGAATCCCTCTGCAGGCGATACGGTTGCGAAGGGGCATGAAGCGAGTACCGCTGGAGACGCTGCCAAAACACTGGATTCCCAAACGGCATCGCCCGATGGTACGGAATTACAAGTTGCGCATGTGAAGCCGCAAAAGCAGACGGAACATTTGCCGACCAATAGCCCGGGAGATAAGAAATCCAAACTGAAAAATCAGCCGGGTGCAGGACAAGAGGGGACGCAGGTTGAGTCGGCCGCAGCGAACGAAGTAAGCGGTACGAGGCAGAACACCTCCCCGAGCGGGGCGGAACAGGATATCGGCAAAGTGCTGGACAACGCCCAGAATACTCCCCGCGAATCACAGCAGGTTACAGTGGCGAACTCCCAGCAGGGCGCGGAGACTGCCAGGGCGCAACCACAATTGACCACCGAGCAAGGCGTGGAGTTATACAAGATGGCGGCAGTCGTGCCGCCACCATACACATTTTCGGGTTTAGCCTCCAAAGGAAAGCTTCCGAACGCGCACGACAAGGGGAAATACTCTGCGGGAAGCACACCGTCCGACACTGGGCGGCAACTCTTCCAAAACGCCATGGCCGCGTATGTCGACGAGCGTTATGGAGAAGCGGCTGGTTTTCTGGAAAGCGCTGTTCAAAATGAACCGAAGGCCGCTGACATAAACTTTTATCTGGGTGCTTGCAAGCTGCTTCTACACCATCCGCAAGACTCCATCGCCCCATTGAAGAGAACCGCGGCGGCAGGGAACTCCCCTTACTTGCAATCGTCGCACTATTATTTGTCGAAAGCATACCTGCAAGAGGAGAAATTTGAGGAGGCCGAGGGCGAATTGCGTAATGCCGCCGCCATCTCCGGCCCGCTTACCACCGAGGCAAAATCGCTTCTCGCCCGCACGCAGGCGCTTCGAGCACAGCTCGATAAACATTGAGTCTTCGCGCTTCCGGGAATCCTAATGCGTTTCGTTGGTGGGTTGGGAGTTGCTGACCAGATCGGCCGCGCCGATTCCATCTTCTCCCTCCAGATTGTTTACTACTGAAAGCTTCCAGCTGCCCGAGAAAGGTCCGTATTCGAGGTAGAGGTAGTGCTCCGCACCGCCGGTGACGGAGAATTCTAACTTGCCTGCTTGTTCAGCTTGGCAGTAGTGATTACCCGGAAGCATTTCAATTTCGACGTATTGCAGGCTGCCCAACTGTCCCACCTCCCTGGAATCACAGTACACATGCAGCTGCCTGTCCTTCTGACCCTTTGTGCGATAGATCATAACGCTGCCTGATTCGTTCGGAATCGGAAGGCCTGCCTGGTCCTCTTCCACTTCCGAGGCAAATAGCGGAAAGTTTCCGTCGACGTAAACGGTCGTGCGCGTACCGGCCGGAAGCCAATCCCTTTCGTGGACCATCTTGACGAGGGACGTGAAAGTGAAGGCGTCGATCAAACCGCGGCGAAGATGAAAGGGCTTGGCAATCGCTCCTGTGTGAGTGGAGAACACGTCGTAGACGACCACTCTGTTTTTGCCCTTCACGTCCGGACGCAGAGGAATCAATTGGCCGTTGATGCTCTTTATCCAATCGAGATGCAATGAGAAGCAGGTGCAAGGGTATTGAGATCCATGTTTGTCCCTAACAGGCATCCAAACGTTTCTCACAGTGGCTTCTCCTGCGCTGCCCTTGCGTATAGCCACCAAGCCTCCAATGGAAACATCGGCGCCAGCCACGATGGGAACCACATCACCAGGTTTCGCGTGGACAGGACGAAAGCGGCCACCGGCGGCCAATCCCCAAACGGCACGAGCGAAGCGCAATTGAACGGGCGTGCCATTGGGAATGGTGATCCTTCTCAGCGCAGCGTCCGATTTGGGGCTATCCGCTTCCGATTGCGCCATAGCGCCTCCTGCCAGTGAGAAAAGCGAAATCAGAATGAAGCCAAAGGCTTTCTGCATCGAGTCACCCTGCGCGACGGGTCCGGACGCCGGTGAGTCTACCCTGATTGCAATGAGCGGGAAAAGCGACAAGATGCGACAAGATGCGCTGAATGCTGTATCTCCCGCACTTCTACTCCCTCTGAACAAACGAAGCATGAGCCAAGAATAAATGGACTACCAAGAATAGTCGCCGAATTGAAATATGACCACAACCAGTGGCGGCGAAATCCTCCCTCTTCGAATTAGAAGATCTTCACAACATATTTTGAAAAATGTGCATGATTTCTCTTGACATGCGCGGAAAGCAGCCTATCATGTGGTGCAAAGTGGTAGGAAGTGGGCAGAAGTAGGGCAAGGTAGCGGGTTGTAGGGCACTGTAGGGCAAAGTAGACAGATACCCAGATCTGTGGTGAAAGTGGGCATTTTTGGCCATTGTAGACCACATTTTCGCGTTTGACCTTGCAAAAAGCGGGGCCGGGGTGGGCGGGGCACATGAAGCTGCGGGGCAACTGTCCGGCGAAGGTGGACGAGAAGGGCCGGTTGAAGATACCCGCCGTATTTCTAGACGAATTGAAAGAGTACGGAAGCCAGTTTTACATCACCAGCACGACCGGTGAGACGGCCAGGATTTATCCGATGAACGTGTGGTCGGAGATTGAAGACAAGCTGGCGCAGGTGCCGAGCACGAACCGGGCGAAGAGAAAGTTCCTGATGCGCACGAGCTACTACGGGCAAACGGTGGAGTTGGATGGGCAGGGAAGATTGCTTCTGCCAACAGTGCTACGGGAAGCGGCGCAGACCAAGGGAGACGTGGACGTCCTTGGGAACCTGGACTATTTGGAAGTCATGAACCACACAAGAGTTCTGGACCAATTGAAGAACGAGCCGTATACGGACGGAGACGACAAGGCGCTCGAAGACTTGGGAATTTAGGTTTTGCAAGATTGGCTGCGCCGCACACGCCGGTGCTGTTGGAAGAGGTGCTCGAATGGCTGCGCATAAGACCGGACGGAACGTACATCGACGCCACGCTGGGAGCAGGCGGGCACTCGGAAGCAATCGCGCAGAAATTGACCTCTGGGCGGCTGATCAGCCTGGACCGGGACGCACAGGCGCTGGAGTTGGCGCGGGTGCGGCTCAAGATCTTTGGGGCGAAAGTGACGCTGGTGCACGCGCCGTTCTCGAGGATTGCGGAGGTCGCGCAAGAGTTGGGGATTCGCGGGGTGGACGGGGTCTTGGCCGACTTGGGAGTTTCGAGCATGCAGCTTGATCAAGGCGAGCGGGGATTTTCGTTCCGCGAGGCGGCTCCGCTGGATATGCGGATGGACACTGCTAACGACGAATTAACGGCAGACGAGATTGTGAATCGATGGTCGGAGAAAGAAATTGCCGACCTGCTCTACCGGGAAGCGGATGAGCACGATTCCAGAAGGATCGCCAAGGCAATCGTACGAGCGCGACCCCTACGGGATACCGCGCACTTGGCAACGACTGTGGCAGGGGCCCGAAAGCAATGGGGAAGGCAGAGACTGCATCCCGCAACAAAAACGTTTC